>Ga0209229_10000086_pt1 | contig 33483 bp, 43 predicted proteins | sample SanBayMetagenome_FD_187466 | JGI IMG/M metagenome (GOLD analysis project Ga0209229, IMG submission 187466) | Freshwater and sediment microbial communities from dead zone in Sandusky Bay, Ohio, USA (SPAdes) (version 2) | ecosystem: Environmental > Aquatic > Freshwater > Lentic > Sediment... | reverse complement strand
TGCATTCCGCGGGAAGTTTAATGGGCGGGCGTATTGGTTTTGCCAATGCAGTTGCGGTGCGCAGAAAGCAGTGTCGTCCAGTTCGTTGCGACGCGGAAGCACAAGATCATGCGGATGTTTGGTAGTGGATACGTCACGCACAAAGGCCATCAACAATCAAATAGGAGGATACAAAGGATGGGCTAAGTACAAAACAGTAGACGATTATTTGCAGAACACAGCGCGAACTGGACGGTGTATGGATTGGCAGGGTGCTGTTTACCGAAACGGCTATGCCAAGTTCCCCAAGAACTCTCGTATACCAACAGAGGTAGGGCATCGTGCGGTGTTCTTTCTTGTGCATGGGTACTTACCGCCCGTGGTGCGGCACAGTTGCGACAACCGCAGGTGTATTAACCCAGAGCATTTGTTGCCCGGAACAGTGCAAGACAACACAGACGACAAGGTAGCCCGAGGGCGAGATACCCACTTGCGAAAGCTGACACCAGATCAAGTGCGCGCCATCCGAACCGAAAGCAGTACCGGCAGGTCGGCCAACTCATTGGCCAAAGAGTACGGTGTATCAAAACAAACCGTGTTAGCAATTATTCACCAACGTATATGGAGACACATATGAAAGTCACCTTGCAGCAAGCCACGAACCTTATTCAAACCTGTGGCCATACGAATACGTTCATGTTTCGAGGTGCTCCGGGCATCGGCAAGAGCAGCATGTTGCATGCCTTATCCCATAACATGCCGGACTACCATGTATGTTATGTAGATACTTGCAATCTCGATCTCGGCGATTTGGGTTTGCCTCTGATCGACCGTACCTCGCACGATATCCCCACCACTGCCTACGCTCCGAGTACCCGGTTCGGTGCCCATCAAGCCCGGCCTGTGCTGATCATGCTCGACGAGTTAGGCAAGGCGTCCCGCCCTGTGCTGAACATGTTGTTGCCGGTCATCCTTGAGCGCAGACTGGGCGAGCACTACTTGCCCACAGGTAGTATTGTGTTTGCTACGACTAACCTCGACACCGACGGACTATCTGATTCCGTGCCGGCTCATGCTTACAACCGCATGACGGTCGTGCCGATTGCTAACCCCACGTCGGAGGAATGGATTCACTGGGCCACATCCACATCCAGCCCCCACCATGCCATCGCACCCGAGGTGCTGGCCTTTGCGCAGCAGTACCCCCAGGTGTTCGAGTGTTACGCCGACGACCCCACATCCACTAATCCGTACATATTCAACCCGCTCAAGCATCAGACTCGTGCCTTCTGTAGCCCACGCTCTCTGGCCCATGCCTCCCATCTCATCACGCATCGCCAGACGCTAGGCGAAGCCATACTGCCTGCCCTCGCAGGGACTATCGGTGAGTCAGCTGCACGGGACATGGACGCCCTGCTGCGCCTGTCAGATAAGTTGCCCACGGTGGAGGAGATTGTGGCTAACCCCACGACTGCCCCCCTGCCGACCGACGCAGCGGCGTACTTTATCTTGGCGTTTGCGCTGGCTACGTCAGCGAGCAAGACTACTATCAGCGCAATGATGCAGTACGTCGAGCGATGGGACGCGTTCGAGGCTAAGGCGCTGTATATCACCACACTGGCAGGCAACCGCGAGAAGGCACCGATGGCCTGCTCAGACCCACTGTTCCGGCAGGCTGCCACGCAGTTGGGCAAGTATTTCTGAGTCTAACGGTTAGACCACTAAGGAGCTAAACATGACACTTGAGCTAATCGATGTAGGTGAAGGAAGAGTCAAATGAGAGATGAAAAATTTACCCAATTAGTTGACAATGTTAACCGATTGATGGAGATTAACCAGCAACGTGAGAAGCTTATGCAGGAATTGATGACCATCGTGGTGCGGCAGTTGCGCAGCCCGGACGCTGATCGCGACCATCTGATCGCGGTGCTTGAAGCGTTTATCAGTAAAGGAGACCGTCGTGCTGCGCATTGAAACCACAAGCAATGGCCGCACGCTGGTGCGGCTCGTGAAGGACTGGAACCCGACACGCATCAGTCGCTCGTATATCCCCAAGCCGAGGATGTATGACCACCAGCGTGACCTCACGCGTTTGCAAACAGCACTACTGAAGGAGGCCCGCTATGGAGCATGACGATGTTATCCCCCGCCAAGAGATCGAGCAGGCTATCTGGGAGCTGGAGCAGGAGCGCGACGCGCTATTGGATGAGACGTGCGAGAACCTGACGGACGACCAAGACGAGGACACTGTACGTGAGGAAGCCGCCCGGATCTGGGAGAAGCAGACCGACTCGGGGCAGGAATGGCGCACCCTGACCGACCTGCTAGAGGAAATGGGCGCTGCCGACTACCTAATCGCAGAAGATTACTTCCCGGATTACGTAGAAGAGCTGCTCAAGGACTGCGGAGATATACCGCCCAACTTGCCGTGGTACGTCGAGATCGATTGGAATGCGACGGCCAAGAACGTACGGCAGGACTACTCCGAGCTGGAGTGGGACGGACACACTTACCTGTATCAAGACTAATTAACTTTTATCAACCCAAGGAACTGTTATGAATAATGTTACGAATGCAGCACTAACCAAAGCCCTCACCCTGCTTAAGGCAATCAAGGCCGAGTACAAGATCATTGCTCCGGATGGCACGGAGTACGGCACGCTGGTCGTTGTGCCGCCCAAGAAACCCCGATCTGTGCCGTGGGGTGAGCTGGCCAATTACTACCGCCCGCTGGTGCAGGACCTCAAGCCGGGCGACATGGTGCTGGTGCCTACCAAGCACTACGACATGGAGTCACTGCGCGGCAGCATGGCCGGGTGGTTCTCAGAGAAGTGGGGCAAGGGCTCTGCCATCACGTCCGTCAACCGCGACGACAACGTAGTTGAGGTACTCCGCGTCAAGTAATTGCAGCCTAACTGTTAGACCATCTATCCCAAGGAATCCATATGAATAGTCTCGACCGTATAAACAAAGCCAAGATAGCCATCATGCGCCATCCTCGTTTCTGCCGATACAGCGGCGTCATGGCCTGCGGCAAGCTCACAGTTACGGACACCCTACCCACAGCTGCCACGGACGGGTGGAACGTGTTCATCAACCCTGACTTCGTTAATACCCTGACCGACCCACAGCTGCGCCTGCTCATCCTGCACGAGCAGCAGCATAAAGCCTATCGTCACATGGTCGTATGGCGCAGTCTCATGGAGGAGAGCCCGGCGCTGTCTAACATTGCTGCCGATCACTTCGTGAACCTGTCGCTGATCGACATGGACAAGGGCGAGGGGTTCCTTGCCATGCCCGAGGTGGGTGTACAGCCCGATGCCAAGTACCGTGGCTGGTCGGTGAAGAAGATATACGACGACCTCAAGAATAACGGCGGGGGTATGCCCACACCGCTCGACGAACACATCCTGCCGGACGAGGAGTCCTCCGACGCAAGCAACCCATCACAGGAAGTGCAGGCTGCCGAGATCGACCGGGCGCTGCGTCAGGGTGAGATTATTGCCAAGCGTCGTGCACAACAGCTGGGCCTCGACCATACACCGGAGTTCGGTGAGCTACTGCACCCTAGCCAAGATTGGCGCAAGGTACTGCGCGAGTTCGTGACTGACACCTGCACAGGCCGGGATGAGTCCACATGGCGCAGACCGAACCGACGCTACCTGGGTGAGGACGTGTATCTGCCGTCCATGCAGAGCACTGTCATGACAAGGCTGGCGGTGGTGCTCGACACGAGCGGGTCGTGCTTCGACACGAGCATCGCCACGCGGTTCGCCAGTGAGCTGGCGGCTATCGTCGAGCAGGTTAAGCCTGCGTTCGTGGACGTGCTGTATGTGGACACCGAGGTGGCTGCCCACCAGACGTTCGAGAATGGCCAGTTCGCTGTGGCGTCGCTCACCCCGCGCGGCGGTGGCGGCACTAACCTGCCCGTCGCATGGGACTACATGAAGTCTAAGCACATCAAGCCAGACGCCTGCGTCGTCCTCACCGACGGCGAGACGCCGTTCGGCCAGAGCCCCGAGTACCCGGTGCTGTGGGCGCTGACAAGTCTATCGATTAGACCACCGTACGGTGCGTCCGTGCACATCGGAGACTGAGATGACTGCATGGGCACACTTACCCAACGCCAAACACATCGACAGAGTGCTCGCACACTGCACAACACATCCGAATCTGTGGGCCGCTGCTTGGGACGCTGCTCGGGCCGCTGCTTGGGACGCTGCTCGGGCCGCTGCTCGGGCCGCTGCTCGGGCCGCTGCTCGGGCCGCTGCTCGGGACGCTGCTTGGGACGCTGCTCGGGCCGCTGCTCGGGCCGCTGCTTGGGGCGCTATAGCGGCCTTAGTTGCATGGGACGACTGCGCGTACATCCTCGACCTACCCCCTGACGCAGTTAAGTTATTGGCCGCGCATGACAACCTCGCAGCAGTCCTGCTGTATCCGGCAGTGCGGGCTATGTATGAGGAGACCAAAATATGAGCCTGCTAGACGAAGCGCACTGGCGCGACTGGAAGTCCCCGACTGTGTTGTTCGAGGAGGAGTTTGACTCGCATCCGAACCGGAACCTTGTGCTGAAGATCATGGAGGTCGCCAAGACCCGCAAGGATGAGTGGGCGCACGACAACTCCCGCCCTGTGTATCCGGTCATCCGGTCAGCTGTGGCTCAGTCGTGGCTCGGCAAACATGGGCACTGGGCACCTATGTGGGCCTGCGATGCGTGTGTGGCTCTGCTGGCTCGGCCTGAGCTCAGCTATCTGTTCGACCTGAATCCCCTAGCGGTTGCTGCCCTCGCGGGTAGTGGCAACGAGGACGCCCACTGGGTACTCAGCGCAGTGCATGCGCTATATGAAGGAGACGGTGATGCCGAGCCTAACGGTTAGAGAACTACAGGAACAAGACCCACACCGGTTTGAGAAAGAGTACTGCAAGTGGTGTGAGCACGAGCCGTACGACGACTGGTGGGATAGCGTCAAGGAGATGTACGTCGAGAAGTACGAGCCGCTGGGTGTGCGCATAGATAACATTTACTTCGACTTGTGGCGCACTGAAGTGGCGTTCGAGGGCCGTGTCGAGTTGATCGACGTTATGCGGCACTACGGCTTGGACAAGGAGTTCATGGCGCTGGCACTGGCAATCGAGGTGGACGGCAGCTACATCAGTGTGTACACCCACAGGGACCGATACATGCGCCTGTCGGTGCAGGAGCAGCTCCACTACTCGGAGCCGTGCGGCATCTTTGCAGACTTGCCCACTGATGCGTGGCAGGAGATGGTCGACGACGAGTGGGCCCGTGCCGGCCTCGAAGCTGCGACAAAGGAATGGTGTGAGGAGATTGCCTCGGAGATAGCACAGTCTTTGGAAGCTGAGTACGAGGACCTGACAAGCGAAGCGATGTTCATCGAGAGCTGTGAGATCGACGAAATAACATTTGAAATTGACGACTAACTGGGAGACACCATGCGCTTTACTATTGATATCGGCGGTACCCGTGCCATCCTCGACGGCAAGCAACTGGACAAACTCGTAGACCTGTTACAAACCGCCAAACGCATCGACCAGAAGTGGGTGGGCGACAACAGGGGCCACGGCGGTACGAACTACCTGCACCTACTGCGTTCGTTCGACCCGGCCAACAACATGGGTCTCAAGGTCATGCCTGACGACGAGGTGGGCGCACTTGAGCTTGTGACCAAGCTTGAAGACGAGAAGTCGTGAGCTGGGAAGTGCGGTACGCCGAAGATGTGGAGGTGTATCACCTTACAACTTACCCCGTCACAGAAAATCACCCCACTGTGACCGATCAGTCCGGGCCGCTAAGCCAGCGGCCTGAGTGGCTTCTGTTAATCCTGAATGTAGCCGCGATGGGTGAGCATTTTTTGAACGTAGTCGACCCGCCGCCTGTTAGAGTTCTGTGGTTTCGAATAGACGAACACTGCCAGCTGGTAGCGTTCGATGAAACTAGGTGCTAATGACTGAGCCAAGATTTTGTAGCAACTGCATGAAGCGACGTCCTGATGTTGGCGGGGTGTGGGTACGCATAGCAAGCGGCAAACGCTGGCGCTGCGCTACCTGCACAGCCAATGTAAAGGCTCGCAATACCCCAAGCCAACCTACGGAGAAGAACGATGAACAAGGAACTACTTAGCTCCGCACTTCGTGCGGCAGATAGTCTGCTCGGCGTAGCCATTCACTCCGGCGCTCACTTACAAACAGCCCAGGGTCGAGAAGATGCTGAGAAAGCACGAGAGTTGGTACGTCAGGCGCTGGCTGCGCTAAGGTCCGAGGAGTCGTATGCGCAAACGTAGTAAGTACCGTCCCAAGGGCGTCCTGCTCAACCCGATGCGGTATGTGTTGGACGGGTTTGCCCCAATGACGTCGCATGATGATCAGCTGTTAGATTTAAAAATCAAAAACCATGCGGCGGTAGTAGCTCTGCTAGAAGGCCGGGCCAACCCCTCGCAGATGAGTTCCATCATCGCTATGTACAACGTCACCGAGGCCCTGTGCAGGATGGGCTTTGGCCGTGAATATGGCGAGCAGGTGGACGCCGGACGCGAGGCGCTGGTCAGTATCGTGCACCGCAGTCACAAGCTCCAGAAGTATGTACCAACCGGGCCTGAGATCGGAGCGATCAACGGCCTGATGGAGCTGCACGATGCACAGATGGAAGTAGTAACCGTACGTGAAATGGACTCGGCCATAAAGCTGGCAACCCGAGAAGTTAAATCAGGCAAAGCAATCAATCTAAGGAAGCAGACATGAGTGATGACGAATACGACAAGCTATACGAAGAAGCCTACGCAGAGGGCTATGGTGCAGGAGTGCTGTTCGGCCTCGGGCTGGGCATGGTCGCGCTCGTAGCCGTGTGCATGATCTATATACGGTAGGAGATGAGAAATGAGTCTAACTGTTAGACCTTGGCAAGTTAAGCCCCTCCTGCTCGGCGCATTGCTAGCCTGCGCCGGAAATAGCCACGCCAACGATATTGGCACGTTCAGCATCGGAACAACTAACTACCGAATGCTACGCAGCACGCTTGTGGCTTCCGGCCTCAAAGCAGACCCGACGCTCACCGCGCTGTGGGAAATTTCTGATGGTGATCTATCTTGGCGCTGGTATGTCGAGGTCAAGGGCTGTAAGGCACCCATCGGCAACATTTCAATCAGTAGCCCAAGGGTCAGCGTCTATACATGGTCATGGGAAGGGAGCCGGGCCTACGACAACGTGGCAGCTTTTACTTGCCTTGAGCACACCTATAAGAGCGCCAAATGACCTCCGAATGGAAACCCCTCACCCCGCAAGACCTGGAGCAGCTAACGCACCGTGAGTTGTCCCCGTGGATGCTCAAGCTGATCGCTGACATTGAAGCCCTATTGAAGGAGCGGAACTCGTGAAATCTATATTGGCACAGCGCATTCGGCAGGCACGCATGTCTATGCTCCCGCGCGTCACTCAGCGTGATGTAGCAAGAAGGATGGAGCGTAGCCCTTCGGCTGTGAATCTTTGGGAGAAGGGCACATCGGAACCCGGTGCAGAGCAGCTAGTAATCCTCGCCCGCTGGTTCGGTGTCACCACCGACTGGCTGCTAGGTATGACAGAAACCGAGAAAATGGCGCTAGAAGTTGAGCGCCTGAACAAGTGCCTGATATGGGAAGAAAACCGCGCCGGTCGTGTCGGCACGCATGGGCCTGGGTGTGCGTACTGGGGGCCCTCGCACTACGAGTGCCTGCTGCGCGAAGTTGAGAGGGCGAGGAAAGAATGACAACCCTATTCACAGCAGCGCAAAGAGCACTCAACGCCCTGGAGGACTCTGACGGTTTGCCCATCGAAGGCGTTGGGATTTTGCTCGACCTGAGCGAGGAAATTGCACAGTTAAGGACGGCCATCGAGCAATCTGCTACCACCGACCGGCTATCTGTGAAGCTGCCTCCGTCAGGATGGCGGCACAAGACAGGCAAGCATCTGATACCGAGCATGGCCGGATGCAAAGACCCCTCCGAGTGGGAGCCGTTGTACGAACTGATATGGGTGAAGGAATGACAACACTACGAGAAGCAGCACAGCAGGCGCTTGAGGCGTTGGAAGCGGCAGAGTTCCATGCAAAACGACGCATATCGGATGCAAGCATTGAGGTTGTCGTGCAACCAGCCATCACCGCCCTCCGCGCCGCGCTTGCCGAGGGTGCTATGCAACGGCTGACGGACGTGCATCAGGAGATGGATTGCTACGGCGACGGGAATGTCTATCGCGGGCAGCGCAGCAGCGACAGCAAAACGACGACGCTAACTATTAAGGATAACTTAACAGTTGAGCCGGTGGCTTACGTTACCGGCTACAGCAAGGGCTATGCAACTGTCCGGCCCTTAGACCCATGCTTGCTACTGCCCGTTGGCATGGCGCTGTATCGCTCGCCGCCCCAGCGCAAGCCGCTAACCAATCAGGAAATTATGCGCGAGTACGCGGCGTTATGGCGGTTTTTGCAGAGCGAAGATCATGTGCTGGCGCAGGACATTTTGAAGTTCGCCCGCGCAATTGAGCGAGCGCATGGCATTGGAGGTGAGAAATGACCCGCGAAGATATTATCCGCATGGCGCGGGAAGCCGGCGATATTTGGGAAGACACATTGCCGCAAGACCAAGCGTTTCTAATTCGATTCGCCGCCCTTGTCGCAGCCGCCGAGCGCGAACTCATCGCCGCGTGGGTTGAGGATATGTGCAACGGCCTGGATGCCAAGGCCATCGCCAACGGCATCAGGAACGGCGGGAATGATGATATTCAGGCTTTTGAGGTGAGGAAATGACAAACGTGTTTCAGTTCACCGGCGTGACAAAGCTAGACCTTTCTGCCGATCAAGTGCTTGAGTCTGCGCTAGGCAAGCTGGAAGGCGCTGTCGTGATTGGATTCGACAAAGACGGGCAGGAATACTTTGCATCATCCTACGCTGACGGCGGTACTGTGCTGTGGTTGATTGAGCGCACGAAGAAAGCATTGTTGGAGGTGGCCGACCAATGACGCTTGAGGAATTCAAATCGCTGCCATTCAAGTATGTATGCGGCTTGAATGCCGATGATGGCGCACAACGGATGTATCGAAACAATGAACACGGCTTGCAAATGGAAGTGCACACCAAGCGCAAAGTCCGGGGCGATATTTATTCGGGCTGGAAAGATGGAGAAACCGCATGGTTCATTGATGGCGACAAGCGCGAGTTCAAAACCGTTGATGATTTGTATTCGGCGTGGCAAGAAAATCAGATTGCTGCGAAACGACGGGAGAAAATGAAATGACCTGCCCTGACTGCGAATACCACAAGCAGCGTGCTGCACTGTGGAGACACGAGGCTTACAGGCTAGCCGGGGCACCGCTGCCGTGGGATGCCGATGTAGCGATTGCAAAGGCTGTGGCTGCTGAGAGAGAAGCGTGTGCTCAGGTGTGTGACCAAAGGAAAATTGAAGACGGGTGGGAAGGCTGTTATGCCGACGCATGTGCCGAAGCAATACGCGCAAGAGGTGAGACCTATTAATCAGGGAGAAGTGAAATGAAGTTGCAGCGCATATCTATAGCTACGTCGGTAGCATCGAATGACCCGGCACCATTGGCCACAGAGGCCAAGGCTGTTGACCACGGGCAGTGGATTATCGACATCAACAAGTCGTTGCCGGCACATGCCGTTGCAATGCAACGAGCACTATCATCAAACAAGCCGGTCAATCCGCGTATTCGTGAGCTGCCGATTATCAGGGAAAAAGTCGAGCCTGTAATCGCAAGCAAAGCTAAACGCTGGGTGCTGGGGCTGTCGGTGTTGGCGGGCTTCTCTGTGGTGCCGCTGGCTATCTCGGCTCTAGCCACAGGGCCGATAGGTGGTGGGTTGGCAGCGGGCATGTTGTTGCTGGCTATTGCGCTTCACAAGATTGCTAACCGGATGAAATAAGCCATGCGCGTCGAACGGAATTTTGAACAAGTGCGGTTGTTAGATGCTACCCCGGCAAGAAGTCACGAAAGACGCGTTACCTTTGCCGAAAACTTGGAAGCGCATCGAATCATTCCGAGTCGTGACGCACAGCGGCTGGAGCATTTGATGAGGCTAAGTCCTCCTGAGCCGCCTCGGCCTGCACCACCGCCAGCGCGGCTTAACATCAAGATCGTGCCGCGAGCATCCAAAGAGGTTAAGCGGCTCAAAACTATTGCGCATTTGTGCGTCTATGCCACAATAGCGGCGATAGGATTCGCTCCCCTGCTGGGGCCGGTGGGTGTCGTGCCGCCGTTGGTGTTTCTCGGCGTTATGTTAGTGTGTTTATCACGCGCGCATGGCTTGGAGTACCACCAAGCCGAGCAGGCCAAGTTACTTACTCGTGAGCTATCGTTGATTAACGGCGAACGTACACTAGACCTGCGCAACTTAGACTTGAAAACCTTCCGGGTAAATCTCGATAACTTCTCGCCTATCGACACGTTCCACCTCAGCACTGAACAGATTTACCAACTCCTCAAGCGATAGCATGACTGTTAAACGAAGCTCCGACGGGACGGCGGCAGTCGACTCGGATTACTTTTGGCTGCCTATTTCCGAATGTCCTGTCGGGCAAAAAGTTCAACTTATCAACAAGCGCATGGGCTGTGCTACGTACGGTATATACAAGCGTAGCGACCCTTACTGGACACACTGGGCACCACTTCCAACATTTGAGGCTTAGGCATGACCCCAGACGATTTGGCAGCTATCGAAGCGCACGTTACCAAGCTACTCAAAGAGTTCAATTTTCTAGCAGGTACCAAGCATGACAAAGACACAACAGATTCAAAACCTTCTGAAGCGCAAACCGAACATGACCGTAGCGGAAGTTTCTGAAAAGCTCGGGGTCTCTCGCGTCACCGTTTACGCAGCGCGCAGCAAGATGCAGGCCCCCGCTGTGGAAGCCCCCCTGACCACCACCCTGCCTTCGGTCGACACGCGTCAGGTTGGCGGCAAGCACTACATCTCGCTGGAGATTCAGCCGTGGGAAGTGATCGACCGCAACAAGATGGGTTTCTTCGACGGCAACGCGCTGAAGTACCTGATGCGCTTCCGTGCCAAGGATGGCATCAAAGACTTGGAGAAGGCCCGGCACTACTTGGACAAACTGATCGAGATGGAACATGGCCGCAACGCCTGAAGCCAAGGTTAAAGCACGTGTGCACGCTCGGCTCAAGACAGCCGGTGCGTATGCTGTGAACTACATCGGGGGTGCCTACGCAAACAACGGCACCCCTGACATTTTGGCGTGCTATCGTGGCCGCTTCGTCGGCATCGAGTGTAAGGCCGGCAAGGGTAAGCCCACGCAGTTGCAACTGCGCAACCTTGAGAAGATCGAAGCCGCAGGCGGGCTGGCGTTCGTTATCAACGAGACCAACGTGGAGCTACTGGATGACTTCGAAAACGCGCGATCTAATTGGCGCGATTTTGACCGGCCAATTACAGACCCTGGAGCCGAGTGCTGAGGAAGCCAAGATCGTGCAAGACCGAGAGAAGTGGCGTTCCGAAAAGCAACGGCAGAAGGTGGTGCTGGCGGTAGGAATCGAACCCACGACCACTCGATTACAAATCGAGGGCTCTACCAAACTGAGCTACGCCAGCAAGTCTAACGTTTAGACCCGACCATGATACCACTCGTAATTGACCTAGAAACTTTCTACGACCGCGAATATAGCCTTAGCAAGATAACAACCGAAGCCTACGTACGTGACCCGCGGTTTGAAGTAATCGGCGTAGCGATCAAAATCGGCGACAACCCTACGCAGTGGTACCCCAAGCCCGTAGTTGTTGCGGCGCTGGCCGGCATAGACTGGTCAGACAAGATGGTGGTGTGCCAGAACACAGCGTTCGACGGTGCCATCCTCAAGTGGCACTACGGCATTTCCCCGATGGCTTGGGCGGATACCCTGGGTATGTCCCGCGCCTTGTATCCCCATGAGAAATCCCACAGCCTAGCTTCTCAAGCTACTCGCCTCGGCGTCGGTGTTAAGGGCACTGAAGTGCTCAACGCGCTGGGTAAGCGCTATATGGATTTCTCTGCCGACGAGCTTGCTCGATACGGCGCGTACTGCGTCAACGACGTGGAGCTTACTCACAAGCTGTTCATGCACTACCTGTCGATGGGCTTCCCGAAGCAGGAGCTGCGGTTGATCGACGCTACGCTGCGCATGTTTATCGACCCCGAGTTGATGCTCGACAAAGACCTGCTGGTAGCCCACCTCGCTGCGGTTAAAGACCACAAGCAGAAGCTGCTCGAGGACGTACGCGATACCCTGATCGGGGACTACTCCGACCCGGAGACGGCACAGACCCTGCTGGCTGACGGCATGGATGGCGTCAAGAAGCTCCTCATGTCGAACGACAAGTTCGCCAAGCTTCTGGAGCAGTTCGACGTCGAGCCGCCCACCAAGGTCAGCCCGGCCACGGGCAAGCCGGCGTATGCGTTCGCCAAGACAGACGAAGCGTTCAAGGAATTGGCCGAGCACCCGGACGTACGTGTGCAGGCACTGGTCGCTGCGCGCCTCGGCAACAAGACCACGCTGGAGGAGACCCGCACGGAACGGTTTATCGAGATGGCTGACCGCGGCACATTCCCGGTGCCGCTGCGCTACTACGGCGCACACACGGGCCGGTTTAGCGGCTGCTTAGTGGCCGATACTCAGGTGTTAGTGTATGATTCGCAGCGGGGTGTGGTTACTAAACGGATCGTCGATGTTCTGCTTGATGATCTTGTATGGGATGGAGAAGCCTTTGTTGCCCATGAAGGGGTGAAGTTTAGCGGCTTTCAAGAAGTAGTCGAGTGGGATGGCGTAACAGGAACCCCAGAACATGTCGTATTCACAGACGTCGGCGAGATTAGCTTACGAGACGCAATGCAGGGCGGCCATCGCCTTACGGTTGCGCGAAGCCCTGTCGAGGACGATGTGGACGCCGCTAGGCGATCTGCACATCTCGACTAAGCACAAGCTGCTGTGCCGATGCCGCTGCGGCGTCGAACGCGAGGTGCGCGTGCGAGAGGTATTAGCCGGAAAAAGTAATTGCTGTAGGTCATGCGCCGCACGCTTAAAAATGCAACGGTTGCCGCAAGACAAGAGAATAGCTATGGCAAAAGTAGCGTCTTACGCCGCTGCGGTTGCAGTCGGGGCCAAAGCTAAAGCCGACCCATTGCGGCTCAAGTTTGGGGATGCGGTAGCTATTGTGCGTAGGCTAGGAGTCGGAGCTAAGCAGCGGTGCACCAATCCTAATTGCGCGCATTATGCAAATTACGGCGGTCGCGGTATCGAGTTTAGGTTTCCAACCATGCGTGCGTTTGCAGAGTGGGTTCTATTAAATTTAGGCCCGCGTCCGTCCGCATCTTATAGTCTTGATCGCATCGACAACATGCGCCACTACGAGCCGGGGAATCTTCGTTGGGCTACCCGATCCGAACAAGCTAGAAATAAGCGGGCATACAAACGAACTGCCAACGGCGAGCGCATTCGGGCCCTACATACCTTGCGCCCTGATCTGACGTATGAAACATTGCGGGCCTGGATCAAACAAGGCGCAACTGACGAACAAATAATTCAGAGAGAAAAGTATGCTCGTACCAGTGTATGACATCCTTAACTGCGGCCCGCGTCATCGGTTTGTGGCTAATGGCAAGCTCGTGCATAACTCGGACCAAGTAAACCTTCAAAACCTGCCGTCTCGTGGCCCGTATGCCAAGGCACTCAAGCGCGCGATCAAGGCCCCACCCGGCCACGTTGTGATCGACTGCGACTCCGCCCAAATCGAGGCCCGGTGTTTGGCGTGGCTGGCTGGTCAGCATGACCTCGTGCAAGCCTTCCGTGACAAGCAGGACGTATACAAGATTATGGCCAGCCACATCTACGGCATAGCCCCCGACCAGATCGACAAAACTCAGCGACAGGTCGGCAAGGTGGTAGTGCTCGGTGCAGGCTACGGGGTAGGGCACGGCAAGCTCAAGGCGTTTCTCAAGTCGATGGCAAATGTCAACGTGCCGGAGTCAGAAGCCAAGCGCATCATCAACGCATACCGCAACACCTACAGCTGCATCCCGTATCTCTGGGACAAAGCCAACCAAGCCATCCAAGCCCTGCACAACGGTCAGTCTATGGTGGTCGATGTGCCCGGTCTGGTGCGTGTCGAGCCCGGCAAGGGGCTTACCCTACCCAGCGGCCTGCACATCCAGTACCCCGGCCTGCGTCGGGAATACAACGACGACAAGAAGCCCGAATGGCGCTACACCACCAAGGGCCTGCCCACCCGCGTATACGGCGGCCTTTGCGTCGAGAATTTTACGCAGGCTATCGCTCGCTGCGTGGTGGCCGAACAGCTGCTGCGCATCCGCAAGCGTTATCCCGTGGTGTTAACTGTACACGACTCGGTGATCTGTATCGCACCTAAAGACGAGGCAGAAACCGCGATGGCGTATGTCGTCGAGTGCATGTCGTGGAACCCCAAATGGGCGGTTGGATTGCCGCTCGCATGCGAGGCTGGATACGGCGACTCGTACGGTGATTGTTAGGGTAAACTGGGTTCCATACTAAGGAACCCACATGGCACTCGCGCACTCGTACTCTGCAATCAAAGATTTTGAGGGGTGTGCTCGGCGTTATCACGAAGTTCGCATCCTCAAGAAGTTCAGGTCTCAAGAAACAGAAGCAACGTTATACGGCACCGCTGTGCATAAAGCGTTTGAAGAATATATCCGGGACGACAAGCCCCTCCCGGCGCAGTTCAAGATGTTTGAGGTGTTCATCGCACCGCTCAAGAAGGTACGAGGTAGTGTACTGTGCGAGCATCGTTTGGCTGTGCGTGCAGACTTCACGCCGTGTGACTTTTTCGACAAGGATGTATGGTTCCGAGGCGTGCCCGACTTCTTGGCGGTCAACAAAACCCGAGCCCGGGTAGCCGACTACAAGACCGGGAAGTCTGCGCGCTTTGCCGACCCCGACCAGCTCGAGCTGATGGCTGCGATGGTGATGTCCCACTACCCGGAAGTGCAGCGCGTATCGGGCATTCTGATCTTCGTGGTGGCGCAGAAGGTGGTGCTGTCTGAATTTTATCGCGCAGACCTCCCGAACATCTGGTCAAAGTGGGCCGGACGCGCTAGTATGATTCAGTCAGCGGTAGAGCATGGTGCTTGGGGAGCTACGCCCTCCCCTCTGTGTCGATTCTGTCCGCTGACAATCGAGGCATGTGAACATAGGTAGTACTGCAATCACCCCAGCCGCAGGTGGGCAACAGCGGCGGTTATAGGCCGGCAGTGCATGGCACGTCTCCCCCGGCTGATATGACTGGCACCTCGGAAAGACGAGGTATGGAGTCGGCGGTGTGGTAGGACACGCAGCCCGACAAGGGAATGACACCCGGTGCGAAACTGGGACGACTCCACCAAGACGCATGAGGATTGTGGCTTTTGGGCTAGAACGCGCGTTCTGACAGTCCTCAGCCGTGTTGGCGTAAGGTAAAAGTTTTTACCTTAACTCTACGGAAATCAAAAATGCCTGCAAAATCACGTAACTACAAGCGCGAATACGAGCTGTATCAGGGCACTCCCGAGCAGATCAAAAAGCGTGCTGAGCGCAACAAGGCGCGTCGTGATTACGAGAAAGCCAATGGCCCGCTGGCGTCGGGCACTGATGTAGACCACGTGAAGCCCTTGAGCAAGGGTGGAACTAGCAAGCTGAGCAATCTACGGGCTGTGCCCAAGTCAAAAAACAGAAGCTTTGCGCGTACCAGTACGAACAAAATTAAATAACGTAGCTACCAATTAAGGAAGTCGAATGCAGATCGTGGACAACCGCGCGCTGCTCTTTGTCACGCGTAAAGCAGACCAAATCAAGGCGCTGATACCCAAGTCGCACATTCTTGAGCGCAACGGCCAGCTGGCGAAGATACTCGTGAACTGGGGGCCTGATGAGGTGCAGATACTGCGCAACCTCAAGATCAAAGCGCCACCACATCCCATACTGGGTACGTACGACTGGCCGGGCGTGTACACACCGTTCGAGCATCAGCGCACTACCGCGGCGTTCCTGGCCACGCACCCACGGTGCTTCTGTTTCAACGAGCCCGGCACAGGCAAGACCAGTGCCGCAGCGTGGGCCGCCGACTACCTGATGCAGCAGGGCAAGGTTAAGCGGGTGCTGGTGATCTGCCCGGTGTCGATCATGGACACTGCGTGGCGGTCAGACTTGTTCAAGACGGTGATGCACCGTACGGTGGGGATTGCTACAGGAGATCGAAAAAAGCGCGAGGCCGTCATATCCGCCGGCTATGAAGTTGTCATTATCAATTTCGACGGCGTAAAGGTGGTCACTCCGGCACTCGCGGCAGGAGGATTTGATCTTATCATCGTAGACGAAGCCAATGCAGTAAAAAGCGTATCGACCGACCGCTGGAAGGCTATGGCCTCGCTCGTCAAGGCAGACACCCGGCTATGGATGATGACGGGCACGCCGGCATCGCAGTCACCGCTGGACGCGTACGGGCTGGCCAAGCTGGTCAATCCTGACAACGTGCCGCGGTTCTTCGGCGCGTGGCGTGACAAGGTTATGGTAAAACTCACGCAATACAAATGGGTGCCCCGCAACGATGCCAAGACTATTGTGCATGACGCGCTACAGCCGGCTATTCGGTTCACGAAAGAAGAGTGTCTGGACCTGCCCGATCTGCTCTATGCGACCCGGGAGGTGCCCCTTACACCGCAGCAGCAGAAGTACTACAACGCCATCAAGCAAGAGATGATTACCCGCGCTGCGGGCGAAGAGATCACCGCAGCAAATGCCGCTGGCATGCTCAACAAGCTACTGCAAATATCGTGCGGGTGTGCGTATAGTGACAACCGCGAAGTCATCCAGTTCGATATCAAGAACCGACTGGCAGAGCTAGTCAGCATCATCGAGCAAACCGACCGCAAGGTTCTGGTGTTCGTGCCGTTCCGGCACATCATCGACATGCTGCGTGACGAGCTTGCCGAGTACGCTGTAGACGTTATCCACGGCGGCGTATCCGCAGGGGCCCGAGCCGAGATTATCAAGCGGTTCCAGACCCAGGATAACCCAAGAGTACTACTGATGATTCCTCAAGCTACCGCTCACGGCATCACGCTCACGCGCGCCGATCAGGTGGTGTGGTGGGGGCCAGTGTCCTCGACCGAGATGTACCTGCAAGCTAACGCTCGCGCGCACCGGCAAGGTCAGACTTGCAACGTGACCGTCACGCATCTGCAAGGCAGTCCAGTGGAGCGGCGTATGTACGCCATGCTCCAGAACAAGATCGAGCTTCATCAGTCTCTAGTAGAGCTGTACAAACAAGAAATAAGTTGACTAAGTTAAGGACTCTCATGCCATACTTCACCGTCGTATACAAAGCCAATGACCAAGAAGCCATAAAGGAATTACTCATGAATGACGATGTAGCCGCAGCACGTTGGGGCCATGCCATAGATGAAGTCGGAACCGAAGCTACCCTAAGAGATAAATTTGCCATGCAAGCCATGTCTGCACTGATCACTGACCCAAGAGAAGAATACGTACGTGCTTATGCCCATGTAGTCGCACGCTGTGCTTACGCTATTGCCGATGCCATGTTGAAGGAGAAAGCAAATGGATGCCGCGAAACTCGTTGATGTTTATATCAAAATCCGTGACGCCAAAGACCGACTTGTAAGAGACCACGAAACTGAACTTACGAAGCTGAATATGCAGATGGATGCTGTGGAGCAAGAGCTATTAGAAATATGCAAAGCTACCGGCCAGGATGGAGGCAAGACCGCGTACGGGTCTTTCTCCAAGGTCATCAAAACGCGCTACTGGACGAACGACTGGGATAGCATGTACGGCTTCATAAAAGAAAACGATCTGCCGCAGCTACTAGAACGACGCATTCACCAAACCAACTTCAAAGAATTTCTCGCTCAGAATCCTGACAAGCTACCCGTTGGGCTGAACGTAGACTCCAAGTACAGCATCACCGTACGTAGATCAAAGTAGCACCCGTATCATCAACCAAAAGGAATAACCATGAGCAACCTGACCCTATTCAATTCCGGCGCATCCCTGCCTGATTACCTGCGCGATCCTGAAGATGACATCACCAAATCACTCGCTGGGCAAAGCAGCTCCAAGTCGATCTCCATCAAGGGCGGTGTGTGGCGTATGGTGTCCGGCGGCGAAGAGATTGCCCGCAATGAAGAGCGCGCCATGAACGTTGTGATTGTGGCCGCTGCCAAGGCCAACGCCCGCCAGTATTTCGCTGGCAAGTATGAAGAAGGCAAAGACGCTGCCCCTACGTGCTGGTCTGCCGACGGCGTGAAGCCGAACGAAGAAGTCCCCGTTGAACAGCGTCAGTTCGCCAACTGCGCCGGCTGCGCCCAGAACATCGAAGGCTCCGGCGAGGGCAAGTCCCGTGCGTGCCGCTTCAACCGCCGTCTGGCCGTGGTGTTGGAAAACGAGATCGGTGGCGGTGTATACCGTCTTCAGCTTCCTGCCAAGTCTATCTTTGGCAAGCCGGTTGATGGCAAGATGAGCCTGCAAGCTTATGCCAACTTCTTGGCTGGACATGGTGTGCCGATCAGCGGCGTGGTGACTGAGGCCCGATTCGATACTGCCGAGGCGGTGCCGGTCCTGCGCTTCAAGGCTATCCGTCCGCTGACCCGCGACGAATGGGAGCTGTCCAAGACCCAGGGTGCGACTGAAGACGCCCGCCGCGCTATCGAGTTCAAGATGACCGTCAAGGCCGATAAGCCACAGGCACTACCCGAAGCGTTCGCGCAAAGCCCGGCTGCCGTAGAAACCGCAAAAGTAGCAAAAACTGTTGCCGAACCCGAGGAAGTAGCAACTTTCGTAGAGGAAGTAGCAGAACCCGTGAAGCGCACCAAGAAAGTAGCAACTGTTGAGACGCCGGATCAAAAGCCGAACGTGGCCTCAATCCTGAGCGACTGGAGCACTGACGACGATGAATGATGCACGGGGGTACAGCGCCTTACTTGTCCAGCAAGTAGCCGCGGCTGACCCCGCGCTGCCGGCGGTCCGCCTAGCCAAAGTGTGCATTGATCGGAATCTTCCGGTCTGGGAGGTGTCGCGCAAGCTAGGAGTCAGTCGGACTATTGTTTATCGATGGTTCTGCGGTAGAGTCAGGCCGCGCTCCAATCACTTGGAGAAGATTGTTAATCTACTTTCTGAGCTTGAGACGGCATAATCAGTATCGAGGCTAGGCTGCGCTGATCCCGCAGCGACAAGGCGGACCACGGGGCCGCCGCCTCACCTTCCCCCCGCTAACCTGATCCCGTGTGAGGCTACGTGAGCATTGCCTTCCTAGACGCCGTATTGCCGTCTGCTGGTACGTATTGTGTGGCGAGAATCAACCGCTCCAATAAAAAAGCTGTCCAGCACCGGTACTGCAAAACAAAAGAAGAACTAATTCAGGCAACTCAGGAATTTAATCAGGAGGATTGGAACGTATACGTAGCGTTGGCTACGTACGCAGACCCCGTAGAGGGTCGCACTGCGGCAAATGCCGTAGAGCTCAAGAGCTTGTTTATCGAGCTGGACAGTCACAACGGGCAACCCTACGCCACGCCGACTGATGCCAGCAAGGCGCTCAAAGATTTTGTTGTACGCACTGGCCTGCCCAAACCCACCGTCGTGTTCTCAGGGCGCGGGGTGCAGGCATACTGGGCACTCACTGAGGCTGTTCCGGCAGCGCAGTGGCTTCCGTACGCGCGTGCGCTCAAGACGTTTTGCTTCAGTCACGGGCTCAAGATCGACCCGCAGGTGACGGGCGACATCGCGCGCATCATGCGCATGCCCGGCACGACGAACTACAACTCCCCAGATCGCCCGCAGGCGCTGGTGGTACACCTCGGCAAGCCCACGCCGTTCGCGGACCTGTGCGCCATGCTGCCGGCACCGGCGGTGGACCTCTCAGCTGCCAGTGTGTTTGGTACGGATGATCTGACAAGCTCCTTGGCGCGGAGCAGCGGAGACCTGCCCGACTGCGAGTTCTCGATCATCCTCGACCGTAGCTTGCGTGGTACAGGCTGTGCGCAGGTGAAGGCGGCCTACGAGAGCCAAGCCGATACGCCTGAGCCCGTGTGGCGGGCCATGCTGTCTATTGCCGGCACCTGTGTGGACGCAGCCACGGCGGTGCACACCATGTCTGACCAGCACACCGAGTATTCGGCGGAGGCTACGCTCACCAAAGCGCAGAAGGTCGCAGGCAAGCCGTACACCTGCCAGTGGTTTCGGGACAACTACCCGCTCTCGTGCCACGGCTGCGCTCACAAGATCACCAGCCCCATCATGCTGGGACGTACGGTGCCTGCATCCCCAGTAGTCATTGAGGACGGAGCCGAGGTCTACAAGGTAGCGCACACCATCGGTGCTGGTGAGGGCATATCGCAGGAAGTGATTGTCGATATACCGGCGTATCCGTTCCCCTACTACCGGGGCGCATCGGGCGGGGTGTATTTCAAGAAGTCCAACGCCGACGGCGAGGAAGAGGTTATTGAGGTTTACCCGCAGGACCTCTACATCACCAACCGGTTCTACGACTCTGACGACCACGGCGACGGCGAGGGTGAGCTGCTGGGCGTATGCCTGCACCTGCCTCGGGACGGCGTGCGTATCTTCTACGCCCCGGCAACGTCGCTACTCAACAAGGAAAAGCTGCAATCTACACTTATCAAACACGGGGTAGTTGCCTACAGCAAACAATGGGACCTCATCATGGCGTACTTCGCATCGGCAATCCGCAAATTACAGAAAGACGCATCTGCCTGTAAAACTCGCAGCCAGATGGGGTGGACACCGGACGAGTCCGGGTTTGTTGTTGGTGAGATCGAGTACACCATAGCTGGGCCCAAGCTCGCCCCACCCGCTAGCAGCACGCGGCAGCTGGCCCCGGCGTTTCAGCCGTCAGGCAGCCTTGAGGAATGGAAGTCGGTTGCTAACTTCTACAATCAAAAAGGGCTGGAGCCCCATGCGTTCACGTTGTTCTGCGGGTTTGGCTCGCCACTCATGGCGTTGCTGGGCGGGTTCGACGTGAAAGGTGCCGTAGTCAATCTGGTCTCAAATGAGTCCGGCACAGGCAAGACCACGGCCATGATGGTCAAAGACTCGATCTTCGGTAATCCCGCGAAGCTGCTCGGCTCGTCAGACGATACCTATCTGGCCAAGTTCCAGCACATCGGCATGCTGAATAACATCAGCCCGTCGTTCGACGAAATGACCAACACCAAGGCCGAGGATTTGTCCGACTTCGTGTACTCCGTCACTCGTGGGCGAGCCCGGCACCGGATGGACGCACAGGCCAACAAGCTTCGGAACAACAACACCACGTGGAGCTGCATAGTCGTCACCTCGAGCAACTCGGTGTTCTCCGACATCATCAGCAGCATCAAGGCTACGTCGGGCGGGGAGCAAGCTCGCCTTATGGACATCTACGTGGCGGGTACGTCACACATCTCCAAGGCCGACGCGGATGAGATTTTCCGCAAGCTGGCATGCAACTATGGTGTGGCCGGGCCGATCTTCATGAAGTACGTGCTGGAGAACAAACAGCTGGTGATCGACACCCTGCACCAGATGCAGCGCAAGATCGATGCCGAGCTTGGTCTGGACAAGACTGACCGGTTCCACTCTGGCACGCTGGCCGCGGCCTTTACCGGCGCGTACTTTGCGCGGAAGCTCGGGCTGATCGACATCTCTATCGGGCGCGTCTACAAGTACATGCTCAAGGAGCTAGCCAGCATCCGGGTCGCGCACAAGGCAGCTGCCAGTACCGGCAACACCCTGGCTTCGGAAATTCTCGGGCGGTACATCAACGAGAACCTGAGCAATGCACTGGTGATCGAAGCCCCGAAGAACGGCTTGCCCGCAGCCCCGATTGAAGCGCCGCGCAATGCGCTGCGTCTACGGTATGAGCCCGACAACAAAGAGCTGTGGATTCCTGCTACCGAGTTCCGGGAATACCTTATCAAGCATCAAGTCGACGTGAAACAGACCCTCCGTACGCTGGTCAATCTCGGCATGATAAAAAACAACGGTAAATCCGCGCTCAAGCGTATTGCTGCGGGGTCTATCGGCAGCATGAGCATGCCAGCCATTCGCAGTTTCTGCTTCGACAGCGATGCCGTAGGGGTAGCCAATGTTCTTGAATCGCCGTCAGACCATTCCGGATGACATCCGGGTAGTAGAGATTCTCGGCGCGCAGTACTTCATTCCGTGGGAAGAAGTCCGCAAGGGCTGTTCGTTCTTCCTGCCAACCACAGCCACTGACAGGCAGGTGGCCGCAGAACTAAGGTCGGCAGAACTCTACTTCGACATAACCCTTGCGGTAGCAAACCGCGTGGAATACGGACGCTACGGCGTCCGTATCTGGCGGCTGGAGTAACTACTTCGAGTGAATGAAGATGTCTGCCTTGGCTTTTCTAACCCACTTTAAGTTGTCGTTTTCGTACTTCTCGACTTGCTGCTTGCGCTTCAGGCGGTCGGCACTGTCGGGGAATTTTTTAGCTCCGTCCGCACTTTCTAGGAAGTTGATGTACTCCCGCGATTGCTTGATATTCTGCAACCCGATGTTTACTAGTTCGGCCATCTTGAGCTTGTCTTTGTTCTCTTGGTAGTACGCATATGCCGCCGCTTGGTCGGTTTTCATCAGCCGGTCGAGCGCACGTTTAACCGGCATCACCTTGTTGGACAGATCGTAGAACTCTTCCTTCGGGCCAGTCGGCACCTCGGGTGTGAGGTACTGGCTGAGCAGCCAATACCGGCTCAACGGTCGATCAGTCTTGTTCGGGTTGATAAGCTGGTCAACCAGCATGTTCATCAGCGGCACCACACCGCCCAAATACCCCCGAACGGTATTGTCGATAACGATGGGCGAGAGCTCGAGCGGCGTGCCCGTGATGGGATCGCGGATGTTCTTGTACGCAAAGTTTGCAATCGCCTTGGCCAGCTCGCTGGTTGTCGTCGTAGTCTGCAATACCGACGGCAAGCCTTTCTGATACGTACCGACCAACGGACGCCCAGTGACAAGCGAGTAGTTAGTCAGCGCCTCAGCAACGGGCCGGATCGCCTGCGGCACTGGAAACGCACGACCCACAAACTGTTCAAACGCATAGCCTAGTGTCTGCTTCACAGCTTCCTTGGTCTGCTGCTCTTCCGCAGTGCCTTGCCGTGCCATGTACTGCATCAAAACTTCGACTGGAACCTTAAACAGCGCCGCCATATCGCCAGGAACCGGCAGTGTCTTACCGCCTACGATCCAGTTGTTAAACCGGTCGTCCAGCGTCTGCTCCTTGTACTCGTCATCGTCACTGCTAGCCAGCGCGTAGATCGTCGCAAAGGCCGTTACCTTGGCAGCCTGTGTCCAGAACAGCCGCTTCGCAACAGCCCGCTCGGTACCGCTTGCCCCGCGCCCCGCCATGCTCCGCAGCAGCAGGTCATTCGACTGGATGTACGCGTTGAAGAACGGCACTGTGGCCAGCGCCATACCCACCGTCTTGCTAGCGCCACGCCGCCGGAAGTTGATGAACTCACGAGCGCGCATTGTGGCAAGGCCCACATCACCTTCAGCCATTTCCGTGCTCTTGGTTTCTGCCAGCGTGCGCTCGTAGATAGCTTTACGGATAGCCAAGTCAGACGCCCGCGTGACCGACTCAAGCCGGTTATGCAGCGAGCTCAACCAACCCCGTTGGGAGTACCCCATGTTGAACAGGATCGTCTCCGCCGGATTGCTGGCGTTGTAGTCGATGTCGCCAACCAAGCCCTTCTTAGCAAACTCCGTAGTAAACGGATGAGCCTTCCCAAACACGAGCTCGTGTCCGGCAATCTTCAGGAAGTTCGTAACTGCCGGGATAACCAACTTCGCCGGCTGTTCCACGCCCGCATAGATAAATGCGCGTTGAATATCGTCCGTCACCTGCTTAGCCACGAACGGCGGCATGACCGTCACGATCTTACGCAGGATGTTAGAGACCGCACCGAACACCTTGAGGATGGTCATCTTGACTTCGGGGGCATCCCGGAACGCTACCGCATCCCAGTGTGACCGCATCTCGAAGTACTCCTTGTGGCCGTTGCGGAATGTCTCCACGACATTGCCTGCGTTTGAGGCAGCGTATTTGTTTTTGCCGAGCCTACGGGCCTGCCCAATATCCGCCAACAGGTTGAGCGTTGTGAACGTAGCGTCGTGCTTGATGGTCTGCTTGACCATCCACGCCATGAGCTTGGCGTGGTTGTTGATAACGTTGCCGACTTCCCGCTGCGTAGACCCTACAAACTGAGGCAGGGAGCCCAGCTGCGCAATACCTTTACCGGTGTTGCGTTTTGGCACAAACTTAGCAAAGAAGTCGTCGATACGATCAAACGGCACGTAGCCTATCGCTTCTTTGTAAGCCGCGGCTTCTTCTTTGGTAATGCGCCCAACCTCGAGCATGTGGTCGATCATGTAAAACCGCTGCTTATCCATCATGTCGGCAATAACTTGGACTTCCGGATTTGCAGCCAGCCCTCGCAGGGCAACATCTACTTGCTCCTCGGGACTACGTGAGTCTTTGTTCGACAGCTTGTGGATCGGGAAGATCGTTTCGCCGGCATCTTTATTTGCTTGGATAAGCTCTTTGAGGCGTCGCGCTTCGATCATTTTGCTGGCCTCAGCGTCGGCCTGCTCAAACGACATACCCTTGGAATCTCCCCACTTCTTAAGCGCCTCAAAGATGTCTTTAACCGACCCACCAGGCCCTGCCTTATCGGACACTACCCATTGCCCTGTAGCGGTGTCATTCTTCAATCCGCCTGTGGCGTAGAACGCAGCCGTAAGCGGCTCCGTAGCCTGCGCCTGCCGAAGCTTCAGCTCGGGGTTAGTCAGGCCCGTAAGCTCGTCCCGCACCGCGCCGTCAAACAGAATATTCACCCGGTTAACAACCGAAGCCAGCGAGTCCGCCACTTCCGTACGCACGCGTGTGACAAACGACACATCGTCCTTTTCCGAAACGATCCGCACCATATCGCGCAGGTTCTTCTTAAGCTCGCTCGGCTGGTCTTTCATCAGCTCGCTGGTCTCAGCGATGCCTTCGGTGGGGCTGGGTGCGCGTAGGCTCTTGCGGATGTCGGCATCGGTCAGGCTGTATTCGCCGTTGTTGCCGATGGCGGATTTGATTTGGTTAGGGGAGAAGGCCACCCAATGGCCGGCAAGCACAACTCCATCGTATCCCTGTGCCTGCAAATCTTCCATTCTCGGAATTTTGTTGCTGCGTACAACATACGGGTATTTAATGCTTAAATACACTGGCATTACGTTGCCGAACCCCTCCGGCCCTTCAACAAACTCGCCGTTTTCATTGACAGTAAGCGAAATGCCGCTTGCGCCTTCAGCGTACACACTGGCCTCTTTTGGGTTCGCGGTAAAATACATTCCCGCCCCCATTGCGCCGCCGTATGATCTTTCAAATACGGAGAAATCTGCCCCTGTCCCGTGATAAACCACCAGCGGCTCACCCTTCTCATCCACTACTTTGCTGCTGCCAAACCAGCGCAAGAAGTTTGCAGTAGCCCTGTCTCTCAGGCTCTTTGCCTCACCCTGCTTTGCTGGCGCACCTGCCTTCAACTCACCCTTCTCAACCTTGCCGAAAATCTTCTCGGGCGATTCCACCTTGGTCAGTGCAGACTTGATGGACTGGAACATATTACGGAGCTTGGCCACTACCTTGGCAACCATACCTGCTGGAGGCTTGGTCGCATCAAAGTCAGCGAAGGCATCAGCCACGGCTTCCTCGGTGATCTTCTCCATGTTGCCGGCATACTCGCGCATGTAAGCGTCGTAGCGTGACTCTTCCCCCGCCTTCAGCGGTTTGCCGTCGATATTGCGTTGCTTGAGGTACTGGTCAATCCACTTGTCCTTAGCCATCTTGGACAGCGATTGCCATTGCTGCGGCGTGAAGAAACCAAGTTCGCGCAGCGCATGGATAGCCTCGTGCCGCAGCGTGCGGATCGGGTTGGCAGAATCGGCGGCAATCTGGATAAGCTGCTGTGCGTAGGAGCCTTCCGCCGTCATGCCGTTGATGAGTTTCAGGCCAATGTCTTTCAGGCCGAACTTGTTGAGTGCAGCGCGAAGGGTTTGCTCGAAGTCGGATAGTTGCTTGGCGCGTTCTTCCCCGCGCAGGCTTAGTGCCTCTTCGTCAGGCCGAGCAGCTTTACGGGCCTCAGACTTATTTTCTTCTACTTGGCGCTTAGCTGTCTTTTCGTACAGATCAATCGTAGCGGTGCCGTCTTCAACCGAGTCTTTCCAAATCTGCTTGCGATCAGACGACAAGTCTTTGAATGCCATGCGCGTGCCGGCACCTTCGACGTTGTTATCTTCCCATGCAGCTTCGGCTTCTTTGAGCGAGGTCTTCTTAGGCTTGGGCTCAGCGGGTTTCAGTGCAGGCTTTGCCCCACCTTCAGGTTTAGCTGCTGCTGGAGCAGCTCGCTCAGCAGGTACCACTCCAGGTCCGACAGGTTCTGTAACTCCGGCGGAAGGGGGCTGGGGGGCTTCGACGACTCGAGGCTTGCTAGGTACGCCCACGCTAGGCTGATCTGCTCGGACGGCAGGTTCAAAGGCAGGTACTCCGGGTTGCGGGAATAGCGCATCAAATACCTCCGCTTTAGGTGAGCCTTCTTGAAGTTTGAGCGCCTTGCGCGCTTGCGGCGCAGCCTCGGGGTCCATGTCCATCAGCTTGCGCAGGAACGGACGGTTCTTGGCATTCTCAGCCCACGCTCGTGTCTCCGGGCGCACCCCGGCAGTAGTCAGCTTCTCCATCACCGGCTGGAACATCGCCGGCACTTTGGGCGCAAGCTTGGGCTCAGGCACAGGCTCTGTGACGGGCGGCAGGGGTGCTTCAGGTACTTCCGGTGCAGCAATCGAAGTAGTCACTCCCTCTTTGGCAGGGCGCAGGCCGAGGCGACGTTGGCCGTATTTCTCAAGCGTGCTGGGGGCCAGGGGCGGCTGCTCGCGCGTCGGCAATTCTGTGCTGGGCGCAGGCTCTACGCGAGCTTGTGGCGCTTCGAACTGCGAGAACAGCAGCTGCTGGCCTTCCGGGGTTTCCCGCACTTCAGGCTGGGCAAACGCACTCTCGGCGGCTCGCTTGGCTTCGCTCTCCTGCTGAGCAGTAGCCTTACGCCCTTGCTCGATGTCCGTGATGTTCATCTGCGTTTGTTGCGCAGTGATCTCTTTGACCCTAGCCTTTACTTCGGGGGTCTGTTTTTCCTGCAACAGCCGCTGCTTCTCAAGCTCCATGTCGCCATAGGTGCGAGCTTGCTCCAGCCCTAGCCCTAGCTGTTCCGGGGGGATGGAGATCGGAGCCTCAGGTTGCTTGGCAGCTACCGTCTCGTACTGCCGTGCCAACGCAGCCATGCGGGCTTGCGTCTCAGGCGTCTGCTCGGCCTGTTGCAGCTGGGTAAATTCCTGCTCGATGGCGGCCAGATCAGTCGGCAGCTCAACCGCGGGAAACTCGTCCTTCCTGGCCTTTGGCAACAACAGAGCTTGATCGCCTTCGTAGCCTTTGGGGCCTTCTCGTGCAGCGAGAAGCCGCCGCTGCGCTTCCTGCCGCTCCTTGGGCACCTCGATCTTGGCAAGCTCAGCCCGCGCGGATGCACGCTCCGGCACGCCGGTAAGCGCGCCAAGACCTGCGCCGCCAATAGTCGCTTGGTACGCAGACTCTCCGTATTCGGCATAGGCTTCTGGAGACAGCACATCAAGGCCCGCTTGTGCGCGCTCCAGCACAGACTGCGCAACTTCAACCGGAATCTCGGTGGCACCTCTAACTGCACCTCGCGCAGTCGCGCCCAATGCAGACCGAGACGCTTCTTTGATTAGCTGTTGCCGAGCTTTCTCGGTAGCCAACGCGGCGTCGTCCGCGATGCCAAGAACGCCTTTAACTAGGCGCTTACCGAGCACTGCGCCGGTGCCCACAGCTTCAAGCGCAGACTGCCCTACCGCAGTACCATATGCCGCCGGACGATCAATCTTTAGCTGCTCGCCGCGTTCCATTTGCTCTTGCGCTTGGCGTTCGATATTTGCCCCAGCTATCGAGCCATAGATACCTGCGCCGGCACCCAATGCCCCGCCGATCACTGCGCCAAGCGGACCCCCAATAGGAGTCCCGGCCATCGCACCCAATTTACCCCCGGCAATCGCTGCACCGGCAGCGGGCAACATACCCGCCACTGCCCGCGGGACTTGAGACGCAGCCTCGCCCAGCGCAGACAGAACACCCTCGCGCTGGTAAGCCTCTTTGACCGGAGCGAACGACACGCCTTCGCCCGCTTCTTCCCCGATCTTTTGCGCCCGCTCAACGCCCGCCCGTGCCGCAGCTTCCGGGTCAGTTATCGCCCCCGCCGCAGTCTGCGTAGAGGACATAAGCTGTTTGGCTCCGCGCTTGAGTTCGCCCAAGAAGGTGGATTGTTTGGGAGCAAACTGCGGAAATGTCGCCAGAATACGCCGTCGAACTTCATCCTGCGGCATGTCGTCCGGAATATCTGAAACAAGCGTGCCGTCAGGCAGTTCAACGGTGTACGGCATAGATTATTTCCCCGTCTTGAGAGCGTCGAATTTAACTACGGGTTGGCCGGTAGGAGCCGCGGCGGGTTTGCCGGTTGCTACCTGAAGATTAGGTGCGGCCTCGCCAACCAATCGGGCAAACTGTTCCGCTTCCAGTTGCGCTATCGTAATAATTCCTTTATCAACCTTGTCTCTAAGCGCAAAACCTTCAATAGTTTTAGCGTTAACGTTGGCAGCCACCAACTTTGCGGCGTCGGTACGAGCTTTAGTAATTTGTGCGGGAGTTAAGCTCTGTTCTTGCAGGGCTTGTGCTGCAATTTGTTTAATTCTGGCCTCTGCAAGCTCCGCCCGCGTTTGCGCATTCTCCATACCCGTAAGGTACGAGCCTATCGGTGCCATCGCGCCCTTCTGCGAATCTTGCGCTCGCTTCTGAGCGTCTTGGTACGCTCCGTACGCTTTCTCTTCGGGGGCAATCTTGGCAGCGCCGAGTTCTTCCAGCATCTTCTGGCGTTCTTGCATCAGGGCGCGGTCGCGGCCAATAGCTTTGGCTTGGTAGTCAGCCACGTTACGGCCAGCGGAACCCAGCGTCTCGCCAATAGTGCGGCCTTGAGCGCCCAGCAAGAAGGCTGTCAGCGGATCACGCGAAGATTGCTCCCGAGCTTCGAGTTGCTTGGACTCATCAATCGCGGCTTGCTTACGAGCAATCGCTTCTTGGAAGAACGGGTCAAATCGACGACGCTGTTCGGCTTCACTCTCTGCGCCGATAGCTTTCAAGTCAGGATTGAGCGCCGCCACACCAGCTTTTCCAAACGCACCTCCAAGTTCTCCCGGCAGGGCTTGGGCTATGCCGGTAGCGGGGGCAGCTTTCTCTGCGCCTTGCGGGGCACCGGGTGGCATAACCCCAGGCTTCAATCCGGTACGCGAGATATCTTTATCAACAGAGGTTCTCGTAGGCGGCGGCAACCCACGAGATTCTTTATCTACAGCAGGAGTCGTAACTGCTGGAACTGAAGCCGGGGTTGCTATTTGGGGGTTAAATTCTGCTACAGGGGTAGTAACAGTGCGCGGAGCGGCTTCTTGTTTAGCGCGTATAGCTTGTGCAATTCGCGTTGCGTCGGCAAACTTACCAACAGATCGCAGCCGGTTATATTCGTTCCGCAGCTGCTCTAACGATAGGGCAGTCTCCATTACGTCGGGATTAGCAACAACAGACCCGGACGGCCCGGCATAGCCAACAATCCCGCCTTCTTTGAACTGTGCGATGTTCGGGGAGGGGGCTTGGGCGATGCCGCCTTGCATGGCCTGTTGCAGGTTCTGCTGTTGCTGCTGGGCTTGCTGCTGGCCCACGCCGCCTACACGCTGTGCGACTTCCTGCTTGGTCATGTCCATGACTTCTTGCTCACGCTGCTGCGCGATTGTCGGCAGGCCCTCCTGCCCCATCTGCATCTGCATCTGGCGTGTGGCGGCTTCTTTGTCCGACTTGAGCTTCTGTAAGGCCAGCAAGTCCACGAGCTGCTGGCTTTGAGCGTAGCGTTGCATAAGTGCTTGGGGATTCCCGCGGTAGGCGTTCATCCGTTCCTGCACGTCAGCGTCAATTCCTCGATTCATGGTCTGTCCTTATCAAGTCGTGCCAGCGGATTTAGTCGTTTGCGCACCGCTTCCAAACAACGCGTCATACAACGAGCGAACCCCACCTGCGCTGTTGAGAATCTGCGTCAAGGTACTAGGCTGAGCATAGCCATACGACTGCGTAGCGAGCGGCAAGCCCTGAAGCAGGGACTGCTGGTACTGCACTTGTTTGTACGGGAAGTCGCGTTCCTGTTCGAACTGAGCTTTGTCCGCGGCCAAGCCTTCGCTTGTGATGCCTCGTTGCTGCGCGCCGGCACCGAGTTGAGCGGCGATATTCGCCAGCCCAGCCTGTTGTGCTTGTTGGCCGAGCCCAGCCTGCGCCTGTGTCGCGCCAAGAGCAGCTTGAAGCCCTTGAAGCCCGTAGCCGGCACCGAACTGACGGCTTTGTTCTGTTTGCTGCTGCGCTTGCTGCTGCCGAGCTTGATCGGCGTTGAACTGCGACATTGCTTGCTGGTAGGCGTTGTTGTATCCCTGCCCGGTGATGCCAGCCAAATTCTGCCCAAGATTGCGCGCCAGTTCCGATTCCATGATGGCCTGACGCGAGCCGCCGTAGGCACCCGCCTTGGTCAAACGGCCTGCCTGTTGGACTCGCTGAATATCCGCTTGGCGACGCGCTTCTTCCAGCTGGGGGTTCAACGACATTTGCAGGTACGGGTTCATGTACTGCTGCGCTGCCTGCGTATCAAACGTGCCCGCGGTGAACTGCGCCGGGCCGTAGTTCAGGCCCTGCATTTGCTGACCAATCTGCCCTGCTTTGCCCGCAGCTTGCGTAACATCGGTCGGCACCGTCAGGCCGGCCAGACCTTGAAATGCCTGAGACTGAAGTGCCGAAGGGCCCGCGGTAAGCTGGCCGGTGTAGGCTTGGTAGGGCGCGTTAGCCAGCGCCTGACCCTTGCCCAGCATCTCAGTTACGTACGGCCCCGCCCAGTTAGAAAGCGAAGACTCGGTACTGGTCTGCGGCATGGACGATTGCTGCGAGGTCATCGCGGAGCCAGCAGCGGAGAGAGGATTAGTAGTGTCTGCCATGCTGGCCTCACGAAGGAAGGAATTTGTTGGGGTTGATTTTACGCCCCTGCTTGGTAGTTCCCGTACGGGCTTTGCGGATACGATCCATCATTTCGTACAGGCGCTTGGCACCAGCATCTGAATTGCCGTTTCCGAGATGGCTAACCACATCCGCACTGACAACGAATTCGCCGTGACTAAGCTTAGCGGGTTCTTCCCCGTCAATGTTGGCGGGCAGCTCATCTGCCATACCGTCTGTAGCCCCGCCAAGGTATCGGCCCTTTGCCAACTCAGCCAACCCACCCTCAGCCAGCGCTGCGGGCGCACTGCCCTTGGGGGCATACTGCACATCGGTGAAATAACGACGCCCAGCTTCGCCCGGACGCGAGCTCGCAGGAGCTTGCACCTGCTGCCGCACTGCTTGCAGTTGCGGAATGCCGCCTTGATACCCGGAAGGCTGCTGCCCACTCGACCCGCCAAACAACCCGCTAAGCCCGTCTTTGGAACCGAGCAACCCCGCCAGCCCGCCGCCGAGGGTGGCCAGCTTACGCATGTCGAGATTGCCTTTGTCGTCTTGAAACAGCGTTTTAATAGCGGAAGACGTGAGCTTGCCAAGCCCTTCTCCGGCTTGCCCGGTAGCACCCGAGATGTTTCCGCCAAACAAGTTTTCCCAAAAACCCGGGACTCGCGCTGTTTGATCAGTAATGGTCTGGCCCGTAACAAGATCGCTGCCGTAGTATCCACCTCCGGGGCTTTGGTCGCCGTAGTCGGTGGGCGCAACGTACAAATCCAACAAATCGCTGCCGTAATAGCCCCCGCCAGGGCTGAAATCCAAAGCGGGGTAATCCACTACATCGCTACCGTACAAGTATTCGTCCGCCATAACTAACCCCTCAAAATGTGCATCAGGTCACGCACCGAGCCGCCTTCGGCATAAGGCGTACCAAACCCGCTAGTGTACTTTCCGCTATCGATATCGTAGAACGATTTGATCTCCGCCAACGGTGTTTGCTGCGGAGCGGACGGAGCCTGCTGATTGCCCAGCAAACCCAGCAGTGCCAGCAAATTACCTTGGTTAGCAGCCCCGGCAGGGGCGGGTGTTGTTGTAGGCGCAGGGGTGACGGGTGCTTTTGTCCCGCCCGTCGTGCCGCCCGGTTTCGTGCCACCACCAGATGTTGTACCGCCTGTAGTGCCGCCCGTAGGAGCACCGCCGCCCAAGCCGCCACGATCAATGTAATCTTCTGTCGAACTGGCAATATCCGCAGGTGTGAGAGGCTGTCCAAGACCGCCTTGGTCAATCCACGATTCAGTTGGTGTAGCAATGTCTTCTGGCGTCAGAACCAATCTGCCTTGGTCAATCCATGACTCAGTGGGACTGGCAAGCAGCTGGTCAAGTGTGGGCTGTTGAGTCTCAAACATGTCCTCAGCCGTGGGCGGCGTGAATTCCTCCGGGCTTGTGCCAAGAATCTCAAGCGCAAACGGATCGGATACAAGCCGACCTTGGTCAATCCACGATTCGGTGGGACTGGCGAGTAGCGGGTTAATGGCGGATTGTTCCGAGGTTGCATCCTCAGCACGCAACCCTTCTGGCAGAAATTTTCCGTAATCTCCTTCAGTTTCAGGAGTGGGAGTTTGGTCAGACAAGAAGTCTGCAAGCGAGTTTTGCTGGTAGTCAGCCCCCGAACCAAGCCCGCCTTGGTCGATGAATGACTCAGTAGGTGTTGAATACTCCCGCGGCATCTTGCCGATGCTCGACGCCAGACTGCCAAGGCCGCTTTGCAATGCGGCTGCTCCAATATCCCCGCCAGAAATGGCCGCGTTGGTGGCACCAGAGGCCATCGACAGCAGAGACTTTTGCAAGGCCGGGTCAAGGCTACTGAACCCTTCAATACCGCTGACCGCTGAGGTTGTGCCGCTAGAAGCCAAAGCCGCCATTGCACCTTCAAGCGGATCACCGCCTTTAATAGCAGATGTAGCCGCACCTTTTGCCATGTTTTGCAGGGTTGATAGCGAGATACCGGTGGCTTGAGATACATCATTAAGTAGCCCGGCAATACCCGTTGCCTGACCGCCGAGCGTGCCGGCGTCGATTGCGGCTTCTGCGGTTGTGAAAACATTTGGGTCAATCGCATCGCCGAGGGCTTCCATTCCTAGAGCTAGAACTTGCGCCGCCGACGCCTGAGCAAAGCCTTTCGCCGCACCCTTCAGGATGTTGCCGTCGTTATTCATCGCCTGCGTTGCACCGCGAATTGTTCCTGCAAGCTGCGGCTGACCGGCAAGCGTAAGCGCAATCTGAATCGGCACCGCAA
>Ga0209229_10000085_pt1 | contig 33567 bp, 47 predicted proteins | sample SanBayMetagenome_FD_187466 | JGI IMG/M metagenome (GOLD analysis project Ga0209229, IMG submission 187466) | Freshwater and sediment microbial communities from dead zone in Sandusky Bay, Ohio, USA (SPAdes) (version 2) | ecosystem: Environmental > Aquatic > Freshwater > Lentic > Sediment... | reverse complement strand
CGATCTTGGCGGCCAGCCTTGCAGCAGCGCCGGCAGTGCGTGGCACCGGCTCGCCCCAGGCATTGGCTGCCAGGGCCAGCCGAGTCGGATCGCCGTCCTTGTCCACCAGGGGCCCGCTCGGGTTGGTGTAGAAGCGGGTCAGGAATGAGCCCTTACGCCGAGCACGCTCACCAATTGGGCTGGCGTCCTTGACCCCAGGCTGCAGGTTCTTGCTCTCGCCTGAGCGCTCAAACTTACGCCGGCCAGCCTCGGTCAGACCACCATCTGGATCGCGCAGGCGAGACATCAGTCCTCGTCCTCTTCTTCCAGTTTGGCTTCATGCATCATCTGCTTGAGGCTTTTCATGGGCGCTTCAGGCTTCTTGGCGGCCATGTACTTCTCGATCTTCTTGCGCAGGGCAGGCGGCAGCTTGGAGAGCTCGACCTTGTCCTCCATTTCGTTTTCGATCTCGATCTCGACTTTCATTTCTTGCCTCCTGCGGCGGCCATGTTGTCCACCAGATTGGGGTATGGCCGGCCAGCTTTGGCGGCCCGGCGCATGGCCATCCGCTTCTCGGCAGACGACAACTCCTTGGGCTTGCCCAGATCCTTGGGCCTAGGTTTGTCCCAGACTTCCTTCATTTCTTGCCTTTCTTCATCTGCTCGGCCTCGCTCATGGCGATGGCCACGGCCTGATCACGGCTGGCCACCTTCTGGCCGCTGGAGCTCTTGAGCTTGCCGGCCTTGTACTCGCGCATGACCTTGGCAACCTTTTCTTGCATCTTGGCCTTCATGTCTTTCATCCTTGCTCTCCTGAAAGTAGGGGTCTTGTGACCTTGCGAGACACAGCTCCGATCTTGGCGGCGCGGCGCTCGCCGACCTCGCGCTTGAACACACTCTCTGCCTCGGCCTTCTTGGCCCCAAACTGCGAGGAATCGAACTCCTCGATGGTTGGCGCAGTCGGTGCTTCAGGTAGGGCCGGGGCTGTCTCGGTGAACTTCGGGATTTCCTTGGGCGCGTAATAGGTGAATTGTTCGCGCTTGGTCTCGTATCCGGCCAAACCAAACAGACCCCATCTCGGCACCTTGTACTCTCGGACACCGATTTCCTCAGTCACCGGGTTGGCCTCGATGTCGGCCAGCAGCTTGTTGTAGTCCTCCAGCTTCTGCTGGTAGGCAGCCTTCTGGGCCTCATAGGTCGGCAACAGCGACTCCTTGTAGGTCGCCATCTGCGCCTCAAACGGCTTCATCTTCTCGGCCACGCCGGCTTGGTAGCCGGTGAAGGCGGTCTGATACTCGCCTGTCAGCGCATCGATGTTGGCCTTGTACTGCTTGGCCAGCCGGTCGATGTCAGAGGTGCTGCGCCGGGCGATCTGGCGCTGCTTGAATTGGGGCAGGGTGGCCATTACTGAATCCTCATGCCGCCGCTGCCCAGATCCATTGCAACGCCCAGCTCGGCGTCCATGCGCTCACCAGACAGCAGCGAGCGGCGGCCACCACGGGTGCGAGCCCTGAGCGAGGAGGCCTCGGCTGCGGCGGCCTTGCGGCGCTCCTCGTCGGCAGCGGCCTGCACCTCCTTGGCCTTGCGCTCCATCTCCAGCTTGTTGGTCTGGTAGGTGAGCTGCGACTGCTCAAACTGCTGCCGGGCGGTCTGGGCCTGCTGCTCCAGGGCAGAACCCTGCTTGGCGTACTCAGCCGTCTGCTTGGCCAGCTCGGTGCGCATGGCGGCCTGATCGGAGGCCTGCTGCGCCAGCAGGGTGCGCTGGTCGTTCTCGGCCTGTTGCCGGGATTTCCGTGCTTGGTTGGCGTTGACTGCGGTGTAAAAGATGACGGCACCAGAGATCACATAACTCATCGGATTACCTCCATAGGTTCAAAAACTTCCATGCCCAGCTCGGCGTATTCAAGCGCGGTGAACATGTCTTCAAGGGTTGGGATGTCTGTCTCGTCGGTCGGGTTTGAGTGAATCGTCGTCCAGATCGCATCTTCATGCGTGTAGACCACCCGCTTGGTGCCCGGCTCTGAGATGAACGAAGCAGGCGCGGTGTGAGTCTCCAACCCAAACTCGGTGTAGCAGGTGATACTGCCCTTACTAATGATGTTGAAGTGGCGGTGCCGGTGAATCCTGCCGACCACTACGGTGCCAGCAGACAGGTGGATCTCTCTGGCATAGATGCCAGGGGCAAGCCAGTGCTTGAGCGGGGCATCGTCTGGGTCAATACGCTGGCCATCGGGCAGCGCCTGACACACCCGCTGGATGTCCATGATCTTCTGCCGCGCTATCGGCGCAGGCAGATTTGCCTGTGGCAGTTCAATGATGGCGGTGCTCATACCAAGCGATTCTATTGGGCTTTGGACGCTATGCAATGGCCTGTATATCCTTGTGATAGCGCTCACGCAAACACATCGAAGTCGGTGCTGGCGCTGGACTGGCCCATGGGTCTGCCGCCGAGCTGGTGGGTGCGGGTCATCCGGTTGTACTCGCCGCCGCCCAGCATCAGGTAGCCAAAGCTGTCGCCAATGTGGGAGTGCTCGTTCTTGTTGGGCGCATCCCGGAAGCGCTCCTGACCAGCCCCGACCGCCACCCGCTTGAAGTGGTAGCCGCCGGCCAGCGCCTTGCGCAGCAGCTTGCACTCGCGGTTGACGATGAGCCCAGGCTTGCCGGCGATCAGGCGCTGCATGGGGGCTGCAGATGCCTCGCGGCGCACCTTGAAGTCGTTGCTGGCCGTGGGCTGGGCACGCAGGCCCAAGGTCTTCAGGTGATCGAACGCGGTGACCTCGTAGATCGCGTCCCTGGCCATGCCCGCCGGGTCGCCCCAGATCATCACTTGGTGGTTGGGGTAGCGCTGGTTGAGCTCGCCCAGCAGTTGGTGGCCAAAGCGCTCTAGGCCCATGTCAAAAGTCACGATCTCCTGGTGGATCAGCCACCGGCCATTGGGCAGCCGCTGGCCAATGGTGGCCGCCGGGGTCAGACCAAAGTCCAGCCCCACCTGAATCGGCACCGTGGGGTCGATCTCGGTGTCGCCAGACATGGTCGAGTCCTCATATTCGGGCCAGACAGGCCGGCCTTCCTGGACATAGGTGTACTCGCCCCCGGCATAGCAGCGAATCCAGTCCAGATTCTTGCCCAGCAGCATCTGCTGGTAGTAACCTGGGGGTAAGTTGTGGACATTCTCAGCCATCGGGTTGACCTTCCACCACTTGCCGCTGGCAAAGATGTGGTCGTTGGCCTCGGGCATCTCGGGCAGGTCTTCAACTGCCACCGGCACCACGCCGCCGGGCTGTTTCCAGAACTTCCAGGCGTACTGGCCGGTCATCTTCTCCTTCTCGGCCATGCGGTGCCACCAATGGTCGTCGTCCATTGGGTTGGTATCCATCCAGATGCCGTGCCATGTGGCCCCGCCATCGCGCTTGGTGGGGTATCGACCCACCCGGTGGGTCAATCCATCGATCACCGCCTTGGGCAGCTCACGGGCCTCGTTGACCCAAGCCCCGGTCAGCTCCAGGGAGAGCAGTTTTCGGACATCCTTGGGCTGGTCAAGGGCCAGGAAGATGACCTCGCAGTCGATCCCAGCCGCGTCACCACGGGCCGGCAGCCTGATGTGGTGGGTGATGGGCGGTGTCCACAGCATCGGGCCAAAGGTGGCCTCCGGGAACAGGTCGAGCCATGTCTTGATGGTGGTGGTCTTGAGCATCGGGTAGCTGTTCCTGACCACCGCCCAGCGCGAATACCGGATGTTGTCCACCGGGCTGGGCTTTTGCTGCACCGCCTTGATGAAGATCTTGCTCGCGCACCCGTAGCTCTTGCCAGACCCCACCGGGCCCATGATGCCCTGCACAAAGTTCTTGCTCTGGATGAAGTCATAGATCACCGGGGAGCTGCTGAAGTCCAGATTCAGCCCAGCCACCGGCACCGACTTGTCCGAGGTTTCCTTGGTTCTAGCCATCATTGCCCCTTGGTGCCACCACGTTGATGTCAATCACGCTGGGCTTGTTGTCGTCATCAGGGTTGTCCAGCAAGCCAGATGCCTTGGCCAGCAGCCGCAGCACCCCGACCTTGTCGTAGAGCTCGATCTCCAGCGTGCTGACCCCGTCCTTGTCAGTCCTGACCTTGATGTTCTTGATCGCGTGCAGCGCGTGCTCAGGGATCTTGTCCGATCTCTTCACAGTCACATTGCCGCGATCATCCCACTCCATGATGTCAGTCAGCTTGGTGTTGGCCATGGACAGCAGCGCATAGGCCACCGCCTCCTTGTTGGCCACAATGGTCGATGAGCGCTCCAGCCTGCGCTGCACCGACCTCACCCCGCCCCAGTTGGTCAGGGGAGGGATGACAGTGGACTGCTTAGGTCTGGCCATCACGGGCTTTCAGCATCGCGTCTGCCATCTTGTAAGCGCGGTCTGCACACCAAGCAAAATCATCTTCAAAAAGGCCGTCTGACATGTCGGCATGCATCGCCTTCGCCGCAAAGTAGTCGCGCAGGGTCATGCCTTCCTGCGGCTTGCCCCAGCCGTTAAAACCCTCGTTGGGAAACGCTGTCCCGCCTGTGTTGGTGTCTTTCATGCCAGCACCTCAGAACGGTACATCGTCGTCAGACTGCACCACAGCCGGCTTGGGCTGGCCACCCTCCACCAGCTCACCAATTGACAGCGACTGCCACTTCTCGCCAGCACTGGTCGTCTTTGTCCAGGCACTGATCCAGCGCACCTCACCGTTGGGCAGCATGATCTTGCCCTTTGCATTCGGGTGCTTCTCCTCAGTCCTCTTGTCGTTCTTGAACAACGAACCACTTCCAGGTCTCATTTCGTAAGCCATCTCAATTGCTCCTTTTGGTTGATTGTCATTGAATTTTCTGTAACGCGGTTTTAGGCGCTCTCATGCTCAGTGGCTACCTCGGTATCACCAGAGGCCTGATCGTCGCTGTTTTGCCAGTACTGAGTACCTGCGTTCAGCATTGGTGACCCTACCCAGAACCCAGCAGCGTTCTTGGCCATGCCCTTGGCCAGCATCTCAGGCTCAGTCAGGCAGCGGCGGTCAACACCGTGCTGCCCGCTGCGGTGCTTGTCAAAAGCCGCAGTGCTGTTGAAGTACGTCTTGCAACCTTGACACTGGTTGCGGTCACCTGTCAGTTTCATGTCAAAACTCCTGTAGGAAAAAAGGGGGGAAAATTTCAGCGAAGTCCCCGGACGCTACGGTGTGGGGTGGGGGGCAAGGGGTCGCGTTCTGCGCGTGTCGTCGGGCGCGGATCGCCTGCACCCGCGCTGGCGCATATAGGCCGACCCTGGCCGCCTGGGAGCTGGACACCCTCTGGCCACCTGGGCCTGTACAAAACCCATACGTTCGTCTGGCGGTTGTACAGATCGATTTAAACGGCCTACAAGGCGCTGGAAGGCTTGGGCGCTACCCATGTGCCAACCAGTCCCTGATCGCGTGCTGTAGGCCCATCTGATGGCCTTGGCGGGGCATCGGCTCATCTGGCATCAGCCTGCAGTTGTCGGATGCCCTCGGCCAGGACTGCGCTTGAGGGTGTGATGCCCTCGGCTGCGTACAGCGGCAGCAGGGTGTCCAGGCTGTCGGCGATCTGCTCGATGGTCAGGCCGTGCGCAATTAATTCTTCAACTTCGGAGTTGTGCAGAACAGTCTTTAAGTCTTTAAAAGAATCTCTCTTAATACTCTGTTCCCTTAGTTCTGTACAACCTCTTGAGGTTGTGCCATGAGGCTCAAAAGGTTGTGCCACGCATACAACCTCCAGAGGTTGTGCGTGAGTGCCTTTGGATCGCTTGGCTTTGGCCTGTGCGATCTCCTCCTTCATCTTCTTGGTTGTAACGGTCTCGCCTGATTTGGGCATGGTTCTCTCCTTCTTGGTGGTGGGTGACTTGAGTGCTTTGGCGATCAGGCTGGCGATGCGTGCCTGACCGGCTGGATCTGGTGCTTGGGACTGCATTGTTTGCTCTTGTTTCATGTACGGTGGTCTGGTGTCTTCGATGCTGCTGGTCAGGCTGATGGCGTCCTCGGCCTTGATGGACGGGTCGAAGATGACCCTCCAGGTGGTGTGCTTCTGGCCTGGGATTGGCCGCTTCATGACCTCCAGGTAGCCGGCTTTGGTGAGCCTGACCAAGTGCTTGCTGACGGCCTGCTGGGTGATGCCCATCTGCTCGGCGAGCTTGTGTTGGCTGACCCAGGTGATGCCTGATCGGTTGGCATAGCTGCAGATGAGCAGCAGGGCGCGGATCATGCCGTGAGTGAGCTGCGGATCTGTGCAGGCGCGGATTGGGATGACGGCCACCTTGCGCTGGTCTGGCAACGGCTCCTGCTCCTTGATGCGCGGCTTCTTGGGCAGCGTGAAGGGGATGACCTCAGACAAGGCGCTCATGCTTTGCAATCCATCTCATGTAGCTGCGGATGCGCTCCTCCGCGCCCTTGCCGTAGATGCGGTTGGTTCTGGCCAGCATCTTGTCCACCGCGTCCTTGTTCCGGGTCACTTCCCAGGTGGTGAGCAGCTCGCGTGCCTCGGCCATCTCAAGCATCTTGGTGTCGCCCGGCCCGCGTGGATACGTTCGCTCGATCTTCCTGAAGCGCCACATGTCCTTCATGCTTGCCCTTTGGTTTGATGACTCTGACCACCCGCTCCTCGGTCACGAAGCGGTGGCCATTGGCGCACTCCAAGCGCCGATAGATGGTGTTATCAGGTCGTGGCCGGCTTTCCTTGACAAGCACCCAGGCCTTGCAGACGGGGCACTGCATCAGTGGCCGCCCTTGAGTAGCTGCTCGTTGATGTCGAACGCGATCTTGCGCACGGCGTCGAGCAGCTCGCGCAGGTCGGCCACCGCCTGCGTCTCGCTCTCCAGCGCTGCCTTGAGCATCTGGATCTGGTTGTTCATGCAGCGGATCTCGCTGTCAGCGATCTGCTCATGGGTGACCTCGCCGGTCTCTTCGTCCCTGAACTGCTTGATGTAGTTGATGGTCATGCCTTGCCCCACTTCCACTGTCTCCAAGTTGTCACCTCGCAGTCGAGCTTGTAGGCCTGGGTGCCGGTGACCAGAAACTGACGCTGGCGCAGCTTGCGCATGGCCTGCAGATAGATCTGACGAACCCGCTCTTGCGTGATGTCAAGGCGTTGACCGACTTCTCTGAGCGTGAGCTCCTCGATGACCACCAGCTCGACCACTAGCCACTGCCGGTCTGTCAGTGGTGCGTCAGCCAGGATCTTGGTCAGCAGCTCGCGGTGCTCGACATGCTCCAGGTCATCCTGCAGCTCCCATGACCACTTGTGCTGGGGCAGCTCTGGCAGCTCCTCATCCCGGCTGTACCAGATCGCCTTGACCTCGCTGGGCAGCGTGTCTGTCATCAGCTTGCCGTACCAGGGAGTTCCCCTTCCCCGACTCATGTTGGCCGCGGTCATGGCTTGCCCCTTGCCGGGCAGGCGCGGCCCTGCTCACAGCGCTGGTTGCATGGCGGGCACTTGCCCCAGCCCCCAGGCCAGTCGTCAAACAGTGGCATCGGGTCTGGCTGCGCCAGCCGCTGCGCCTCCACCGCCTTCCACCAGCCGAATGCAAACGCGGTCTTCTCTTCCTCGGTCTTGCACTCTGTCGGTGGCTCTGTCTGCGCCAGCCTCTCGCGCAGGGCAAGTCGAGCTGCCTCACGCTCGTCGGTGTTGCCGTAGCTCATGGCGTCAAACGCCTGCTGCATCAGTTCGCGGTCAGTCATGCTTGCCCCCTTGCTCTGATGTCCTCTCCAGCTTTCTCAAGCCTCTTGATGTGCGCGTTAATCTTCTCAATCTCCGGCACGTTCTGGGCAATGATGCGCTTACGCTCGGCAGCACGGACAAGGGCGGCGAAGCGTTCAAACGAATCACTAAATCCTGCCGCGTGCCAATTTGTACGATCCCAATTCCAATCAGGAAAGAATCCAGCTTCCAGCGCCATGCGGGTGATGTCTTCTCTGTTCATCTGTCGGCCTCCAATGCCCAGTGCAGCAGCGCCAGCGCGTCTGCTTCGTTGTCGTCTGTGACGGGATGGCCACGCAGTTGCATGGCCTCGATCATTGAGTGCTTGTCGGCGTTGCCCTTGCCGGTGGCGTGCTTCTTAATGGTGCCCACCGGCACGCCCTGGTACGGGATCTGGTGGTGCTCGCACCAAGCGGTGAGGGTGGCCATCAGGCCGCCGTAGACATGCGCAGAGTCGGTGCTGGCATGCCGGCGCACCTCCTCGAAGTAGACCGCCTGCAGCTCACCGCCCAGGGTGCCCTTGAGCTCGGACAGCCACTGCTTGAAGCGCAGGTAGCGCATGCCGCCGCCCTCATACCGGCCCGGCTTGAAGCTGGCCCAGCCATGCACGATGGTGTTGTCCAGCGGCCGGCAGGCCCAGCCGGTGGTGGTGCCCAGGTCGAGCGCCAGGATGGACTCGGTCATAGCTGGCCAGCCTCTCTCAGCGCCTGGACGAACTCCTCGATCTCCGGGCAGGGCACCTGGGTGGCATGGTGCTGGTCGCCGGCCATGGCCAGGGCTTCAGCCACCACCTCGTCGGGGAACTGCACGCCGTCCTTGACCCGGTCGAGCAGCTTGATCGCATCAGCGTATGTCATTTGAACAACCCCGCGAATGGGCCCGACAGCACGCGCCATACCTCGCCATTGCGGATGCGCTTGATCAGGCTCTGGTTGACGCCGTACTGCTCGGCCAGCACCCGGCTGGGCTCAGTGCTGATCCTGATGGCCTGGGCCTTGTCCATGTCCAGCTTGGTCAGACCGCGGTCAATGCGCACCTGCCTTTTTCTCAGGCTGTCCAGCACGGTGTGCGTGCGTTTGCTCGACAAGTCCCGCATGTGGGTCTTGACGGTCTTCCAGAGGGTATGGTCGGGGTTCACGCATTGCGGGTTGCCGCAGGTGTTGCTGTAGTGGCCATCGGGCATGTTCCTGCCGGTTTGCAGCTCACGAAACAGCCGGCGCACGCTGTACATGCGGCGCTTGCCGCCAGGGTAGTGCATGACCTGGGGCGTGCCGTTCTGCATGTAGCCCTGCCACAGCCAGCAGTCGCCCTCTTCGATGGTGCGAGCCTGCAGGCTCTCGACGGTGTGAATGACGCGGGGAGGGCTCACTGCTTGACCCCCGACAGGAAGCGCTGCAGCCTGGGCTGGAGCTCGCCGTAGCGGGGCTGCAGCTGGTCTCGCACGCACTGGTCAATGATGGATGACACGCTGCGGTGCTGGTCAGCAGCCGCCTTGTCCAGCAGTTGCCGGGTGTGCGGGTGCAAGCGCATCAGGAAGGGTTTTAGCTTGGGTGTAGGTGTGTCCATCCCCCAAGTGTATATCTCACAGATATTGCACAAACCGCCCAAGTCACTGATTTCTGGCTGGATTAGGGTAAGTCCCTAGTCTGGGTCAGCTTTTGGGGGTTGTACAGCGATATACAAGCCGTGCCATAATCCCTACATGTTCAACGCGCAGATGAAGCGCAAGGAGTTGCAAACATGACCACCTACCGCAAAGAACACCTTCAGCACACCGTTCACTACGGCCCCACATGCAAGTCTGGCCGCTCTGGCGGCAGCCTGCGCGGCGAGCACATCACGCTGCCGGCTGCTGAGTTCTTGGCCCTGGCTCCTGAGTTGCGCTGCGAGCGCTGCGCCAGCAGCAAACTGTTTGCCTTCCTGCAGCGTCAGGCTGCCAAAAAATCGGGGATCTGATCATGACCAAGTTCGTCGCTTACTTCCGCGTCTCCACCGACCGTCAGGGCCAGTCAGGCCTTGGCCTCGATGCCCAGCGTGCCGCCGTCATCAAGCACATCGGCGCTGCCGAGCTGGTGGCTGAGTTCACCGAGGTCGAGTCGGGCCGCAAGAATGACCGCGAGCAGCTCGCGGCTGCCCTGGCCACCGCCAAGAAGGCCAAGGCCACCTTGGTCATCGCCAAGCTCGACCGCCTTGCGCGCAATGTGCATTTTGTCTCTGGCCTGCTGGAGTCTGGCGTGCCGTTCGTCTGCGCCGACATGCCCGAGGCAGACCGCACCTTCTTGCAGATGATGGCCGTGTTCGCTGAGTGGGAAGCACGCAAGATCAGCGAGCGCACCAAGGCCGCCCTGGCCCAGGTCAAGGCCCAGGGCCGCACACTTGGCTGCCCCACACCAGAGATCGGCTCGGCCATCGGCGTGCAGTCTGTGATCGCTAAGGCCGACAAGTACGCTGACCGCGTTGGCCCTATCGTGCGCGACATCCTGGCCCGGTCTGGTGCCAGCACCCTGAGAGACATTGCTGCAGCCCTTGAGGCTCGCGGTGTGGCCACACCCCGTGGCAATGTGACCTGGGGGCCGACTCAGGCCTCCAACCTTCTGAAACGCCTCAACCTGGAGATCAGCCATGCATGAAGAAACCCTCGGCGAAAAGATCGCCGTGTCCATCCTGTTCGTGACCTGCGTTGTCCTGCTCATCTGGATGCCGGTATGACCAAGGCCGCCACCCCGACCAAGTCCCTGCTGCAGGGCGCTGAGTACATCAACGCGGCCAGCACCGACATCGAGCGCACTTGGCGCAAGTTTGGCTGGCTGCCAAAGGCAGAGCGCGAGGCCGAGCTCAAGACCCAGCAGACAGTCAAGCGGATGAAGGCCAAGGAGCGCAACGATGCTGGCTCCTAACCTCGCCGCTGGCCGCGACATGCGCGAGCGCCAGCTCGACATCTTTGAGCAGCGCGACCACCAGTTCCTGGAGCGCTGCCGGGCGCTGGCAGTGCTCATCTGCAAGCAGCAAGGGCAGGTCTCCATCAACGACATCCGGGTCATCATCGATGTGCCGCCGGGTGTCCATCCATCGGTGCTGGGCGCGGTCTTCCGCACCAAGCAGTTCGTGCGGGTTGGCTATACCGAGGCCGCCCATCCCCAGGCGCACGCCAGAGTGGTGCGCGTCTATTCCCTGGCCACCAACAAGGAGTGAACAAATGGCAGGCAAACTGACAGATGACAGAGAGATGAGCGCGAGCCGGCTGCCCGGCTTGATGGGCTTCAGCAAATACAGCAGCCCCAACGATGAGCTGCAGTTCTCGATCAACGCCATCGACGGCAAGGAGCGCCCGGACATCGGCAATGAGGCGATGGGCTGGGGCAACACCCTGGAGCCGGTGATCCTGACCGAGGCGGCCAAGCGGCTGGGCATCGAGCAGTTCGACACCCAGATCGGGAAGGCCTACACGCACCGCAGCTTCGCGCTGTCCTGCAGCCTGGACGGGGTGGGCTACGGCATTGGCCAGGAGATCTTCACCGACCCAGACAAGGGGCTGTATGTGGTCGGCCAGGACTCCATCATCCTCAACGGGCCCGGCGTGCTGGAGGCCAAGCTCACCAAGAGCATGCCCGAGGAGACACCGCACCTTGCTCGCGGCCCGATCCAGCTCCAGGGCCAGATGCTGGTCACCGGCCACCGCTGGGGCGCGGTCTGCGTGCTCTACCAGGGCATCGAGCTGCGGGTGTTCCTGTTCGCGCCGCACTACGACACCCAGAAGGAGATCATCAAGGCGGTGCTGGTGTTTGAGAACAAGCTGCAGTCCTACCGGGACAGCGGGGCCATCGACTGGTATCCACCCGCGAGCAGCAAGGAGCTGGATCGTATCTACCCCATGGTCGCCAGCAAGGAAGAGGTCGAGCTGCCGCCCAGCGTGGGGGATCTGGCCAAGGGCATCCTGGAAAACAAGGCCGCCATCAGGGCAGCCGAGGCCAGCATCGAGGATGCAGAGAAGCTGATCAAGGCGCAGCTCGGGCAGGCCGAGCGTGGCCGGGCAGGGCAGTACCTGATCAACTGGCCCATGCGCAACTACAAAGCCCAAGCGGAGCGCTTGATCCCTGCCAAGGAGCCCTACTCGGTGCGCCAGTCCACGCTGTCGATCAAGGAGCTGCAGCCATGAACCTGCCCGACAAGCCGGCCATCAGGCATGCGTATGAGCAGGCCGTTGTGGCCCTGCTAAACGCAACAAACGCAACCGAGGAAGAGGCCGAGGTCTTCGTTGACGCGATGGCCGACCTGATCTTCACCACCATGCAAACCTACCTGTCCGAGAAAGAATCAAATGCAGTTGACCACCACTAACCGGGGCTTTGCCCCAGCCACCCTCACCGAGGCGATCCAGTTCTCCGACATGCTGGCCAGCTCCAGCATGGTGCCCAAGGCCTACCAGGGCAAGCCCCAGGACATCCTGGTCTGCGTGCAGTGGGGCTATGAGATGGGGCTGGCACCCATGCAGGCGCTGCAGAACATCGCCGTGATCAACGGCAAGCCCTCGGTCTACGGTGACGCAGCCATGGCCCTGGTGCAGGCCAGCAGCGTCTGCGAGGGCATCGAAGAGTTCTTCGAGGGGGAGGGCACCGTCAACCCTGTGGCCGTGTGCGTGGCCCACCGCAAGAACCGCAAGCCTGTCACCGCCAAGTTCTCTGTCGAGGACGCCAAGCGAGCTGGCCTGTGGGGCAAGACCGGCCCATGGCAGGCGTACCCCAAGCGCATGATGCAGATGCGTGCCCGAGGCTTTGCCCTGCGCGATGCGTTTGCAGATGTGCTAAAGGGTTTGATGACGGTCGAGGAAGCGTGGGACAACACGCCACTGCACGAAGACGAAAACATGGAGCAGCCCAAAGAGAAAATACCAAAGCCACGCAACCCGCTGGACATGGTGGCCCGGCCTGAGCCGGTGGCCATCCCGCATGAGACCAACGACAGAGCCATCATCGAGGCCGCGATGGCCGACACCGTTGATCCCGAGCCGGTCGAGGTGCTGGCCGTGATCCCGCACGCGGAGGAAGCGCCCGCCGAGGTCGAGCATGTCGAGCTGCAGCCACTGCCTGATGAACCAACCCAGGTGATCGGCTTTCCACTGATGGTGCCCGGTAAGACCGAGCCGTTCTCAGTCCACCAGAGTCTGGACGAATGGCAGGATGCCTACGAAGATCTGGCCGACAAGACAGCCAAGGCAGGCAAGCGGCTAGCACGCGAGCGCATGACCCTGATCAGGGAGCTGCGCGAGGTCAATGAGCCAACGCTGCAGCGCGTGGATCTGGTCAAGCGGATCAGGCACACCGCCGCCTACAGCAAGCGGCTCAATGCACTGGGAGCGGCGCAGTAGACAGGAACAGGGCACGCTCGCCCTTCCTGCGTTTCACAAGGCCGGGGAGCTCTTTGCCCCCGGCCTTTGTCCACATGAGGAATGCATCGGCTGCAGCGTCCCACTCCTCCCGCTGGATCTTCATGCGGATGGTCGAGCGCTGGAAGTTGCCCAGGCCTACGTTAAAGCTGAAGCTGACGCAAGCGTCGAACCGACTTTGATGACCAGCAAGATTAGGAGCAAGTCGCAGTACACCGCGCTCAAAGTTCTCAAGGTCTTTTGCCAGGATGGCATTGACTTCCTCCATGGTCAGGGTGCGATCCCAGCCAGCCGGGATGGGCAGGTTCTTGCGCTCCTCCATCGGCACCCGGATGTGGGTCTGATCGATGACATGGCCCACGCCAACAGTCCACAGCAGGGCAGGGCAGCGGTAGGGTTTGACCCGCACGCCCTCGTCGTGCTTGATCATCTGGATTAGTTTGGCAGAGACCTTCATTTGCCGAATGCGCGGCCACCAAAGTGGAAGGCGATGATGCTGGCAAACAGCGTGGCGGTCTCAGCATCCCACAGCATGTCGGCCAGGGTGGCGAAGTCCACGCCTCGCGTCCAGCCATACCAGAACAGGCCAGCGTCAATGAACACCAGCAGGAAGAAGAACCCGTAGGTGATCACCGGCCTGACGCTGGCACGCAGGTTCTTCATCCAGGTGCTGGTGCCTTCGTTCAGGCTCATGTCGTGCGCGTAGATGGCCTGCATCTCAGCCTGCTGCGCCTGGATCAGCGTCTGCTGCGTCTGCATCTCAGACTGCGCCTGGATCTGGTCTAGCCTGATCTCCTCGACCCTGGCCTGGGCGGCATACCCGCGCTCCAGCATCTGCAGCTCGCGCTCGGTCTGCATCTTGGCCAGCTCAAGCTCATGCTTCTTGTCGGACTTGTCCTGGAAGAAGTCCAGGATCTTGGGCAGGCCACCCATCAGGAACGAAACGACAGTCGAGAGAAGGGTCAGCATGTCAGACTCCGTACAAAGCAAAGGCCATCAGGGCAGCACCAGCAGATCCCACTGCAACGCTGGCCCAAAACATTGGCATGGTCACGGCCAGGATGGCCGCAGTCGAAAGCACGATGCCGATCTGCAGGGCCGAGCCGGCAAAGGTGAAGTAGGGGCTGCGCTTCTTGGCATGGTCGCGCTCTTCCTCAAGCGCGTGCGCCTTTTCCATGATGTCTTCCATGTCCATCTTCATGCGAGCAGCGGCGTCTGCGCGGCCAGCTACGTCATAGACCACAGAGCGCACGTTCTTGGCCTGATACCACGCCCACATGTTGTTTGACTGGATCGTGTTGCTCAACACCTTGGAGCTGTTGCTGTTGCCCAGCATGGTGTTGATGGCCAGCAGCGCGGCAAAGATCGTCACTGTGATGGCGGCGCGTTTCTTGATGATGATCTCAAGCTCGGATCTAGTCATTACCAGTTGAACCCAGTTATCACAGCCCAGATGGTCACAGCGATTGCGGCACCACCAACAACTAGACCAAGCACAAGGATGATGGTCTCCTCGATCTCCTCCTCACGCCGCTTGGCCGCTTCCTTCTTGCGCCGCGCATCGTGAGCCGCGTCGATCTCCATCTGCTTGGCGCGTGCGGTGATGCGGGCCCACACGTCCATTTTATTGCTCTGGAAAAAGAGCATCTTGACGGATTCTTCGAAGTCCCTGGCCTGCTCCAGAGCAAGCTCCAGCTCAAGCGCCTTACCTAGTGAAGATCCTTTAAAGCCACCCGACTTGGCCTGCTTGACCACCTCGATGGCCTGCTCTTTGGCGTCAAAGTACTTGCCCAACACCGGCCCAAGCGATGCCACATCGTCAACGGTCTTTGAGACCTTCTTGACAAGCTGGACTGCCGACGATATGGCAGCAAGGGCGGTGACTGGGTCGATCATGATTTGAACAACTCCAGTGCTACCCCAGCTACAACGCCAGGGAGAGATGTTGCAATTGCATCCCAAACATCGGGCTGGCCCTCTTTGCGATACCACTGCTGGAATTCGTAGAACACGCCAAAAACAATTCCACCAATGGCAACGGCCACGCCCACAGGCAAGAAGTGAATTGCGCCCAGAACTACGGTCGAGCCACCCCCCATAGCCAGATGTTGCAGCTTGTCTTTGGGAATCATTTTGTGATCCAGATCGCTGCAAAAATAGTCCCGGCCATGCTGACCAGCATGACCCCTACTGTCTTCATCAGGATGGTCTCGATGCGCTTGAGCCGCGCATTGATCTGCTCATAACGCAGAGCACAGACTTCTTCATGCGTGCTCAGGCGTGCGTCTGTTGCGTCTACTGTCGCCATCACGCGGCCTCATAGGTAAAGGTCAACCGCATGGCATCGCTGGTCGCCCAGGTCATCGGAACAGCAGCTCCTACTGCTGCTGTGGTGTTGTGGCTGTAGAGCACCATGGTCGTGCTGGTGATGTTGACGACAAGGCCAACGTAGACAGTGCCGGTACTCGCGTCGAAGATCTGCACAGAGCCGATGGGGCTGACCGTGGTGTCAGCAGTGAACGGCAGGGTAAAGATCCAGTTTCCGCTGCCGAAGGTGGTGGTGCTTCCAGCGGCAATGTTGATGGTCGCGGTGACCGTCTTGCCGTGTCGCATGTAGCGGCCAGTGATGGTGCCGTTGCCAATGGCCGGGTTGGTTGTAGACCCCGTCCAGGTCGGCGTGTAGGCACCGCGCTCGTACATTGCGACTTCTCTTGACTTGCCCATCTGGGGCTCCTTTCGATATTCTGAAAGAAGGCCCAAGTGGGCCTACTGGTTGCTGTACTTATTCCTTGCTGTTGGCCTCTAGCACCTGGATGCGGGTGGTTAAATCCTCAATCAGAGCCTGCTGCTCTTGCAATCCTTTGATGAGCATGGGCACGAAGACGCTGTACTTCACTGACTTTGTAGTGGTGCCAAGATTGTTGCCTTCTGCATCGCGGTCAGGCGACTCATCAATCATGCCGGGAAAGATTTGCTCAAGCTCTTGCGCGATTACTCCAAGTTGCTTTTGCTCTTGCCCAATCATGTTGAAATTGACAATTCGAACCCGCTTCAGCTTGTCGAGCTTTGGCGTGACATCCGTAATGTTCTCTTTGACCTTGATGTCAGAGATCGCACCATAACTGTTGTTCGCGTTGATGACGTTACCGTTACCACGGATGTAGAGAACATCGGTTGTACCAGCACTGACCACTAACGGATAAGAAGTTGCAGCATTTGTATTTGAACCACTGAGCAGGCGCAGGTTTAGGTCGCCGGATGTATTCGCACCATTCTCGATGGTCAATACATACCCACCTCCAGCAGTCTTTTTGATGGTGTTGTGTGTTGCGCTATTTACGCCAACATAAATATCGCCGTCGATTCGAGTCTTGCCTTTAAACCACGCAGCACCTTTTGCGGTCGCGTTGCCAACCACATCGTCTACGATCAGCCCATACATGACAGACGGATTTAGCGTGGCAGAGTAGTTCCTGACTCCGGTGACACGAATGCCAGCGACTTCATCCACAGCGGTTGTTGCAGAGGCGCCTACAGTTGCGTAGCTGTGAAGACCCCACACATAGCCAACATCACCACCTGTTGACTCGACAGAAGCGCCGAACTCACCAGCCGAGACGATAAATCCAAGACCGCCGCCACTGACTGAGCCAATCGTGTATGCGGCAGCCTGTATACCTTCAATGTTGCGGTTGTTGGGTAGCGTTCCAGTTGCTCTTGCCAATGAGAGATTGGCGGCAGCCGAAAGCGGGTAACTCGTCAAGTCATTTATCAAAGTAAGTAGATTTTGTCCGTTCGCATCAGCGAGGTTGATTGCCAGTTTCCTGCCAGCACCAAGTGCATTGGCCCCCCGCATGTCCCATAAAACTTTGGTGTTGTTCCAAGTTGGCTCTCCTGGGCCGACATCAGCAGGGACTAGCACGGGGTTCTCGCCAGCAGCAGTCAATGCTGCATTCAGTTTTGCAGTGACCGATGCGCCCGAATAGTCGTTCGCGCTCACCACTTCGCGCATCTTGTCCTGCGTCGTGCGCGTGACTGCACCGGTGCCTGCTGCGATGAACTTCGTTGTGGATGCCTGCGCGGCCTCCTGCAGTGCGGTCTCCACATTGCCGCCGGCGTAGTAGTTGCCAGTGTCGGCAATGGTCACAGAGCTTGCACCCAGTGTGCCAATCTCATTGACTCTGTAGCTGAACACCTCGACCTCGTCGTTGAGCGCAAGGCCGGTGGTCACCGTGACTGTGGTGGAGTTGGTCTCGGTGTACTCGCTGGCGTTGAGCTTCACGCCGTTGACGTACACCACCATGGTGTTGGTGCCCGGCGTGTAAGTTGCGACAGTCAGCACTGTCTGGCCTGCTGTCGCGGTGATTGCCGTACGCGTGTTGGAGGCCGAGGCGTTGACGTTGACCCAGGCCGTGCCGCTCCAGACGCGCATCTGGTTGGCCACAGTGTCCCAGTACAGGGCACCCGTCAGCAGGCTGTTGCCGTCGTTGTCCACCGACGGGGCCGAGCTCTTTGACCCCAGGTATCGGTCATCGAAAGAGTCGTAGCTAGCCGCTGCGTTAGACGCGCTGGTGGAGGCGGCAGAGGCGCTGCTGGCTGCATTGCTGGCCGATGTGCTGGCATTGCTCGCAGACGTTGATGCGTTGCTGGCCGAGGTCGATGCGTTGCTGGCGCTGGTAGACGCAGCGGATGCAGATGAGGCTGCGTTGGAGGCGCTTGTGGTGGCCGAGGCCGCGTCCACCAACAGCGACCACTTGGCGCTGTCGGCGTTTGTGTTGATCGGCTGCGAGCCGCTTGAGGTGTGTTGGACAAGACACTGCCAGATGTTGTTGTTGGTCGTGTCCTTGACAATGTCTCGGGCGTAGTACAGCACGCCGGCTGACCAATTGCCACGGTTGGTGCCCAGCGTGTCGGAGATGACCGGGTTGCCGTTGGCATCGAAACCCAGCGCCTTGTTGGCACGCAGCGCTGCTCGCGGCAGCGTCATGTTGATGCTGGTCGGGTCGGTCTGCGGCGCGGCCAGGGCACGCTGCAAACCCTCGGCATTCTGCTGGTTGAAGATGGTCTGCTGGTCGAGCTCGTCGTTCAGCGTGTTGGCGAAGAAGTCACCGCCCGTGGTGAAGTCAGTCGTCCTGGAGATGGTGCGGTTGCCGACAATGGCGTACTGGGTCGGGCTGGTTGGGGCCAGCGCCAAGCCGGTCGCCGTGATGGTCACCGAGCCGGTGCCGTTGGCGTTGATGGTCACCGTGTAGTGGGTGGTCAGCGTCAGCAGGACATCGTCTTTGTAAACCGCGATGTCGGTGTTGGCCAGGATCTCAAACGTGAAGGCATAAGGCCCAGCGCCGCCAGCGCCACTGGGGGCGTAGACTTGCCTGCGGGTGACGTTACTGATTGGCACTGCCATGATGCATTCCTTCCGATTGAGAATTGTACGGTTTTAGTCTGGCTTGTAATAGAGCCCGTTGGCCTTGCGCAGCTCCTTGAGCTCGTCGATCCTGGCCTGCAAACTGGGCTCTTCTGACTTGAGCTGTTGCCGGGCCACATCCATGAACTTGGAATGCACGCGCTGCACGGTCTTTTGCTGGTCGTCCAGCGACAGCAGGTCAAAGCCTGGGGTCTGCATGATGTTCAGGATCTCCTGCTTGGCCGGCAGCTCCTTGCCGTAGATGGTCAGCAGCCGGTTGTACTGGAAGGCATCCATCTCGACCCCGTCGATCTTGCGTTCTGGCATACCGATGGGCGAGCCCAGGCGCACCAGAGCATCGTCCACCTCGGAGAACTGCTGCGGGGTCACGCGGGTGGGCAACACCAGCTCGTAGGCCGCGCCCGTGCCTGACTTGGTCGGCTCGCCCCACAGGTTGAGCGCTTCGGGCAGATCGGCGCTGAAGTAGGGCAGCCGCGACTTGTACTTGTTGAAGGCCTCGACAAACCCGCGCACGCCCATCGGCAGCTCGGGGCTGGCACGGGTATCCCGGTTGGCCGGGTCGGATAGGCGCTCGATGCCGGCCAGCAGCGAGCCGTAGGCACCGGCAGGCGAGCCACCGATCACGAAGCCACCAAACTGCTTGACCAACCCGTCCACGATCTTCTTGCCGTCCACTTGCCCCTGCTGGTTGGTGCCCACCAGCTTGGCCACCTCGGCCACGCCCTGCAGATAGGGCTGCTCCTTGAGGTATTCGTACAGGCCATAGGTGCCGCCCAGGAAGACCTCCTCGATCTTGCTGGCATCGGTCTCATGCTTGGCGTATTCGGCATAGTCAGCGGCCACAGCCAGCAGCGCGGAGATCGGCTCCATGCCGCTATAGCTGTAGTACTTGTCGCCGATCTTGAGCGAGTAGGGCTGCCAGCCGTCACGCAGCAGCGCATCGCGGTCAGCCTTGCGAGCCGGGCCGCGCCCGGTGATGTTGCCCTCGGCGGCTAGGGCACCAAAGGTGGCCAGCACGGCAGAGCCCAAGGTCACCTTGGCCAGGGCCATGTCGCGGTACACGCCGCCCTTGGCGATCTCCTCGCGCCACTGCGAGGACAGCGGTGCGAACGGGGTGCGCTCGATGACCTGCAAACCAATGTTGGCCGGGGTCTTGAAGAACGGCACCACGATCTTGAGGGCCGGGTGGTTGAAGGTTTGCTGCAGGCTCTTGAGAGCCGGCGGCAGGTCGGCGGTGAAGGTGCCCTTCTGGGAGAACAGCACAGCGGCCTCATCCAGGTCGCGGGGAGGGTTCTGGAACAGGCTGACCACTTCGGCCTGGGTTTTGGCCAGGGCGTCTGCTTCTGTCATGCCAGCGTCCAGCGCCTCGCGGTAGACCGTCTTGCCGCGCCGGGTGATCTGGGCGTTGAGCTCCATGCGGTAGAGCACGCCCTTGAAGAACTCGTCCTCGGCCATCAGCATCCTGCCGGGCAGGGTAACGGCGGTGCCGTAGTAGTCGATGGCCTTGGCCAGCCACTTGTCCTGCTCGATGCCAAAGGCCGCCGAGCTGATCGACGGCAGCGTGCTGCCGCGCTGCGCCTCGACCTTGCTCATCAGGTCGTTGGGCTGGTTCTTCTTGAACGCAGTGGTGGCCAGATCAAGGCCTTCCACCAGACCGTTGCGCAGCGACTGGATCATGGTCAGCGCTTCGTCGTAGCCGACCTTCTCAGCCTCGCTGCCGGGCACCAGCGCCTTCCAAGAGCGCACGCCGGGCGGCAACACATTGCTGTAGAAGGCGGCTACCAACCGCTCGGGGATCTGGTACAGGCCGAACATGGTGTTCGACACAATGTTCTTGGCGTGCGACACGGGGCTGGACAGCAGGCCGTTGATGTAGGTCGTGAACCAGACATCCTTGATGCCAGACATCATGGACTTTTCGACCAGGGCGTTCTGAGCTGCCCGCGACTCCAGCGTCAGGTAGGACTTGGCCAGATCGGACAGGGCATCATCGCCGCCGTACTCGTCGATGACCTGCCGCACAATGGCAGCGTTGCCATCGCGGGGGATGCGGAACACAGCCAGCGATCTGGCGGTCTCGGTCTGGATGCCCTTCACGCCGCGCTGGATCAGGCCATGAAAGGCGATCTGCTGGCGCAGCACCAGCTTATCCACATCGGTGGCTTGGCCAGAGTTGACCAGCTTGAACAGGCGGTCGAGCTCGTTGGCGCTGGACTCCAGCACCTCCAGCGCTTTGTAGGTCTCGACGGCGTTGGCCATCATCTTGCCATCGCTGCCGATCAGCCTGGACAGGAAGGCCTCATTGATACCCGACTCGGCGGCCTTGGCCTTGATCTCGTCAAAGGTCACCGCCTTGGTGCGGATGTTCAGCGCGTCAGCCACGCCGCCCACAATGGCTGCAGCATCCTCGGTCTGGTAGCGCGACAGGTTGAACGGCTCGTCAGGTGTGCCGCCGGGCTTGCCCTGGGTGATGCCGAATGTCTGCCGGCGGCTGACCGCACGCTCGACTGTCTCGGTCAAGGGTTGGTCAGCCTCGGGGATCAGTTTGAACCGGCCAGCCTTGGCTGCATCGGGCAGCTCGCCAACAGGGGCACGGGCAGCATCTGGCACCAGATTGCGCTCGGCCTTGGTGGCCTGCCGGGTGACCAGCCGGCGAATTGCGGCATCTGCAAGGCCAGCAACCTGGATGCCTTCCTCCATGGTGGGGGTGCCGGTCTCGCCATCCAGCGGTGGCTCGGCCATCATGTCCTGGGCCGCGCCGGGCATGGGCTCCAGGGGGATCTGATCGGCGGGGGTGCCGGCTGCAGCGCCCGGCAGGATCTGTCCCAGGCGCTGCTCAAGGGGCTGTTGAGGGATGGCCATCACTTAGCTCCTTGTCGCAAGGCCGCATCGCCCTGGTTTACGCTTGTCTGCTGTCTTCCTGCAGCAGCTCTTGTTTTGGTTCGCTCGGATCCATTGGCAGCGTTACCTGTGCCAGCTCGCGGAACAGATCCAGCGGGTTGGATTGGGGAGCCAATGGCTGCTGCGAAGTCATCGATGAGTCCACGGTTCACTCCTGGCCATGAGTACCACGGCTTGCCAAAGTATGGATTAGGACTGCCGTTTTCCAGCGTGTCCTTGGAGAAGTATTTTACCCCTGGAAAATTGTCAGGGATGATGCCGTTTTTCTTTTCCATGACATGGTTGAACAGCTCATCCAGGTCTGCCTTAGTCATGGCGTACTGACCGCCGCCAGCCGTTGGGTACACAAAGCGATTGCCGCCACCAGGAGTGCGCTCATACGTCACACCAAAGGCACGCTCATGCATGCGTCCTTCTTTGACCGGCACGTTGGCAAACGGTGTGGCCCCGCCTTCGGCCTTCTTGACGATGGTCTCCAGGGTCGGGTGCGCGACCTCCTGGCCAGATGACAGCACCCAGCTTTCCCAGTGGTAGCGGCCAAGACTGGCCTCATTGCCTCGGCCAACCATGGTGTAGAGATCCTTGACCCTAGCGCCCAATGAACGCTCCAAGCCCTCATAAATGGCAAGGCCAGGGCCGCCATCAAACAGGTGAGCCACATCGTCGTAGATCTTCTCGCCGCCTGCAAACAGGCGGTTGATCTGAATGCGATCTAGCACCATCACATCGTCGCGGCCAGACACCAGCAAGGCGAAGGAAAGCACCTTGTTCTTGATGCCAACATTCTCAGCCAGCCCATAGAACTCGCGTCGAATCATGGGGCCGGTCATTTGCGGGTTGGCGATCATGTCGTGCAGCGCCTGCAGCTTCGTGCGGCCGTCTGGCAGCTTCTCGCTCATCTTTGGCAGAAATACGCGCAGGTAGTCGTTGGCGTTACTGGTGACCATGTTGCCGGGGCTGCCGGCAGGGATGGTCTTCTTGATCATCTCCAGGCCAGCGTCAACGTCTGCCTGGGTGTATTCACCGCGCACTGCCTTCTGAATGATTGGCTGCATGGCCTCGGCCAAGTCGAGGAAGCCAGACTCATGCGGGTAAGCGGATGCACGGCGAGACAGCATCGCCCAGAACATAAGCGTGCCAGTGGTATCTGCTTGAGCCGCGCCGCTTTGGTATGCACCCTTGAACTTGTCCACCACAGCAAAGCCTCTGGATGCCTCGTCGAGCTGTCCCTTCGTCATGCTGCCAAACCATTGCGACCACTTGGGCATGTCGTTGACGTTGTCCACCATCCAGCGCGGTGGGATTGGCACTTCGGTGGAGTTGTAGACATTGGCCAGCATTGTCGAGAAGGATTCATTCGACGCGAGCGGATCAGGAAATGCAGTGGCCAGATCGTCCAGGCGGGTGGCAACATCGGTGTAGTTGCCTGGGTTCACCACGTTGGTGATGTTTTGACCATTGCCCTCTGGTGTGTATGCCCCTTCCACCTTGACACGGTACTCTGGCGCGAGCTGCAAGTTTTGACCGCTGGCCACCTTGGTCGATAGCTTGACAGCACCACCCTTCACCTTTGCCGCCGACTTGGTGGTGACTTGTCCAAACTTCTCCAGCGGCACCGCCGGCATAACCAGCCCTTGGCGCTGCAGCATCTCGCCGGCCATGCGCCCGGCTGTCGGGGCCAAAGCCCTGCCGCCTGCAGCCACAGCTTTGCCCACGGGCACAATGTTGAGACCGACATCCATGGCGGCCAGGGATGCATCCTCTGTGAGCTGCCGCGCAAAGCCGGTGCCACGGGTCAGTGATTGGCCAGTGCCGGCCTGCTGCATCGCCATCGGCGTGCCCTGCCATTCAGGTGGGCCCAGCACACTACGGGTGCCAGCCTTGGCCGTGCCCACAAACGGCACGAAGTCGGCCAAGCTGATCTTGCCAAGCAGGGGCACATCAACCTGCCCCAGGCTGTCGAGGAATCGGCCAGCCTGTTCCAGCGTCAGGCCAGTGGCCTCCAGCGCCCGCTCAAAGCGCGTGGGCTCAATGGCTCTAATGGTAGGCATGCCGCCGCCTGCATCGGTCATGGTGCCGCTCGGGCCGGCAGCTAGCAGCACATCTTCTGGCGGCTGATCAGGCGCAGCCATCTCTGGCATCTCTGGCGCAGCCGGCGGGTCTGGGAACTGATAAGAGGCCAGTGCCGATAGGTACTTGTTTTCGATTGCGCTGTAGGCCATGTCTTACCTTTTGTAAGTCGTTTTGTCTTTGCTGGCGCGATCAATGATTTCCTCGATCTGCTCGTTGGTCATGCCAAGGGCTTTGAGATCGCTTGAAATGTTTTTGACTCCAATTTCCAACTGCTCCCGGAGCGCGGATGGAAGTCGCGTGTCGTTCAGCGTTCGCTTGACCACATTCTCAAGCTGCCGCGTCAATGTCTGAATATCTGCTGGCGGTTGCGCTTCTGGCCGCGCAGCTAGAGGCCGGGTCTGGGTTGCGCCGACTGCGGCTGCGGCTTCTGCTGAAATACGTTGCTGTCTTGTCTGCGCAGCAGTGGGCGTTGCAGCGGGTGCAGCCTGACTACTTGCCGGGGCTGGACGCGCAGGCGCGGTGGCAGCTGGCGGTGTTACAGGTGCCGGTGCGGCTGGCGCAGATGGCGGTGGCATTGATGGCGCTGGCACAGTTTCTCCATCGGCCAGCTTGAGCAGCTTTTCGATCTCTGTGATCTGTCGCAATTTGTTGGGGTCATTGCCAGCTTTCTGTCTCAGCGCGGGCAGATTTTCCAAGGTCACTGGGCCAGTGATCCAATCGCGCCCAGGCACAGCGCTGCCATCTGGCCGGCGGGCGAATCCTTCAAGCCGCGCCCGTGCCGCCTTGGCCTCCTCGGTAGACCGGCGTGCAGAAACTCCTGTCTCCAACTGGGTCAGGATTTCCCGCGTTGTGAGAGTCTTTCCCTGAGCCGCTGCCGCTGACTGGATCTGCAGCGCCTGGGCCTTGAGCTCGTTGCGGCGCTGGAACTCCGCGCCCTTGGGGTCGATCACCACCACGCTGCCAGGGATCACAGGGATGCCGGCGAGCTGGGAGATGCCGCGATCAAGGTCTGCGCTGTCGCGCCGGTCATCGGCCTGCAAGATCTTGAGCGCAGCCACTGCGTCCTTGCCGTCGATCCCCTTGCCAACCAGCCCCCAGATTTGCTTAGGGTCGGTGATCGTGTTGTTGTAGATGCCATTGAGCAGGTTGAAGTAGACGGCTTGGTTGGTCTCTGGCTGCTTGGGCTCGAGCAAATCCTTGAGCGTGCCAATGGGCACCGAGCCTTCTGGCAGGGCGGTGAGCTGGGCGATGAGCTGCTTCTTCTTCGGGCTGCCATCTGGCAGCGGGTAGATCTGCTCCAACAGGTTGATGGCCTGGGCCTCGCCCTGCCTCTTGACCTCTGCGGCCTTGGCGTCAGCGATTGACTTGCGGTTGTTGACGGCCACCATGAAGTTGGCGGTCACCTTGGCCACAGCGTCAAAGTCGTTGGTGATCATGGATTGCAGCACCGGGCTCATGTTGCCCAGGTCGCCTGCCCTGAGCTTTTGCAGTGTGCGCTCTGGGTCGGCCATGTTCTCATCGGCCATCAAAGCCTTGGTCACAGAGTTGATCTTGGCGGTGCGCAGCGCTGTCTCAAACTTGGTGCTGTATTGGGTCTGCAGCGCCTTGTCGCCCAGCAGCAAGGACTGGGTGAGCACGTTCTTGCGGAACACATCGGCCAGCTCGTCAATGGATCGCTGCTGGCCGTTGGCATCAGTCCAGCTGCCCTGCGAGACCGTGGCCTCCAGCAAGCGGATGCTGCTGTCAAAGTCAGAGTCGAACTTGGCGATGCGCTGGTTCTTGGCCCGGTCGAGCTCGGCCTTGTAGGCGGCATTGAGCACGGTGTTGCCGTGCGTGGCCATGGTGGCGCGAAACTTGATCGATGCTTCTGGGTCGATGCTGGCCAGCGATTTTGAATAACCGTCCGACATGGTCTTGATCTTGGCGCTCACCTGATCTGAGGTGGCATTGCCGGCCTCTACGTCTGACAGCAGCTTGACCAGCTCGTTGCGGCCCTCGATCTCAAAGTGCCCGGCCAGCTCCAGGCTGCGAGCCTTGGCCACCGCTTGGTCGAAGAAGTTCAGCGAGGTGGTCTTGCCAAAGCCCAACGGCACGCCGTCCTTGGCCATCTGCAGTTGCTCAGGGGTCAGCGGGTTCTGCGCGGCAAACTCCAAGCCTTCCTGTTGGCGCATGACGCCAGCCATCTGGAAAGCGCTCGCGCTCATGCGGTCGAGGATCTGGGCCAGTTGACCTGCGCCTTGTGCCGCCACTCGCGGCGCGATGTAGTCCACACCCTGCTGCTGCACCTGGGTCATGGGCACGCCGCCCACCGAGCGCACTTGCATCTGACCTGACTCGATTCGTTGTGTGGCCATGCTTATCTCACCTTCAAGTATTCAACCCCGGCCTTGGCCAGCGTTGCGCCGGCAAGGATGCCGCCACTTCTGCGAGCCGCAGTGCCGGCAGCAGTGAGCTGGCCGGCTTGGCTGCGGGCGCTGTACAGGTTGAGCGTGTTCTGGTAATCGGTGGACTGCAGCATGGCGGTGGCATCCTCAAAACCCAGCACCCGCGCAGTCAGCGCATTGAGGTCGGCGATGCCCACATCGCGCATGGTCGCGGCCACGTTTTCGCGCTGCACAGCCTGGACAGATCCCTCACCCAGTACCACGCCGCTGGCAGCGGCCCTGGCACGCACAGCAGCGTTGGTGGCACGCATGTTCTTGAGCAGGGTGTTGCCGGCGATCTGGTAGTTCTGCGCCTCGATCTCGGCCTTCTTGATGGTGCGGCCAGCCTGGATGGTGGCGTACTGCTCGGCCATGTCGGCACGCACCTCGGCCACCGCCAGGGTGTCACGGGCCTGCAGCAGATAGCTGGTCTGCTGGTTGATGGCAGCGGCCTTCTGAGCCTGGGACTCGCCATAGGCACCAATTAACCCCGCGATTCCAACTTGTTGTCCTTGGGTGAGTGCCATGTCATGTCCCTGAGAAAACGGCCACGCGGTAGTCCAGGCCCAGCAGATTCATCTTGACCGGCAGGTTCTGAGACACCTCGATGGACTGCTCGCGGCTGTAGCCCAGCACGCCGTTGACCCGCTTGATGCCGGTGAACTCCGGTATCGGGTCGTCCAGCAACGGGTTATCCAGCAGGCGAAACGCGACCGGCTGGTTGTTGATGATCATGTTCTGGGTCTTGTTGACGATTGCGCTGATCTCCACAATCCGCTTCTTGAACGACACCCGGCTGCCGGTCTGCAGCTTGACCTCGGCAGGCATGGTCTTGACGTAGACGTTGATGGGCAGGCCCACCTCGTAGCTGGTCACCGACTCGCGGTCAAAGGTCACCGCGCCGCCGCCGCTCACGGTCTCGTTGCCCTGTGGCGATCCGTCACAGATCACGTTGAGCGACTTGCCAATGTGAGGCAGGCCAGACCCAACACCGCCAGCAGAGCCGCCCACGAAGGCGCAGTCGGTGAAGTACTCGTAGCCAAACAGCTCGATGAAATACCGATTGACACCGTTGAAGCTGCGCCATGTCACCACATAGATCGAGTTGACATCCACGCCCACATCGATGAAGAAGCCATCGGTCGTGAACTCAGACGGGCTGGTCACCTGCTGGCTGCGCATGATGCTGAAGGCCGCCATGCTGCCGTCATCGGTGTTGGTCATCAGCAGGAGATCGGCCTCCTCAGTGCTCGACGCTCGGCGCAGGGCAATGCGCTGTGGCCCCTTGAGCAGGTGGCCAGACAGCAGCGAGATGCGCTGGGTGATGTAAGTCAGCTGGGTGTCGTTGAAGATGAACTCGTTGAGCGACTTGCCCTGGCGCTGAATGTAGATCGAGCCCGACTCCACCGATTGCACGCGGGTGCCCGGCTTGATGCCGTTGCGGCTCACGTTCTTGAACGTGAAGGTCAGCGGGGTGACCGGGTCAGACCCTTGCTGCGGGATGAAGAACTCGCCGCCAGTGGTGAACACCTGGAAGTCCCGGCCAGAGATGATGTCGGTGATGACGTTGAGGTCGTTGGTATCCAGGGTGGCCTCGACCGCATCGTCGTCCAGCGACTCGGTCGGCACGAAGTCGAAGAACAGGCCGATCTTGGAGCCCCACACGGTCGATGGCCGCGACTTGCTGCCGCCAAAGTACAAGCGGCCCTCATGGAATGTGACCGTGCGCGGCCAACCCTTGGCGCTTGACCAGACATCCTCGTAGTTGTGCTCCAGCTCCCAGCGTCCGGCATCAATGGCATTCGTGTTGAAGAACGGGTACTCAGTCACCGCCTCGACCACGGTGGCCGAGACATAGCGCAAGATCCTGGCGCGGCCTTGTGGCTGCACGTTGACGTACTGGTTGACCGATTGGGTCGTCCAGGTGGTTACCAAGTAGTTGCTGGTGTTGTCTGGCGCTGGAGAGAATGGGACATCAACGGTCGCCACCTTGGTGCTACCGACATAGTCATCAATGATGCGCACTTGTCCAGCCCCAGTGCCGCCGGTGATGGTGACATACATGCCGTTGTAGATGTCGTCGGTGGCGCTGGCCGTTGATTTGAGCGTGATGGTGGTGCTGGTTCCAGCCTGAGCCCCGCCGCTGTCATGGTTTGTCGCCGATGCTGTCAGAGTCACATTCCCGGACACTGCAGATGGGGTCAGCGTCGAGCCAATGTTTGTGTGGAAGTCGATGTTGAATGCGTACTTCGGGGTGCTGTCAAACGTGATGGATGTGGCCGTCCAAGCGCTGTCGCTGGTGCGGGTGATGCGCACAGGCTGCAGGTCGGGATGCACCACGATCAAGGTGTCGGCAGACTGAGTCCAGCACATGTCGTCAACGATGTCGCTGCTGATGGTGGTGGTCAGGTAACTGTTGCCGCTGCCATTGATGTTGGCCACCACCGCGCCATTCTTGATGACATGCATGCGGTTGTGGGTGAAGCACAGCATGTAGCTGTCGGACACCGAAAACTGGAAAGGCACAAGCCGCACGCCGTTGGCGGTGTTGCTTGCACCGGCAGAGGCGTTGGGCAGCTCAAAGATGTGCTTGGTGCCGGGCCGGCGGCGCAGGCCGCCCTGGGGCTGGATCAGCACGTTGGTGGCCTTGGCCAGGGCGTTGTTGTAGGCCTGCAGATCAACCCGCGCACGCAGCAAAGGGTCGAGCTCGCCCGTTGCAAAGTTGGTGGTGAACTCGACAAAGCGCGGCATCAGTTCCTCACTGCGATCAGGCTGTAGTCTTCGATCACCGGCACGGGGTTGTTCTGGCCATCGATCTGGGTCGCGGTGCGGAAGTAGCCGCCGCGCCCGTTCTCAGAGATGTCGCCAGTGGCCACGCGCTGCCACTTGGTGGCCTTGTCCTGCTGCTCGGTCACGGTCTCGGCAATGTGCCAAGCCACCTGATACTTGAGCAGTTGCACGAAGTACTTGGGCATGGCGTACTCAGGCACGCTGTACTGGTAGTCGATGAACACGCTGGGCAGGTTGGTGAGCAGTACGTCACCCTGGATCTCCCAGTCCTTCTGGATCGGCGAGCCCTGTGCGGAGCTCTGGACAACCAGCCTGGGCGAGGCCAAGCGGTCACCCGGCAATTGGTACTGATAGCGCCAGACGCTTGTGGGGGTGGTCAGCAGTTGCGCGAGCTGCGCCTTCTTCATGCTGAACGTCCACGGGTACATCATCAAGGTCGAGTCCCTGATGTCGGGGTAGAGGCGGTCGCACACGCTCGACTCGTCTGTGCCGTCATTGAAAGACGATATTGCCCTGGCCCCGATCAGCAGCAAGGCATCAGAGCAGATCGATACACCAGTGTCGCCAGCAGCCATGTGAACCTCTTAATGCGAGAAGGGCCAACCTCCGCTTTTGGCAGAAGTTGGCCCGGTTGCTACCGACAGCGATTAATCGCCGTCAGTTGCCGACAGTGTGGTGCCATCGGTCACATCCACCACGCCAGAAGCGTTGGACACCACATACACCAGGGTGACCACGGCGGTGGTGCCGGTGGAGGTCACGCAGTGAATGACATCGCCCACTTCAAGGCTATTGGCCAGCGCGTTGAAATAGCCGCTGGTGTTGACATCCGCGATGGCATCGGTCGTTTTGTAACCGTACATCGACGGGGCGTTGCCGCGCTTGGAAGCGCTGTAGGCGGTAAAGCCGTCTGCAGAGTAAGCCATGTTTCAGACCCTCCTTTAAGCCGCAGCCGCAGTGTCGCGGGCGGTGATTTTGACGATACCCTCGGCGTCGATAGCCACAGCACCGGCAGAGAACAGGGCATTGACAAGCCAGCTGGTCTTCTCGGGGATGTAGTTGATCTCGGTCTTGGGGGCGATGCCTTCTGCGTAGCCGATTGCATCCTTGTGGAATGCGTACAGCGTGCGGTCGCTGGAACCGTCGATGGGCAGGCCACCTTCGGTGCGGTCGCCCAGAACGTGGAACGTGAAGCCCATGTACTGGTTGATCTCGCCTTGCACCAGAGCCTTGACGGTGTTGAAGTCAGAGCTGGTCACCGAGGTCTGCTCCAGCATCGCGGCCAGGGAGTTGGCGTGGATGATGATGTTGCGACCATCGGAGGGCACGTTCTTCGCGTTCAGGATCTTGGCAGCTTCGCGCAGCTTGGAGATGTTCATGTTGGTGTTTGCACCACCAATAGAATTCGCCACAGTGCCAGTGCCAGATGCAGCGTTCAGCGCGTCGAGGATCAACTGATCCTGGCGGCGGCCAATTGCATTGCCGACCACTTGGACAAGCTCAGAGCGCTCGTCAAAGTTGACCTTCTGTTGCGAGAACACATCCGAGTACTCGGCGGCGTTGAAGTCACTCAGCGTGCAAGTGACAGTGCTGAACCCGACATTCATCGGGGTGACATCGGTCTGGGTGACGCGAGCAGTAGCTACGCCGCGACCGACTTTGGGGAACTTGACAGTGGAGCCTTCGACACCTCGACGCTGACGCACAGCGCCCACCAGCATTGCTTTGCCCTGGTAAGCCTGTTTGACCTCAGCATCGAACAGCGTCACAAAGGCGTTCGAGAGAGAAACGCTCATTTGGATACCTCATTCGGTTGATTGATCAGGGTTTGTCGCTCGGTGAGCCGGTAAGCCGGGCCTGTGCTTGCTGCTTGCGGCAGCCAGTCGTCAGCATCCGCTGCGGTTGGGGGTCGGTTTCCCGATGGGCCTTGGCGCGATTGTATGGCTTTTCGTCCACCACGCAACAGGGGGGATTGACTGGTGGACAAAAAAGACCCAGCCGGAGCTGGGTCAAGGGCAACTGCCTTCCGGCAGACGGGGTGGAGAGCCCCGATTTATTTGGCAAACATGTTGAACATGCGCTCAACCTTTTGCCGGTATGCAGCATCCGTCTTGTACTTCGGATCGCCGACCATGGCGTAGAGCTCCTCCTTGCTGGGCGTGCCTTCAATCGGGGCGCTTTGAGTCGGCACCCGGCCTTCGTAGGCTTCGCGCACCTTCATCAGCGCGGTGATCCCGCGGGCGGTGCCGCCCATGATCTTGAACTCCTCAAAGTCGTCCTTGCTCCAGACGCCCTTGTTGACCAAGCCGCGGGCCCAGTCCACCATGCCGCTGACAATTGCGTTGCCGTTGGGGCCGAGCTGCTTCATCTCGGCTGCCGGGTCAACCATGTCGCCCTGCATAAGCTCTTTGGCCTGGGTCTGCAGGTTGGTCACCAAGTCGTCAAAGGCGGCCTGGGACAGGCTGTTCTCCTTGGCCCAGCTTGACAGGGTCGAGGCGATGGGGTTGGTGTCGGCCTCCTCACCAAAGGCCTTGAGGTCGTACTTGCCGTCTGCCGGGGCTTTGTGCTTGCCCTGGCTGATTTGCTTGCGCAGATCTGACCAGCTCTTGGCGATGCCTTCCAGGTCGGGCTCGTTGGAGTCCTTCTTCCAGAAGTTCTCAGGCCAGAAGTCCGGGCGCTCAAGGGGCTCGTCGGGCTCTGGTGCGCCTGGGGCTGCAGCCTTGTGGCTGATTTCAGTCGCTTGTGGATTGTCTGTCTTAACGGTGTCGTCAGTCACTTGCACGTTGTCAAGTAGGCCGGCTGCACCGGGCTCGACGGTTGCTGTGTCGCTCATAGTTTCCTTGCGGTGTTGATCCGTACCTCAATATCCCTCACCACCGTCCTCTGCCCCTCGGCAAAGTAGGCGTGCGAGGGATCTGTGCCCGGCACGGCGATGGGCACATTCACATACATGTCGCGCAGCCAGTGCAGCAGCTTCTGGCCATCCTCGGAGCCGAACACCCGCAGGGTCAGCTTGGCCAAGTCCTCGCGCTTTTGCTCGACTTCGCGGATGTCGGTGGCTTGGCCAATGGCCTCGATTTCTTCCCAGCTCATGCCGGCATCCCTTCAGGTGCTTGCATGGCCGCGCCGGCCTGGGCCTGCATGGCCATGGCCTGTGCCAGGGCTTGCTGCTGCTGCTGGTTCTTCATCTCCTCCATGAGCACGGCACGCTCGGCGGCGGTGTTGCGCACGGCGGCAGGCACGCCCAGCTTGTCGGCCAAGTAGTCCACCAGCATGTCGGTCTTGATGGCGAGCTGGCCATCGGTGCCCAGGCTCTGGCTGATCTGCATGTACTGCATGATCGCGTTGACCTCCTCCATGTTCTGGGCCATGGCCAGCGGGGCCACCGGGGTGACCTTGACCTCCAGGCCGTTGACGCGCAGGGGCATGTCGATCAGGCCGCGCTCGTCCATGACCTCCAGGATCTTGGCGGTGACCGGGATCATGGTCTCGTTGATCAGCCGGCCAAAGGCAGAGCCCAGGTTCTGGGCCAGCTCCTTCATGCGCTCAACGATCTCGGTGGCCGAGCGGGCGCTCATGTTGTCGGGTGGCAGCGACTCGTCCAGCAGGATGCGCTTAACGTTGGAGCGCAAATCGTTAATCACCAACTGGCTGACGTTGAAGTCACCGCTGCGTGGCAAGGGCAGCAGGGCCGGGCCTTGTGAGCCGCCATTGCGAGCCACAGGGATGATGGCACCCGGCACGATCTTGACCGTGTTGGGATTGAGCACCCCATCGTCGGCAGCGGTGTAGACCCCAGCCACAGCCAGCGATGCGTTCTTGAGCAGCAGCTCGATGGTCTTGTTCAGCGTCTTGATGTCGGGCAGAGCGGTCATCAAGGGGCCGCGACCGTAGATCTCGCCGGCTACCTTCATGTAGCGGCTGATCACCCAGGGGCTCATCTTGCGGCGGCGGTAGACCAGCTCCTGCTTGGACAGCTTGTCGATAACGTGGTAGCAGTAGTCGCCGCGCTTGTGGTCGTAGATGGTGGCCTCAAGCAGCTCGATGTCATCGGTCGGCTTGTCGGCGATCTTGCGGGCCAAGTCGTCGGGGATATTGGCATCGGGCCACTGGCGCTGGATGCTCTCGCCCTTCATGCGCATGCGCCGGTAGACGTTGTCCACCTGACCGTTGGCTCCCTCCTCATAGCTCACCAGGAAGAGCGGCACGGGGATGAAGTTGAGCGGAGACACATCGTCGCCGGGCTGCACCATCATGCACGCGGTGCCGACCGCCAGATCCAGCAAGAACTCGCCCATGGCGATGTCAAAGTTGGACTGGTTCAGCATGGTGAACATCTTTTCCTGGTAGACCTCCAGCACGGCCTGCGCCTGCTGCCGGCGATCAGGCGGGATGTCCGAGCCGGCCTCCAGCTTGGCCCACTTGCGCTGTGGCGGGAAGACAACAGACTGCAGCCGATTGGCAAAGCGCTGGGTGCTGTTGATCGCGGTCGAGTCGAAGACCCGCATCATCTTCTTGCTGCCGGTCGCGCCACCCTCCCAGATGCCGTAGAGCTGGCGCTGGGGCAGGGCGAACTCGTAGGCGTCCTGGTAGAGCTGCTGGAACTCGTCCTTCTTGGACTGAGCTGCAGCCTGCCGCTTGAGGATCTGCTCAGGGGTCAGGCGCATGCCGCCCGGTGTGGTCTTGTCGTATTCCATGATCTAGTCCTTGTCCATCTTGTACTTCTCAAGCAGGTTCCTGCCCTTGGCGGCCAGCCTTGCAGCAGCGCCGGCAGTGCGTGGCACCGGCTCGCCCCAGGCATTGGCTGCCAGGGCCAGCCGAGTCGGATCGCCGTCCTTGTCCACCAGGGGCCCGCTCGGGTTGGTGTA
>Ga0209229_10000083_pt1 | contig 33639 bp, 41 predicted proteins | sample SanBayMetagenome_FD_187466 | JGI IMG/M metagenome (GOLD analysis project Ga0209229, IMG submission 187466) | Freshwater and sediment microbial communities from dead zone in Sandusky Bay, Ohio, USA (SPAdes) (version 2) | ecosystem: Environmental > Aquatic > Freshwater > Lentic > Sediment... | reverse complement strand
TGCTCCTAAGGATCTTGAGAAGGTCATCTACTTCGCTGCATACATGATTACTGAGGTTGATACCGAAGCTCGCGAAGAGGATCTACCCAAACTCGAGAAGAAGCTCAACTCTGATCGCAAGAAGATCGAGACCAAGCGCGATAACGATCTCGCTGCTCGTCAAGAGAAGATGGAGAACGATCTCGCTGAACTCGAAGACGAAGGTGCAAAGGCTGACCAACGTCGTAAGGTCCGTGAATCTGGCGAACGCGAACTCAAGAACATCCGCGATCGCTCCCAGAAAGAACTCGATCGTCTCGAGGAAGTCTGGACTCGCTTCAAGAACCTCAAGGTTCAAGATCTTGAAGGTGACGAGAACTTGTATCGCGAAATGCGCGATCGTTACGGCATCTACTTCAAGGGTTACATGGGAGCTGCTGCAATCCAGAAGCGCCTAGAGACCTTCGATCTCAAAGCAGAGTTCGTCAAACTCAATGAGCTAGCCGAAACTGGCAAGGGCCAGAAGAAGACTCGTGCGATTAAGCGCCTCAAGGTTGTTAACTCATTCTTGAGCACCTCTAACTCTCCAGCCTCGATGGTCTTGGATTGCGTTCCAGTTATTCCACCGGATCTTCGTCCGATGGTTCAACTCGATGGTGGACGTTTTGCGACTTCAGATCTCAACGATCTCTATCGCCGCGTCATCAACCGCAACAATCGTTTGAAGCGTCTCGTTGATCTTGGCGCTCCAGAAATCATCGTCAATAACGAAAAGCGTATGTTGCAAGAAGCAGTCGATGCTCTCTTCGACAACGGTCGTCGTGGTCGCCCAGTTACTGGCCCAGGAAACCGTCCGCTTAAATCACTCTCCGACATGCTTAAGGGTAAGCAGGGTCGCTTCCGCCAGAACTTGCTCGGAAAGCGCGTTGATTACTCCGGCCGTTCGGTCATCGTTGTTGGTCCACAACTTAAATTGCACCAGTGCGGTCTGCCAAAGCAGATGGCGCTCGAATTGTTCAAGCCATTCGTCATGAAGCGCTTGGTCGATTTGAACCACGCACAAAATATCAAGAGCGCAAAGCGTATGGTTGAGCGTTCACGTTCTGTCGTGTGGGATGTTCTCGAAGAAGTTATTGCCGAGCACCCAGTACTACTGAACCGTGCACCAACATTGCACCGCCTTGGTATCCAAGCTTTCGAACCGCAATTGATCGAAGGTAAGGCAATTCAGATTCACCCACTCGTATGTACAGCATTCAACGCTGACTTCGACGGTGACCAGATGGCGGTACACGTACCACTTTCTGCTGAAGCCCAAGCTGAAGCGCGCATCTTGATGCTCTCTTCAAACAACATTCTCTCGCCAGCATCAGGACGACCATTGACTGCTCCTACACAGGACATGGTTCTTGGTCTCTATTTCTTGACCTCACAACGTGAGAATCAAGTTGGCGACGGACGTTCATTTACCTCTGTTGCAGAAGGCATGATGGCTTACGAGCAGAACTCAGTTTCGCTCCAAGCAAAGATCAAGATTCGCGTCAGCATCAATGGTGAACTCGTAACCAAGGAAACAACTCTTGGTCGCGCGATCTTCAACGAAGTTCTTCCAGAAACCTTCCCATTCGTCGATTACGACGTAACAAAGAAGGCGCTTGGACTCATCGTTGATAATCTCGCCGAGAGCTATCCAAAGGTCGTCGTTGCACAAGTACTTGATGATTTGAAGCAACTTGGCTTCACATGGGCAACTCGTGCAGGCGCCACCATCGGTATCGTCGATGTTGTTACACCTGGTCGTAAGCGTGAAATCCTTGAAGGCTACGAAACAAAGGCTGACAAGGTTCAATCACAATACGAGAAGGGCCTCATCACTGATGACGAGCGTCGTCAGGAATTGATCGAGATCTGGACTCAAGCCACAAACGAAGTTGCCAAGGAGATGGAAGATAACTTCCCTCGCACCAATCCAGTCTGGATGATGGTCTTCTCTGGCGCTCGTGGAAACATGATGCAGATCCGTCAGATCGCAGGTATGCGTGGACTTGTAGCAAATCCAAAGGGCGAAATCATTCCTCGTCCGATCAAGTCCAACTTCCGCGAAGGTCTCTCAGTACTTGAGTACTTCATCTCCACACACGGTGCACGTAAGGGTCTTGCAGATACCGCGCTTCGTACCGCTGATGCTGGTTACCTCACACGTCGTCTCTGCGACGTTGCACAAGATGTCATCATCCGTGAGGAAGATTGCGGCACAGATCGCGGTCTCACTCTCAAGATCGGCAACATCGTCAACGGCAAATTGACTCGTGATGATTATGTCGAAACTTCAATTTATGGTCGCACACTTGCTGACGAAGTAACTGTTGATGGCAAGACCATCGCAGCTGCAGGTTCAGATCTCGGAGATCGCGTCATCAATGAACTTATTGATGCAGGCGTCTCTGAAGTGAAGGTTCGCTCAATTCTTACTTGCGATAGCAAGGTCGGACAGTGCGCCAAGTGCTACGGCCGTTCAATGGCTTCCGGCAAGCTTGTTGATGTGGGCGAAGCGGTTGGAATCATCGCTGCTCAATCAATTGGTGAGCCAGGAACACAGCTCACAATGCGTACCTTCCACACTGGTGGAGCGGCTACCGCATCGGGCGATATCACCCATGGTCTACCTCGCGTTGTCGAGCTTTTCGAAGCGCGTACTCCAAAGGGTGTTGCACCAATCGCTGAAGCAGCTGGTGTTGTGAGCTTCCTTGAAGACGCAAAGGGTAAGAAGATCATCGTTACTCCAGAAGATGGAAGCGAAGCGGTTGCTTATCCAATTACACGTCGTCAGAAACTTCTCGTAGAAGAAGGACATAAAGTCAGCGTTGGACAACAGATGGTTGTCGGTGCGATTGATCCGAAGCAAGTACTTCGAATTCTCGGACCACGTGCAACGCAGACTCACCTCGTCCACGAGATTCAAGAGGTTTACCGTTCACAGGGCGTAGGAATTCACGATAAGCACATTGAAATCGTCGTGAAGCAGATGCTCCGTCGCATTACTGTCCTCGAACCAGGCGATACTGATTTGCTACCAGGCGAATTGGTCGATCACCTACGTTTCCAGGCAGCAAACCGCGAAGCGGTACAGAAGAGTGGCAAGGCTGCATCAGGTCGCCCAGAACTTATGGGTATTACCAAGGCTTCTCTTGCAACCGAATCATGGCTATCAGCAGCATCGTTCCAGGAAACAACTCGTGTCCTTACCGATGCAGCGCTTTCAGAGAAGAGCGATCCATTGCTCGGTCTCAAAGAGAACGTCATCATCGGAAAACTCATCCCAGCAGGTACAGGTCTTGCTCGTTATCGCAACGTGCGTGTTGAACCTACTGAGGAAGCAAAGGCAGCGGTTTACGCAGCCTATGAAGAGTATGACTACGCGCCATTCGAAACTACAGGTTCCGGCGAAGCAGTTCGCTTGGATGATTACCAAGTAGGCGAAAACCGCTAGTTAGAAGAAGTAAAAAATCCCCGGCTAGAGATAGTCGGGGATTTTTTTATGGCTTAAGAACGATACGGATTGGGTTGCCGATTTTCTTCTCGAGCTTCTCTAAAGCTAGTGCAGCCTGATCAAGTGGCAATACTTCAGAGATAGAACCTTTAAGGTTGAGTTTTCCAGCTCTGACGAATTCAACGAGTTCTTTGGTGTGAACTGGTTCAGATCCATAATGACCGAGAATTTGAGTACGCATGTATGTGAATGCCATGTCATTGGGGATAGTGATTGGTTCATTTGCGATTCCTACGATTACTAGTCGGCCTTGTTCACCAAGAAGTGAGAGCGCTTGTTTACGTACTGGGGTTACTCCGGCAAAATCGAAAGCGGCGTTGAGGCCGCGGTGTTTCTTGAGCTCTTCATCGCTGGGGTCAAAAGCGAAATCTGCGCCTATTTCTAGGGCTTTTGCGCGGGCATCTGGGCGAGGATCGATAGCAATAACTTTGTTGCAACCAAGCATCTTTAAGAGTTGGACGGCGTGAATTCCAAGTCCACCCACGCCAAATACTGCAGCGCTCTCACCTGGTTTCATCTTTGCTGTTGATGAAATTGCAGCCCATGGGGTGGAGACCGCATCAGGGATGATTGCGGCTTCTTCGAAAGGTAAGTCATCAGGAATCTTTACGATGAGCGCAGCTTTGGTGACCACATATTCGGCATAACCACCGTCATAGTCAAAACCAAGAGTAGTGATCTGATTCTTCTCATTACGCTCGCCAGCAATCACAAGTACTCGATCGCCAACTTGATAAGTATGAACACCTTCACCAAGTTGATCAATGGTGCCGGCAACTTCGTGGCCGAGAGTTACTTCATCACCTATGAGATAACCTGGGGAGAGAGTGCTATCAAGCAAGTGAACATCCGAGAGACACACACCAGCGGCACCAACTTTGATTCGAACCTGGCCAGGGCCGGCGCTCGGAGTCGGAACCTCTGTGACTGCAAATTTTCTGGTGGAGATAGTTATGCGTCCGGCTTTCATGAGATTAATCCTTGCGCACGGTTGATGAGAATGTTGACTCCCATGCCGAAACCTTTGAAAGCAGGATTCGTTGTCTGTCCTGCTTTATAGCGCGCCCAGATCTGTTGGATGATGACCGTCAATCGAAATAATCCGAATACTTCATAAAAAGTAAAGTCATCGCATTTACGATTACTGAGTTCGAGATATGTAGCGATGAATTCTTTTCTCGTTGGCATACCCTCAAGATGACTTGGCTGGCGGCGTAGAGATGCAAACATCGGCTCATCGTCGCGATCTACCCAATAAGCAAGCGCAGAGCCAAGGTCCATCAGGGGATCTCCAACTGTGGCGAGCTCCCAATCAAGCACACCGGCTAGCTTTTTATGGGCTAGATCGAAGACCATGTTGTCGATCCGCCAGTCGCCATGAATGATGCATGAGCCAACATCGTCAGGCCTGTTGGCATCAAGCCAACTCATGACATCTTCACCATCAGGAACATCATCAGTAAGTGCGTTGCGGTAACGCTTGGACCAACCTTCGACTTGACGTTGTACATATCCCGCGCCCTTATTGAGTTCTTGCAAGATTGATGGATCAACAGCATGGAGTTGAACTAAGCCAGAAACCAGAGAGGTAGCCATGATGGAGATATCTTCTTTAGTGAGAGTTTCGGGAACATCGCGGCGAAAGATTTCTCCTTGAATACGATCCATCACATAGAAATCAGAACCCAGAATCGAATGATCCTCACAGAGCGCAACAACATTTGGCACTAAGTCGTAGACCGGTTTAAGTCGAGACTGAATAAGGAATTCTCGTTTCATATCGTGGGCTGATACAGCCTTAGTGCCAACTGGCGGACGGCGTAAAACTAATTCGCGATCTGGGTATTTAAGAAGATAAGTAAGGTTTGAAGCTCCACTGCGGAACTGTTGGACGTCGGGAAGAGCTCTCTGATTTATGTATGGCTCAAGCCAGGCATGAACTTTCGCGATGTCGAAAGAATCTTCGTCACGAACAGGCGTGAGATCACTCATGAGATATAAGGCTTGAGCTCTAACCGTGCGATATCGCGTAGATGTACTTCATCAGGGCCATCAACAATCCGAAGCGTTCGAACACCTGCATACATCGCAGCCAGCGGCGTATCTTGGCTAACGCCGGCGCCACCATGGGCTTGGATCGCGTTATTGATGATCTGTTCTGCCATCCGAGGGATAGCAACTTTGATAGCAGCAATCTCTTTTCTGGCAGCTTTAGCCCCGTGATTATCAATAATCCACGCTGCTTTGAGGACAAGAAGACGGGATTGCTCGATATCGATGCGGGCTTGAGCGATCCATTCTTGGATGACTCCTTGGCGCGCTAACTCTTTACCGAATGTGGTGCGAGTAAGGCTTCGCTTGATCATCAAGGAAAGTGCGCGTTCTGCCATTCCGATAGCGCGCATGCAGTGATGGATTCGTCCAGGACCAAGGCGAGCCTGTGCAAGTGCAAAACCTTCGCCTTCGCTGCCAATCAAATGCGAGGCAGGAACTCGAACTTTGTCGAATCTGACTTCTGCATGTCCATGTTGATCTATAAACCCTAGAACACTGAGATTGCGAACAACGGTGACACCAGGTGTATCGATAGGAACCAGAATCATCGATTGTTGTTTGTGATCTTCTGCATCAGGATTGGTTTTGCCCATCACGATGAGAATCTTGCAACGCTCATCCATTGCACCGGTAGTCCACCACTTGGTGCCGTTGATGATGTAATGGTCGCCATCTTTTGTGATGCTGGTCTTGATATTGCGCGCATCACTTGAAGCGACATCAGGTTCAGTCATCGCAAATCCAGAACGAATCTCACCTGCAAGAAGAGGCTCGAGCCAATTCTTTTTTTGTTCGGGCGTGCCGAACATGTCAAGAAGTTCCATATTGCCGGTATCAGGAGCTGCACAGTTAATTGCTTCCGGTGCGATATCGGGCGACCATCCAGTGATCTCTGCCAAAGTTGCGTAATCAGTAACAGTCAATCCATGATCAAGATGCGGCAAGAAGAGATTCCAGAGCCCTTGCGCCTTTGCTTTCTTCTTTAACTCTTCGACAACTGGTGGAAGCTTGTGAGGCGTGCCGGCTGCAAAGAACTCTTCACGCTGGCGGTGATAAGTAGATTCAGCCGGGAATACCTCGGTATCCATGAAGGCTTGAAGTTTTGCGGCATATTCGGTTGCCTTAGGGCTGAGACTGAACTCCATACGACTACCGTACGCATAGTTCAGCGATTTTAGGAGAGGGAAAATGAGTGTTCTTGACCGCTTTCGTTTAGATGGAAAGGTCGCAGTCGTAACGGGAGCCTCATCAGGCCTCGGAGTCGCCTTTGCGAAAGCTCTGGCAGAAGCCGGCGCTGATGTTGTCCTTGGTGCGCGCCGCGAAGATCGCTTACCCGAAACCGGAAAGTTGGTTGAAGCCGCGGGAAGAAAATATGCGGCGAAGAAAACAGATGTCACAAAGCCCGAAGAGTGCGATGCGCTTATTGCATTTGCGATTGAGAAGTTCGGTAAAGCAGATATTTTGATCAATAACGCTGGCGTCGGCACCGCAGTTCCCGCAACTCGTGAGACCCCAGATCAATTCCGAAGTGTGATCGATGTAAATCTGATGGGCGCATATTGGATGGCACAAGCATTTGCGAAAGCCAACAAAGATGGTGGAGTCATCGTGAATATCTCAAGCATCCTTGGCATCAAGCCACAAGGTTTGCCGCAGGCTGCTTATGCTGCAAGTAAAGCGGGACTCATCGGATTAACGCGCGACTTGGCAGCGCAATGGACTGGACGTAAAAAAATCCGCGTCAATGCGTTAGCGCCAGGATTCTTTCCATCAGAGATGAGCGATGAACTGCCAAAAGATATGGTCGAGATGCTCAAGATGTTTGCACCTGCCGGGCGTTTAGGAGATCCAGAAGAACTCGCAGCAACACTTATCTGGTTAGCAAGTGATGCTTCAAGCTACGTCACCGGAATCACTGTTCCGGTTGATGGCGGCTTGGTGATGCCTTAAAGGATTTCCGAATTAGCCATTGATGGCGGCATGTAGCGCGACTTCAACCATATCGTTGAGTGTGCGCTCGCGAGCTGCAGAATCCATCGCTTCATGAGTGAAGACATGGTCTGAGATCGTCATGATGGCGAGTGCGCGGCGGCCTTTTCGGGCAGCGATCGAATAGAGCTGATTGGCTTCCATTTCGAGGGCTAGAACGCCGTGCGCTTGAAGTTTCTTGGCCGAATCTGTTTCGTCATAGAAGAAATCCATTGATGAAACGCCACCAACATGTACGCGTTCGAACTTCTTTGATGCTTCGTAGGCAGCCTGGAGAAGATGGAAATCGCAATGTGGAGCAAAATCAAGTCCATTTGTCATACGGCGATTGATATTTGAATCAGTCGATGCGGTCATTGCAAGAACAAGATCGCCAACTTTTGTCTTATCTTGAATTCCACCGGCGGTGCCAATGCGGATTGCGACTTGAACATCGTATTCGTTAAAGAGTTCGGTTACATAAATCGATGCAGACGGAAGTCCCATGCCAGTGCCCTGTACCGAGATTCGTTCGCCTTTGTAGGTACCAGTGAATCCGAACATGTTGCGGACTGAGTTGTATTGCTTGACGTTCTCTAGGTAATTGTCTGCGACCCACTTTGCTCGAAGTGGATCACCAGGAAGAAGGATACGTTCGGCGATATCGCCTTTTTCTGCTCCGATATGTACGCTCATAGTTAGCGAACTATAACCAGTACCGCAGCAATAAAGTGCGAAATGAATGCTGCGGCGGTCATGGCGTGGAATAGCTCGTGGAAGCCGAACCAATTGATAGAGAAGTTAGGTTTCTTGATGGCATAAATGATGGCGCCAGCTGAGTAGAGAAAACCACCGAATGCAATCAAGACCAGAACCAGCAATCCACCATTGCGATAGAAATCCGGCAGATAGATCAATGCCGCCCAACCCAGCGCAAGATAAATCGGCACATAGAGCCAGCGCGGAGCATTGAGCCAGAAAACGCGGAAGAAGCCCGAAAGTAGCGCACCACCCCACACGATAGAAAGCAGCACTATGGCTTGGTTTTTATTGAGTAAATAGATGGCAAAAGGCGTATATGTACCCGCAATAAGAAGGGGGATATTGGCGTGATCAATACGGCGCCAGATTGCTTTAGCAGATGGACCCCACGGAACGCGGTGATAGATAGCGCTACAGGTGAAGAGTGAGACTGCGGTGAGTGTAAATATGGTCAGAGTTACGCGGCCACGAAGTTCTGAGGTGATCGTGACGAGAGTAAGACCTGCGACGAGCGCCAGAGGTGACATCACCAGATGAATGATGCCGCGAAGCTTGGGTCTACTTAACACGTTCATAGATTCCCATCATCTTGCGATCGAAAGAAACTAACAGTCGATTATCAATGATAGATGTTGCCATAATCATAGAGTCCACAAAAGATATCTTGTGCTTTGCTCTTATCACAGCTGCTAATTGCGCATGGTCTTGCTGAAAAGGAATTACTTTCGTAACTAAATTATTCAGGCTTTTTAAAAATAGGTTTACCGACTCTTCACCAGCGACCGATGGCCGAATTAGGACTTCACCAATGGAAATAGTGCTAATTGCACATTGGGAACGTGTTGTGGTAGCAAACAATTCTTGAGCTTTCTTATGATGAGTGTCCGAAGCACTCAAAGCTGCAATAATTACAGTTGAGTCTAGGAGTATTTGCTGTCCCACTCTTCTCTTTCTTTCCTCAGATCGAATCCATCCCACATACCAGTCATACTGCCGAGAACTTCATCAAGAGTTTTTAACCACTCGCTATCAATAGGCGTTATTACTAAACGGTTATTTTTGTCGAGGTGAAACTCAACGCGGTCACCTGGTTTGAGCGACATCTCTCGAAGTACCTCCACAGGGATTGTGATTTGGTTTTTGGAACTTACCCGAGAAGATGTTGCACGACCGCGACGGGGGCGCACAGTTGTGGATTTCTTGGGGGCTTTCTTAGCCTTTACTTTGGTAGCCATAAGTAAAGGGTAGTCGCGTTTTGGTCGGCGTGTCGGGGGATAAAAAGCGGCGTGTTTTACTGCTTTAGCCGTTTTGACCGTCACGCGGGGCTTCAGATAGCCTCGCGCCCTTGTGTCCACAGGAGCGACACACCCGACCGCGTGGGTCGGACGAATGAGATGGAGAACAGTAGTGCCAACAATTCAGCAGTTGGTCCGTAAGGGTCGAGTTGATAAGTCAGATAAGACGACAACTCCTGCTCTTAAAGGAAGTCCACAACGTCGTGGCGTATGCACACGCGTTTACACAACAACGCCAAAGAAACCGAACTCAGCGCTTCGCAAAGTTGCACGTGTTCGTCTCACAAGTGGAATGGAAGTAACTGCATACATTCCTGGTGAAGGTCATAACTTGCAAGAGCACTCCATCGTTCTTGTTCGTGGTGGTCGCGTTAAAGATCTTCCTGGCGTTCGTTACAAAGTTGTTCGTGGATCTCTCGATACTCAAGGCGTGAAGGATCGTAAGCAAGCACGTTCACGCTACGGTGCAAAGAAGGAGAAGAAGTAATGCCACGTAAAGGTCCCGCTCCCAAAACTCCGGTCATTGCTGATCCGGTTTATAACTCTCCAGTCGTCACTGCACTCATCAACAAAGTGCTTCTGCATGGCAAGCGCTCAACCGCTGAAGCGATTGTCTACAAAGCTCTTGAAGCATGCCGCGCAAAGACCGAAGTTGATCCAGTTATCACTTTGAAGCGCGCGCTCGATAACGTAAAGCCAGCCGTTGAAGTTCGCTCACGTCGTGTTGGTGGAGCTACATACCAAGTTCCAGTTGAAGTGAAAGCTGCACGTTCCATGACTCTCGGCCTTCGTTGGTTGGTAGACAACTCACGTCTACGTCGCGAAAAGTCGATGGCAGAACGTCTTGCAAACGAAATGATTGATGCATCAAACGGCCTAGGCGCTGCTGTTAAGAAGCGCGAAGACACTCACAAGATGGCAGAAGCTAACAAGGCTTTTGCTCACTATCGGTGGTAAGGAATTATGGCGACCACAACTGCAATTAACCTCGCAAAGGTGCGCAATATCGGCATCATGGCTCACATTGATGCTGGTAAGACAACCACCACAGAGCGCATCCTTTTCTACACCGGTATCAACTACAAGATCGGTGAAGTTCATGAGGGCGCAGCCACTATGGACTGGATGGAGCAAGAGCAAGAGCGCGGTATCACCATTACCTCTGCTGCTACTACTTGCGAGTGGAAAGACCACACCATCAACATCATCGATACACCAGGCCACGTTGACTTCACAGTTGAAGTAGAGCGTTCACTCCGTGTTCTCGATGGCGCTGTCACAGTCTTCGATGGCGTCGCAGGTGTTGAGCCACAATCAGAGACCGTCTGGCGTCAAGCTGACAAGTACAGCGTTCCTCGTATCTGTTTCGTAAATAAGTTGGACCGTACCGGCGCTAACTTTGATCGTTGCGTTGAAATGATTGGTTCACGTCTTGGTGCAACCGCTCTCGTACTCCAGGTCCCAATCGGAGCTGAAAGCGATTTCATCGGCGTTGTCGATCTCATTGCAATGAAGGCGCTCACATGGCGCGGCGAAACCCAAAAGGGTGAAGATTACAAAGTTGAAGAAATTCCTGCAGATCTCAAAGAAAAGTGCGACGCAGCTCGTCATGCACTTCTTGAGACTCTCGCAGAAAACGATGACACGATCATGGAGAAGTACCTCGCTGGTGAATCACTCTCTGAAGAAGAGCTCATCGCAGGTATCCGTCGTGCAACTCTTTCTTACAAGTTAACCCCAGTTCTTACAGGTTCTGCTTTCAAGAACAAGGGCGTCCAGCCAATGCTTGATGCAGTTACTCGTTACCTTCCATCACCACTCGATGTTGATGCGATCACAGGTACCAAGATGGGTGACAAGAGCGTTGAAATCGCTCGTAAGCCAGATGCTGCCGAACCATATTCATCACTTGCATTCAAGATCATGAGCGATCCGCACCTTGGAAAGCTCACTTTCGTACGTATCTACTCCGGCGTTCTCGAAGCAGGTACCGGAATCCTTAACTCCACCAAGGACCGTAAAGAACGTATCGGCAAGATTTATCGAATGCACGCTAACAAGCGCGAAGAAATCCCAACCGCCTCAGCCGGTGACATCATCGCTGTGATGGGTCTTAAGGACACCACCACCGGTGACACTCTCTGTGATCCAGAGAAGCCAGTCATCCTCGAGTCGATGGATTTCCCAGCTCCAGTTATTCACGTTGCTATCGAGCCAAAGACCAAGGGCGACCAAGAGAAACTTGGCGTCGCAATCCAACGTCTTGCTGAAGAAGATCCAACATTCCACGTTCGCACCGACGAAGAAACCGCCCAGACAATCATCGGCGGTATGGGTGAGCTTCACCTTGAAATCCTCGTCGATCGTATGAAGCGCGAATTCAAAGTCGAAGCTAACGTCGGTAAGCCACAGGTTGCTTATCGCGAAACTCTTCGTAAGCCAGTTGATCGTTATGACTACACACATAAGAAGCAGACCGGTGGTTCTGGACAGTTCGCAAAGATCCAGATCGCACTCGAGCCACTTCCTGTTGGTGCAGTCGAAGGTGGATACGAGTTCGTAAATAAAGTTACGGGCGGACGTATTCCTCGCGAGTACATCCCATCAGTAGATGATGGTTGCCAAGATGCAATGCAGAGCGGACCACTTGCTGGTTATCCACTCACAGATGTACGTGTCACTCTTCTTGATGGCGCTTACCACGATGTTGACTCATCGGAGTTGGCCTTCAAGATTGCTGGAATCGCGGCGTTCAAGGAAGCAGCAAAACTTGCTGGTCCTGTTCTCCTCGAGCCAATGATGTCCGTTGAAGTCACCACCCCTGAAGATTTCATGGGCGACGTCATCGGCGATCTCAACAGCCGCCGTGGCCAAATTCAGGCCATGGATGAGCGAGCCGGTGCTCGCATCGTAAAGGCTCTTGTTCCGCTATCAGAGATGTTCGGCTATGTCGGAGATCTACGAAGCAGAACACAGGGTCGCGCGAGTTACAGCATGCAATTCGATTCCTACGCCGAAGTTCCTGGCGCAGTGTCGAAAGAAATCATCGCGAAGATTCGCGGCGAGTAGTAATACCCAAAAAACAACCAAGAAATAATCAGGGAAAGATAAAGAAGGAGAAACCACAGTGGCAAAGGCAAAGTTCGAGCGGACAAAGCCGCACGCAAACATTGGCACCATTGGTCACATCGACCACGGTAAGACCACTCTTACTGCTGCGATTTCCAAGGTGCTTCACGACAAATACCCAGAGGTAAACCCATTTACCCCATTCGATCAGATCGATAAGGCGCCTGAAGAGCGCGCCCGCGGTATCACCATTTCGATCGCACACATCGAATACCAGACAGAGAAGCGTCACTACGCACACGTTGACTGCCCTGGCCACGCTGACTACATCAAGAACATGATTACTGGTGCAGCTCAGATGGACGGCGCAATTCTCGTTGTTGCTGCAACCGACGGACCAATGCCACAGACCAAGGAGCACGTTCTCCTTGCTCGCCAAGTTGGCGTTCCTTCAATCGTTGTTGCACTCAACAAGTCCGACATGGTTGATGACGAAGACATTCTTGCTCTCGTTGAGGAAGAAGTTCGCGACCTTCTCACCAAGTACGAATTCCCAGGTAAGGACACTCCAATCGTCCGTATCTCAGCTCTCAAGGCTCTCGAAGGAGATGCTGCATGGGGCGACAAGATTATGGATCTCATGAAAGCTGTTGATGAATTCATCCCACAGCCAACTCGTGAAGTTGATAAGCCATTCTTGATGCCAGTTGAAGACGTCTTCACGATCACAGGTCGTGGAACAGTTGTTACTGGTCGTATCGAGCGCGGTATCGTCAAGGTCAACGAAGAAGTTGAAATCGTTGGTATCCGTCCAGATTCACAGAAGTCAGTTATCACCGGAGTCGAAATGTTCCGCAAGCTCCTCGATGAAGGTCAGGCTGGCGAGAACGTCGGTCTTCTTCTCCGTGGTTTGAAGCGTGAAGATGTCGAGCGCGGTCAGGTTGTTTGCAAGCCTGGTTCCGTTACTCCTCACACCGACTTTGAAGCATCGTCATACATCCTTTCTAAGGATGAAGGCGGACGTCACACTCCGTTCTTCAACAACTACCGTCCTCAGTTCTACTTCCGTACAACTGACGTAACCGGTGTTGTAACACTTCCATCAGGCACCGAAATGGTTATGCCTGGCGATAACACATCGATGACTGTGACTCTCATCCAGCCAGTCGCGATGGAAGAAGGTCTCCGCTTCGCTATCCGCGAAGGTGGACGTACCGTCGGCGCAGGTCGTGTAACAAAGATCCTCAAGTAGTTCTAACGAAAGTGGAGCGGAGAAATCCGCTCCACTTTCAAACAAGCAATAAAAGAAGTAAAAAAGTTTTGCAGCAGTATTAAAAGAAGTAACCAGAAGAAAGAGGAAACGAACATGGCGGGACAGAAGATCCGCATCAGGCTCAAGGCCTATGACCATGAGGTGATCGATACTTCAGCGAAGAAAATCGTTGAAACAGTCGAGCGCACAGGTGCAACGGTCGCGGGCCCAGTGCCGCTACCTACAGAGAAGAACACGTACTGCGTGATTCGTTCTCCTCACAAATACAAAGACAGCCGCGAACATTTCGAGATGCGCACACATAAGCGCCTCATCGACATCATCGACCCAACTCCTAAGACAGTTGACTCCTTGATGCGTCTCGATCTTCCTGCTGGCGTCGATATTGAGATCAAGCTCTAAGGGGATCTGACATGACAACTACTCAATCGAAGGGCAGCGCCATTAAGGGAATCCTTGGCGTCAAGCTCGGAATGACTCAGGTCTTCGACGAGAACAACAAAGTTATTCCTGTAACTGTAATCGAAGCTGGTCCATGCGTTGTGACCCAAGTTCGTACTCTTGAAAAAGATGGTTACGAAGCGGTCCAAATGGCATTTGGCGCTATCGATCCACGTAAAGTTTCAAAGCCAGAAGCTGGCCAATTCGCAAAGGCAGGCGTGACTCCACGTCGTTATGTCAGCGAACTTCGTACCTCCAACGCTGCTTCCTACACCGTAGGCCAAGAAGTGAAGGCAGATATCTTCACACCAGGTGAGATTGTTGATGCACAAGGCACATCACTTGGTAAAGGTTCTGCTGGTGTTATGAAGCGCCACAACTTCCGCGGTTTCGGCGACGGCCATGGTGTCGAGCGCAAGCACCGCACCTCAGGTTCTATCGGTAACCGCACAACACCTGGTCGCGTTTTCAAAGGAAAGCGAATGATGGGTCGTATGGGCGTTGAGACTGTCACAGTCCAGAACCTCACAGTTCATTCTGTCGATGCAGAGAAATCACTCATCCTTATTAAGGGTGCGGTTCCTGGTCGCAACGGATCCCAAGTTTTCATTCACTCAGCATCAAAGAAAGCTGTGAGTGAAACTATTAATAAGGTCTCAACAAAGGCTGGTGCATAACCGTGGCTCTCACAGTAGAAATCAAAGACGCTAAGGGCGCAAAGGCTGGATCGTTTGATCTCCCAACCGAGATCTTCGATGTTCAGGTCAACGTTCCTTTGATCCACCAGGTTGTCACTGCCCAACTCAACGCTGCTCGCGCCGGTACTCACAAAGCTAAGAACCGTGGCGAAGTAAGTGGTGGCGGTAAGAAGCCTTTCAAGCAGAAGGGAACCGGTCGCGCTCGCCAAGGTTCGACTCGTTCACCAAACCAGCGCCATGGTGGTGTTGCTCAAGGACCAGTTCCTCGTAAGTATGACGAGCGCACACCAAAGAAAATGATCAAGGCAGCGCTTCGCGGCGTTCTCTCTGATCGCGCTCGCAACGAACGTATTCATATCGTCAACGAGATCGTCGAAACAGTGAACACCAAGGCTGCAATCTCAGCAGTCCGCCAGTTCTCTGATCGTCGTCGTGTTCTTGTTGTTCTTGCACACGGCGAAGAAGCGTCATGGCGCTCACTTCGTAACGAAGCAGATCTTCACCTCATCCGCCAAGACCAACTCAACGCGTATGACGTAGTTGTCGCTGATGATGTCGTCTTCTCAAAGAAGGCAATCACTGATTTTGTCGCTGGTCCTGCTAAAGGCAAGTCAGCAACAGCAACCGCTCGTGAATCAGAGTTAGCAGAGGTGTCAGCATGAAAGACCATCGCGAAGTCTTGATCGCGCCAGTCGTATCTGAAAAGTCATACGGCTTGCTCGATCAGAACAAGTACACATTCATTGTTGCACCAGATGCAAACAAGACCGAGATCAAAATCGCAATTGAAAAGATCTTCAAAGTGCGAGTACTCAAGGTCAACACCATGAACCGTGAGGGCAAGAGCAAGCTCACCCGTTACGGTCTTGGAAAGCGCAGCGATACCAAGCGTGCGATTGTTCAAATCGCAGCTGGGGACCGGATCGACATCTTTGGAGGACCAGTTTCCTAGTAATAGGAAATTGGACCTAGAAAAGGGATAAAACATGGCACTCCGTAAGTTAAAGCCAGTAACGCCAAGCTCTCGTGGCCAGAGCGTTTCTGACTTCGCTGAAATCACCCGAACCTCTCCAGAGAAGTCACTCGTCCGTCCGATTAATTCACGTGGCGGTCGTAACGCATCCGGAAAGATCACTACTCGTCACCAAGGTGGCGGACATAAGCGCGCATACCGCGTCGTAGATTTCCTACGCAACGACAAGGATGGAGTTCCAGCCACCGTTGCGCACATTGAATACGATCCAAACCGTTCGGCTCGTATCGCACTTCTTCACTTTGCTGATGGAGAGAAGCGTTACATCATCGCTCCTGTCGGCATCGAACAAGGCACCAAGATCGAGAACGGTCCATCTGCAGATATCAAGCCAGGCAATAACTTGCCGCTTCGCAATATCCCAGTTGGAACAATGATTCACGCAATCGAAACTCGCCCAGGTGGCGGCGCTCGTATTGCTCGTTCTGCCGGCGCAGGCGTTCAGCTTGTTGCTAAAGATGGTCCATACGCACAACTACGTATGCCATCTGGCGAAATCCGTAACGTCGATGTTCGTTGCCGCGCAACCATCGGAACTGTCGGAAACGCAGAACAATCAAATATCAACCACGGTAAAGCTGGACGTATGCGCTGGAAAGGCCGTCGCCCAACCGTTCGTGGTGTTGTTATGAACCCAGTCGATCACCCACACGGTGGTGGTGAAGGTAAAACTTCAGGTGGACGTCATCCAGTTTCACCATGGGGTAAGCCAGAAGTTCGTACTCGCAAGAAAAAAGCGAGCGATCAACTCATTGTCCGTCGCCGACCAGCTAACAAGAGCCGATAAGGAGCCCTGAAACCAAATGCCACGTAGTTTGAAGAAGGGTCCATTCGTGGATCATCACCTTGAAAAGAAGGTGGATGAACAGAATGCCAAGAGCACTAAGAACGTCATCAAGACTTGGTCTCGTCGTTCAATGATCACACCATCAATGATTGGCCACACCATTGCGGTCCATGATGGTCGCAAGCATGTTCCGGTGTACGTCACCGAAGCAATGATCGGCCACAAGCTGGGCGAATTCGCGCCTACACGTACCTTCAAAGGTCACGTCAAACAAGATGATCGGTCGGTGAAGCGTGACTAATTCAACCGCTACCGTAGTAGCAACCGCATCACTACGTTCAATCCGCGTAACCCCACAGAAAGCGCGCCGCGTCGTCAACATGATCCGCGGACAGCGCGCTGATGAGGCACTTCGCATTGCGAAGTTCTCACCACAGATCGCAGTAAGTGAAGATCTCTTCGCTCTACTTAATTCTGCTGTTGCTAACGCAAAGCAGAAGAATCCAGCGATCCGTGATGCATCAGAGCTCTGGGTGACTGAAGCACTTGTCGACGAGGGCGTAACAATGAAGCGCTATCGCCCACGTGCCCAAGGTCGCGGTTACCAGATCTTGAAGCGTTCATCTCAAATTTCTGTCGTCCTTTCAGATGACAAGAACTATCGCAAGCCTTCCAAAGCAGATGCTCGTAAAGCTGCTGCAAAGAAAGCTAGCGAAGCCGCAACTGAAGGGGAGGCCAAGTAAATGGGTCAAAAAATCAATCCACATGGCTTCCGCCTAGGAATCACCACCGAATATAAGTCTCGTTGGTATGCCGACAAGCTTTATAAGGATTATGTAAAGGAAGATGTACTGATCCGTCGCATGATGGAGAAGAACATGGAGCGCGCCGGCGTATCTCGTATCGAGATCGAGCGCACCCGTGATCGCGTACGTATCGACCTTCACACAGCGCGCCCCGGAATCGTCATCGGACGTCGCGGAACAGAAGCGGATCGTCTCCGTCTTGATCTCGAGAAGTTGACTGGAAAGCAAGTACAGCTCAACATCCTCGAAGTTAAGAACCCAGAAATCGATGCCCAACTCGTTGCTCGCGGAGTTGCAGAACAACTCGCAGCACGTGTTTCTTTCCGTCGCGCAATGCGTAAGGCAATGCAGACAGCATTCAAAGCAGGTGCACAGGGAGTTCGTATCCAGTGCGGTGGACGTCTTGGCGGCGCAGAAATGTCACGCTCTGAGTTCTATCGTGAGGGACGCGTTCCTCTACACACCCTCCGCGCCGATATCGATTATGGCTTCGCAGAAGCTCATACAACATTCGGTCGCCTCGGCGTCAAGGTTTGGATCTATAAGGGTGAAGTAATTCAGTCACGCGCCGAGCGCGAAGCTGCAGCACTTGCTCTAGCAAAGGCTCCCAAGCCAGAACGTCGCGGACCTCGTGCACCACGTGCACCTCGCGGTGAAGTTACTACTTCAAATGTCGCAGCAGCAGCGGCCACAACCGAAGCTCCTGCAGTAGTCGAAGAAGTTAAGAGCGAAGGAGGCGAGGCATAATGTTGATTCCACGTCGCGTTAAGCACCGCAAGCAGCACCACCCAAAGCGTTCAGGTAAGTCAAAGGGCGGAACAGCTGTTGCATTCGGCGATTTCGGATTGCAAGCAACTGAAGGTGGTTATGTAACCAACCGTCAGATTGAAGCAGCTCGTATCGCGATGACTCGTCACATCAAGCGCGGTGGAAAGGTTTGGATCAATATCTATCCAGATCGTCCACTCACCAAGAAGCCTGCTGAAACTCGTATGGGTTCCGGTAAGGGTTCTCCTGAATTCTGGATTGCTAACGTCAAGCCAGGTCGCGTGCTCTTCGAAATTTCCGGCGTCACTCTCGATGTCGCAAATCAAGCGCTATCTCGCGCAGCACACAAACTTCCAGTCAAGTCACGCGTTGTACTACGTGAGGAGGCATAACAATGGCGAAATTAATTTCAGCAGAAGAACTTCGTGCCCTCAGCACTGAAGATCTTCAAGCAAAGCTCAAGGATGCGAAGGAAGAGCTATTCAACCTTCGTTTCCAAGCTGCTACTGGCCAACTCGAGAGCCACGGTCGTCTTACTGCTGTCCGTAAAGAGATCGCACGTATTTACACCGTTGTTCGTGAACGTGAACTAGGAATCGGAGGTGCCGCATGAGCAGCGCTGCTAATAGCGAAGACCGCAATTTCCGCAAGGTTCGCGAAGGAATCGTTGTAAGCGACAAGATGGATAAGACAGTTGTAGTGAAGGTCGAAGACCGCGCTGCACATGGTCTCTATTCAAAGGTTATTACCAAGAACAAGAAGTTCAAGGCGCATGACGAGGAAAACACCGCTGGTGTTGGTGATCGCGTGCGAATTATGGAAACCCGTCCACTCTCGGCAACCAAGCGTTGGCGCGTAGTGGAGATTATCGAGAAGGCTAAGTAACCATGATTCAAGCAGAATCACGTCTACGCGTCGCGGATAACACAGGAGCTCGTGAGCTTCTCTGCATCCGCGTACTTGGTGGCACACAACGTCGCTACGCTTCAATCGGCGACATCATTGTTTGCTCCGTTAAGGATGCAATTCCTGGCGGACAGGTTAAGAAGGGTGAAGTCGTCAAGGCTGTCATCGTTCGTACCGTCAAAGAGAACCGTCGCAACGATGGTTCCTATATCAAGTTTGATGAGAACGCTGCCGTCATCATCAAGGACGATAACGAGCCACGTGGAACCCGTATCTTCGGTCCAGTCGCTCGCGAACTCCGTGACAAGCGTTTCATGAAGATCATTTCACTTGCTCCGGAGGTGCTGTAATGAGAATCAAGAAAGGTGACACCGTTCTTGTCATTGCTGGCAAAGACAAAGGAGTAACTGGAAAAGTTCTCGCTGTTGATACTGCTACTGCGCGCGTAACTGTCGAAGGCGTCAACCGCGTCAAGAAGCACACTCGCGAAGAGACTTCACAACGTGGAGCAAAGGTCGGCGGAATCCTCACAATCGAGGCTCCGATTGCCTACTCAAACGTGATGTTGCTCGATGACGATAACAAGGCAACACGTATCGGAGTTCGCAAGGACGATGAAGGAAAGAACGTGCGAGTTTCCCGTCGCACAGGAGGGGACATCTAATGTCAACAACCACAGCTCCACGCTTGAAAGAGCGTTACAAGAGCGAAGTTACCGCACTCCTTCAGAAGGAATTCAACTTCGAGAACACAATGCAGATTCCTACTCTCTCCAAGATCGTCGTTAACATGGGCGTCGGAGAAGCAGCCAAGGATTCCAAGTTAATTGAAGGCGCAATCCGCGATCTCACAACGATCACTGGACAGCGTCCACTCGTCACAAAAGCTCGCAAGTCGATCGCTAACTTCAAACTCCGCGAAGGCCAACCTATTGGCGCGCACGTCACTCTCCGTGGCGATCGCATGTGGGAGTTCATGGATCGTCTGCTCTCAGTTTCACTTCCTCGTATCCGCGACTTCCGTGGACTTTCACCAAAGCAATTCGATGGCAGCGGCAATTACACCTTCGGTCTAACCGAGCAGGTTGTATTCGCTGAGATCGAACAAGACAAGGTTGATCGCGTCCGTGGAATGGATATCACCATCGTTACTTCAGCCAAGAATGACAATGAGGGTCGTGCGCTTCTCAAGGCGCTCGGTTTTCCATTCAAGGATTAAGGGGAGAGACACACAATGGCAAAGACATCACTCAAAGTTAAGGCGAGCCGCAAGCCTAAGTTCAAGGTACGCGGTTACACACGTTGCCAACGTTGTGGTCGTCCTCATTCCGTCTATCAGAAGTTCGGCATCTGCCGTGTTTGCTTCCGAGAGATGGCACACCGCGGAGAACTCCCTGGTATTACGAAAGCTTCCTGGTAACAACTATCGGATAGGTCTCTCACGAGATACCACCCGGAGAAAGGCGATGAGCCAACTATGACAATGACAGACCCGATCGCAGACATGCTTGCACGTCTGCGCAACGCGAATACGGCTTACCATGATGTGGTTTCCATGCCATCATCATCGGTCAAGGTTCGTATTGCCGAAATCCTTCAGAAAGAGGGATATATCGGTGGCTACAAGGTGACCGATAACTCTGAAGGTTTCGGAAAAACCCTTGTTATCGATTTGAAGTACGGCGCAAACCGCGAACGTTCTATTGCAGGACTTCGCCGCGTTTCCAAGCCAGGACTTCGTGTTTATGCAAAGTCAACCGGTCTTCCAAAAGTTCTTGGTGGACTTGGCGTTGCAATCATCTCGACATCACAAGGTTTGCTGACTGATAAGCAAGCCAACAAACAGGGCGTAGGCGGAGAAGTTCTCGCCTATGTATGGTGATTGTTATGTCACGTATCGGAAGAATGCCCATCACGATTCCATCTGGTGTTGAAGTAAATATCTCCGGACAGAGCATCTCAGTTAAGGGTCCTAAGGGAACCCTCAACCATGTTCTTCCAGAGTTGATCACGCCAAAGAAGGAAGAGAATTCACTCGTACTTACACGTGCAAATGAAGAGCGTGCTGCTAAGTCGCTCCATGGTTTGTCACGCACATTGATCTCAAACATGGTTACTGGTGTTACTACTGGTTACTCCAAGAAAATCATGATTGTCGGTGTTGGTTACAAAGTTGCAGCTAAGGGTAAGGATCTCGAATTCGCACTCGGATACTCACACCCAGTTCCATTTGCTGCACCTGCCGGAATCACATTCACCGTCGAATCTCCTACAGATCTCGTTGTCTCAGGAGTAGATAAGCAACTCGTTGGCGAAGTTGTCGCAAAGATCCAGAAGCTACGTAAGGCCGATCCTTATAAGGGTAAGGGCTTGCATCTCCAAGGTCAGCGCATTCGTCGCAAGGCTGGAAAGACAGGTAAGAAGGCATGAGAATCACTAAGAAGATCGTTAAGGGATCTACTCAAGTTGCCCGCGCACGCCGTCACTTCCGCGTACGCAAGCGCATCACTGGTACACCTGAGCGTCCACGCTTGGTTGTGACTCGTTCTGCCCGTCACCTTGTCGCTCAGATTGTTGATGATTCCAAGGGTCACACTCTGGCATCAGCATCAACAATGGAGAAAGACCTACGCGCAGCATCAGCAGATAAGACAAAGAAGGCTCGCACTGTCGGCCAACTCGTCGCTGATCGCGCAAAGGCAAAGGGAATTACTACGGTCGTCTTCGATCGTGGTGGCAATCGCTATACCGGACGTGTAGCTGCACTTGCTGAAGGTGCTCGCGAGAATGGATTGGACTTCTAATGGCAAACCCAGAAATCACAACACCAGAAGCCGAAAAGCCAAAGCGCGGTCGCGATAAGCGCGAGCGTCGCGATGACCGTCCGGCCGAGAAGTCGCCATACATCGAGCGCGTTGTCTTCATCAACCGTGTAGCAAAAGTTGTCTCCGGTGGTCGTCGTTTCTCCTTCACCGCACTTGTAGTGCTCGGTGACGGAAACGGAATGGTCGGCGTTGGTTATGGAAAAGCAAAAGAAGTTCCACAAGCTATCGCGAAGGCTGTCGAAGAAGCGAAGAAATCATTCTTCAAGGTTCCACGTATTCAAGGCACAATTCCTCACCCTGTCCAAGGTGAGGATGCAGCCGGCGTAGTTCTACTTCGTCCAGCTGCTCCTGGTACCGGTGTTATCGCTGGTGGACCAGTTCGTGCAGTTCTTGAGTGCGCAGGTATCTCTGATGTTCTTACCAAGTCACTTGGTTCGAACAACCCAATCAACATGGTTCACGCAACCGCGAAGGCGCTGAAGATGCTCGAAGATCCAGCAGCAATCGCAGCACGTCGTGGACTTCCACTCGAGCGCGTTGCTCCAGCAGCAGTTATCCGCGCGATGACAACAACGGCAGGTGCGTAATGCCACGTCTTAAAGTCACACAGGTCCGTTCCAAAGTCGGCAATGCCCCAGACCAGCGCGAAACACTTCGCTCACTTGGTTTGAAGCGCATTGGTGATGTTGTGGTGAAGGAAGATCGTCCCGAGATTCGTGGAATGGTCTACAACGTTCGCCATCTCATCAAAGTTGAGGAGGTTGAATAACAATGGTGCTTAAAGCTCATCATCTCCGTCCAGCGCCTGGCGCTAAGAAGGCGAAGACTCGTAAGGGTCGCGGTGAAGGTTCAAAAGGAAAGACCGCCGGTCGTGGTGGAAAGGGAACACGTGCTCGTAACGTGGTCCGCGCTGGTTTCGAAGGTGGCGCAATGCCGCTCGTTCAGCGCCTTCCAAAACTCCGTGGTTTCAAGAACCCAGAAACCGTCACATACCAAGCTGTTAACGTCTCAACCATTAACGCGCTATTCCCTAAGGGTGGCGATGTTTCAGTTGAAGATCTCTACAAAGTTGGCGCTGCTCGCAAGGGCCACCCAGTCAAAGTCCTCGGAAATGGCGATATCTCCGTTAAGGTAAATGTCACCGTTCATAGCTTCTCATCATCTGCCTCAGAGAAAATCTCTGCTGCAGGAGGAAGCATCAAGTCGCTCTAACAAGCACGACTGAATTGAAATAGGAGAAGAAAGTGTTGCTATCAGTTTTCGCAAAGGCATTTAGAACGCCTGATCTGCGCCGCAAGATTTTCTTCACTCTTTCAATCATGGCGATCTTCCGCTTCGGATCAGTAATCCCAACCCCAGGTGTTTCCTATGCTGCAGTCCAGCGCTGCCTCGCAAATGTTGATACTGGTGGACTCTTTGGGCTTATCAATCTCTTCAGCGGTGGAGCGCTTCTCCAACTTTCGGTTTTTGCTCTCGGCATTATGCCGTACATCACCGCATCGATCATCGTTCAACTTCTTACTGTTGTCATTCCTCGCTTTGAAGCGTTGAAGAAAGAAGGACAGTCAGGAACAGCAAAGCTCACTCAATACACTCGTTATCTCACCATCGGTCTTGCTGTTCTTCAAACCACTGGTTTGATCGCAGTTGCTCGTACCCCTGGTCGTTTGATCAATGGATGTACTGAAGCGATCATCCCTGATACTTCATGGCAGCGTATCGTCACGATGATTTTCGTCATGACAGCTGGAACATCAGTAATCATGTGGCTCGGTGAATTGATCACTGATCGTGGCGTCGGTAACGGTATGTCTATCTTGATCTTCACATCTATTGCAGCAAGCTTCCCTGGCCAGCTCTGGTCAATCAAGCTCTCACGTGGATGGCCAACATTCCTCTTCATCCTCGCGGTCGGTATTTTGATTGTGGCTGCTGTCGTATTCGTCGAACAATCTCAGCGCCGTATTCCAGTTCAATACGCGAAGCGCCAAGTTGGTCGTCGCCAGTACGGTGGAACAACCACTTACATCCCAATCAAGGTCAACCAATCAGGCGTTATTCCAGTTATTTTCGCATCGTCCTTGCTCTACATCCCATCTCTGGTCGCTAACTTCACCAATTCTCAAGCGCCATGGGCTGTATGGATCTCCACCAACTTTGTACAAGGCGATCATCCGCTATACATTGCAATCTATGCGTTACTCATCATTTTCTTCGCCTACTTCTATGTAGCAATCACCTTCAACCCTGAAGAGACTGCTGAAAACATGCGTAAGTACGGGGGATTCATCCCAGGTATTCGCGCTGGTAAGCCAACGAGCGATTACCTCCAATACGTCCTCAACCGCATCACTGCGCCAGGATCTTTATACCTTGCGCTTGTTGCGATTATTCCAATCATTGCGCTCGTACTCTTCGGTGCTTCGCAGAACTTCCCATTTGGTGGAACCGCGATTCTCATCGTTGTCGGTGTTGGACTTGATACTGCAAAGCAGATCGAAAGCCAGTTGCAACAGCGTTCATACGAGGGATTCCTCCGCTAATGCGTTTAATCCTGGTTGGACCACCAGGTGCAGGTAAAGGAACTCAAGCAGTACACCTAGCCGCGCACTATTCGATTCCTCATATTTCTACCGGCGATATCTTCCGCGCCAATCTCAAAGAGGGAACACCTCTCGGGCTGCAAGCCAAGAGCTTCATGGATAAGGGTGAGTTGGTTCCGGATTCAGTCACTAACGCCATGGTGAAAGATCGCTTAACCCACGCGGATACTGCAAATGGTTTCTTACTTGATGGATTTCCCCGCAACGTCGCACAAGCAGAAGTCTTGCGTGCGATTCTTGCCGAGAAAAAAACTCCGATTGATGCGGCGCTCGAGCTCTCCATCGAAAATTCCGAGATCATCAAGCGCCTCTCTGGTCGTCGCACCTGCCGTGGTTGCGGAAAAGTTTTCCCTGGCACTTTCGATAAGTGCGATGCATGCGGTGGCGAGCTCTATCAGCGTGACGATGATAAAGAAGATGTCGTTGCTCGGCGCCTCGAAGTTTATGCCGAACAAACAGCGCCCATCATTGCTTTTTACCGCACCGAAGGTTTGCTCATCACGATCCCTGCGGTCGGAGATGTAGCTGAAATTACAGCTGGCGCCATTCGCGCCCTGTCACAGAAACTAAGTTAAATCATGGCGATCCAGATCAAGACATTGGATCAACTGCAGACAATGCGCGCAGCAGGACTTCTAGTCCGCAGTACTCTCGAACTTGTCAAAGCAAATATCAAAGCTGGTATCACCACAAGCGCACTTGATGCGATTGCGGAAGCAAATATCAAACGCGGTGGCGGTACTTCTAACTTCAAGGGTTATCACGGATATCCCGCAACCATTTGCGTCTCAGTCAATGATGAAATTGTTCATGGAATCCCTGGTGATCGCATGATTATGCCGGGCGATATTGTCTCGGTTGACTGTGGCGCAGTCATCGATGGTTGGCATGGAGACGCAGCTTTCTCCGTTATCGTCGATCCGATTGATGATGCGCGACAGAAGATGCTCAATGTCTGTGAAGAATCGATGTGGGTAGGAATCGCAGCCGGCGCCGCCGGAGCAAAACTTTCAGATATTGGTCATGCGATTGAGAAGTACACCAACGAACAAGGCAATTACGGAATCTTGCGCGAATACGGCGGACATGGAATCGGAACCTCGATGCATATGGAGCCACATATCCTCAATTATGGAAAACCTGGCAATGGCCCCACCATCGAACCCGGAATGGTCTTTGCAATCGAGCCGATGATCACAATGGGAACCCACAAGACAAAGATTCTGGCCGACAATTGGACCGTCGTAACAACTGATGGATCCCATGGATCACACTTCGAAAACTCCTATTGCATCGCCCCAGATGGAAAACCATTCGTTCTCACCGCAATTGATGGTGGAAAAGCAGAACTTGCTCGCTTTGGCGTCGAAATTTCCAGCCTTCTTTCATAGATTAGCCCCATGAGCAGAGCCCTAGAACAGCGGGAAAAGCGAGCCAGAATCAAGGCTCTTTTAGAAGCAAAGAACCTCGATGCCGTCGTTCTCAAAAAAGGCGCCAATGTTGCATGGATTATTGGTGGCCGTGCACACATTCCAACCACTCTTGAACTTTCATGCATGGATGTCGTGGTCTATCGCGATCGCATTGTCGTGGTCACAAATAAGATTGAAGCGCCACGACTTGAAGCAGAAGAACTCTCGGGAGATGAAGAACTCATCGTTATCAATTGGTTTGAAGGCCGAGAAGGTCAACTTCCGAAAGGCGAGCGCATCGGAAGTGATGGAGCAGAAGCAGATCGAGTCAACCTCCAGAGCGAGATAGAAACGCTGCGCCGCCATCTCAATGATTACGAAGTAAATCGACTCCGCGATATTGGTAAGGATGCAGCCGAAGCGCTCGGTGAGGCGATGCTTGATATTGATCCAGATATGAGCGAAGTAGAAGTTGCAGGAGAAATCGCCGAAGATCTCTGGGAGCGTAATCTCGAACCCGTTGTACTTCTAGTCGCAGGTCAAGATCGCATCAAAAAATTCAGACACCCACTTCCAACGACTGCTGAAGTTGGAAATACGGTTATGGGAGTCATCTGCGCTCGACGCAAAGGTCTCATCGCAAGCGTGACTCGCATTGTTAATTTTGGTGAGATTTCCTCTGAGATGCACTCCACTTACCAACGACTTCTCAAAGTTGAATCTGCATTCTTAGATAACACCAAAGTAGGCGCGACTTTCGCGGAAGTATTTAAAGCTGGAACGCTCTCATATCTGACTGAAGGTTTCGATCGTGATGAATGGACGAAGCATCATCAAGGTGGACCGACGGGTTATCTGCCTCGGGATTACCCTGCGCATGAGAAGACCCCTGCGATCATCGGCGTGCGCAATGCGATTGCATGGAATCCCAGCGCCGAGGGTTTGAAGGTCGAGGACACCGTCGTGACCGCCGAGTCGGGGCTGGAGATTCTGACCTTTGATTCAGGGTGGCCGACGGTAGAAATCGCAGGTCGAAGCCGTCCGGCTATCGCTCAGCGGTAACCCAAACGTTATAAAAAACCTCTAAAAAAGCGTTGACCGGCGGGCATATACGCACAAGACTCACGTCATTCAAGTGGTCAGACCACTTGCCGCGACAAGGGAGTCCCAAGAGATGGTGCGCTACGGAATCATCGGCGTTGGCGCCATGGGCCGTGAGCACGCAGAAAATCTCCGCTTCATTGAAGGCGCAACCGTCACTGCGATTAGCGACCCCGATGAGGGATCTCGAAACCTTGCAAAATCGCAGATCGATAATCCTGTGGCTGTATTCACCGACCACAACGAGCTATTGAATTCAGGACTTGTTGATGCAGTCATTATTGCGACACCGAATTACACGCACGTTGATGTATTGAAAGATGCGCTTGCAACATCGCTCCACGTTTTCATTGAAAAGCCACTCTGCACCACAATCGAAGATTGCGTCAAGGTTATCGAGTGGTCGAAAAATCGTGCTGGATTAGTGTGGATGGGTTTGGAGTATCGGTACATGCCTCCTGTTCACGAACTGATTTCAATAGTTCACGAAGGTGGAGTCGGCGAAGTTCAACAAGTAACAATCCGCGAACACCGCGAACCTTTTTATCCCAAGGTCGGAAACTGGAATCGCTTCACCGAAAAAACCGGAGGAACTCTGGTTGAGAAATGCTGTCACTACTTCAATTTAATGGATCACATCGCGCAAGAAAGACCAGTACGAGTCTTTGCATCTGGTGGACAACGAGTTAATTTTCTAGATGAGGTGTACGAAGGCAAGCGCGCAGATATGTTAGATAGCGCCTATGTCATTGTTGAATACTCCAGCGGCAAGCGTGCGATGCTGGATCTCTGCATGTTCGCCGAAAACACCATCGATAAAGAACATATCTCGGTCACAGGTAACGCTGGCAAAGTCGAATCTTTCCTACCTTCTCTTGAGTTGCGTCATGGCAAGCGCAGCGCGGTCGGCAACTTTAAGGAGTGGACCCACGATGCATCGAAGCCAAAAGTTGAATCACGGAAAATCTGGAACGATGCGATTAAGTACAACGGATTCCACTACGGAGCGTCGTATCTCGAGCATGTGAAGTTCTTCAACGCGATCCAGGGTGGAAAAGCCCCTGAAGTCACGCTGGAAGATGGCCTCCGAAGCGTTGCTACAGGACTTGCTGCCCAGAAAAGCATCGCAGAAGGACGCCCCGTCTTGATGACAGAAATCTTGCCTGCGGGGTGGAACTAATGAGCAGCTGCACTTTGATCGCATTGGCTCGCCCAACATTTGATGTTGCTGCTGCTGAACGCTTCTACGATTCTGCGCGAACTTTGCTAACAGATCTAGGCGCCACCATCAATGGTCCAACAAGTTTGGTTATGACTCCCGAGGATACGGCGAGCGCGGAGGCGAATCTCAATCGCGACGAGAAGCTTTACATCCTCTTCAACGCATCCTTTGCAGATGCATCTGCTGCAATTTCATTACTCTCACAAGTTAAAGGCGAAGTTCTGCTCTGGTCAGTCCGAGAATTTGGTGAAGTAGGGGATCGCTTACTTCTTAATTCAATGTGTGGATCTAACTTAGCGGCGCATGCGCTTCGCGTTAATGGCAAGCGCATCACTCATCTCCATGGAAATCCTGATGAGGCTCATGTCCGTGAAGGATTGAAGAGCGCGCTAGCTGGCGTGATGCCCAATGTTGGCCAACCATCAACCACGAGTGGCGAACTTGCAGATACTGCAAAGGTCGAGAAATCTCTGGCACTTCTCAAGGGCCGCACTATCGGTGCCATTGGTGATGCACCTGCTGGATTCACTCCCTGCAATTACGATGCTGACGCACTGAATAGCAAATTTGGAATTAACGTCATCAACAAATCCATCCCGGAGATCTTCGCTGATATTGCTGCCGTACCTCTTGATGAAGAGAGCGCGGAATATCAGGATGCCTGCGATGCCCAACCATCACTCAAGAGCGTTCCAGAGAAGGAAGCGCGTATCAACGCGAGCACCCGAGTTGCGCTGCAGAATTGGATTGAATCGCAAAATCTCTCTGCGATTGCGATGCGTTGTTGGCCAGATTTCGCGGTTGATTTAGGCGCTTGTCCATGTGGCGCTATGGGTAGAACCGCCACAAGCGGCACTCCAGCAGCCTGCGAAAGAGATGTATATGGCGCAGTAACTATGCTGCTTTTGGAGGCCTTGGGCTCTGGCACAAATTACCTCGTCGACACAGTTGATTTAGCAGAAGACGAGAACATCATCCGAATTTGGCACTGTGGATCAGCATCGACCACTTTGGCGGTTGATCCCGATAATGCAACGCAATATATACACTGCAATAGAAAACTAGGTGTGGCCGGAAACTTCCCATTGAAGACCGGTCCTGTTGTTCTGGTACGGCTGGATACCGATATCGATCCAGCAAACCCGAGCAAGCTCCGATTGGTAATGACAAGTGGTGAATCACTATCTGCTCCTAATCGGTTCCAAGGTAATACAGCAACAGTTCGTACATCTGCACCAGCACGTCAATTGATTAATGGGTTAATTCATAATGGATTTCCTCACCACACAGTTGTCGCTTGGAAAGACATACGAGCAGAAGTCCGCAGGATGGCGGAATTGCTAGCCATTCCGCTAACCGAGTGGTAATCAAAGCGATTCACCACAAAACCCTCGAATAAGGAGAAAGTATGAAGCACACAATGAGTGCACGTGCATTCAAGGCGATGATTGCAGCAGTATTTGCAATCTCCGCGACAGTTGTGCCGATTTCCCAGAGCTTCGCTGCTGGCGAATCACTAGGAAAGTCATGTACAACTGAAGGGTTGATGACGGGCACCAAGTCCACATCGCTCATCTGTACTGAAGGTGCAAAAGGAAAGCTCACCTGGCAGCGCGTAAAGCTCGCTTCAGGTAGCGGTCGTCCAGTTGCAAACCTCACACCACCTAAGGGTGAAATCGAGTTCTGGCACTATCGCGTAGAGCTTGGCGATCAGAGAGCTCTCGTAAAGATCATCAACGATTTCGAAGCTAAGTATCCAGGCACCAAGATCAAGCAGGTTGTCCGCGATACCACCACCTACAACAACACAGCTCGTGTAGCAATCCTCGCTAATCCAAAAGCAGCGTTATTCGCTACTTCTCGCGGAGCTATTTTCGATCAATTCGCAAAGAGCGACATGATGCTCGACCTTTCAAACCAGCGCTATGTCAAGCAGAACGTTGTTGCTAAGGGCTTGGTTGCAGGTCAGTACGAAGGAAAGCAACTCGGTATTCCTTACCAATACCTCTTCAATAACCCAATCGTTAACACAGAGATCTGGGCAAAAGAGAAGTGGACAACTCCAAAGAATCTCACTGGTTGGGTCAACTGGTGTAAAGATGCCAAGGCAAAGGGATACGTCCCACTTGCATGGCCAGGAGCTACCCGTGGACAAGCAGCGCAGATTTCAAACTCTGCATTGATGAACTCTGCTGGCAGCTATGACGAGCTTGCTAAGAACCTTGCAGATCTCAACAGCGGAAAAATCGATCTCACTTCCAAGTGGTTCGAAGGCGTTGCTGATATCTATGTCAAGCTACGTAACGCAGGTTGCTTCCCAGATAACGCTACTGGCGTAACTGAAGCAGCTGCTTACAACTTGTTTGCTACCGGTAAGTCACCAATCCTTCCAATCGGTACCTTTGCTATGGGTTCAATCGTTGGACTCAATCCAAAGCTCGATGGCAAGATGGAACTTATGTCCATGGTCTTGACCGATGGCAAAGTAGTCGCTGAAGGAATCATGAATAACACTTACACTCTCAGTGTTAACAAGAACTCCACTTCACGCGATCAGAAGATTGCAAATGCGTTCCTTTCCTATCTTTTGACTGGAAAGGTCGCTGAAATCTACGCAAATGAAACACTTCAGCACGTAAACGTTCTCGATGTTGAATACAAGAACGTTAACCTCTTGAACACCGTTTCATTCCAGGCAAAGAACACCATGCTTGCTCCTCGCTTCCTATTGCTGAACGCAGCAGTATCTGACTTGACTCAAGATGCGCTCATTCAGATCGTTGGCGGCAAGAGCCCAAGTGATGTTCTGCCTGACTTCTCACGTCAGATCAAGCAGAAATTGGCTGGCTGATTAGCTCGCTAACAACTACCGGAACCGCTCCCACCTCAGGTGGGAGCGGTGCTCGGCCTACCTCCAAGAAGCGCAAGAAGAGGGATGCTGGGATCTATTACTTGATGGGCCTACCGGCTGCGATCCTCTTTGCTGGCTTCTATTTCGTTCCTTTCATTGCCAATCTGCGTTACTCACTCACTAAGTGGGATCGCATCACAGAGCCAGAGTTTGTTGGCTTACGAAATTTCGTCAACTTGCTTACCAACGATGACCTCTTCTACAAAGTCCTTGGTAACAATCTTCGCTTCACCTTCTTAGTAGTCGTCTTCCAGACGCTCTTCTCTCTGATTTTTGCGCTTTTCCTTGTGAAGAACTCCAAGGCAAATATTGCGCTTCGTACTCTTTTCTTCTTCCCAACCATTCTCTCCTCAGTCTCAGTGGGCATGATCTGGTTATTCATGTATGACCCGAACTTTGGTGCAGTCAATCTATTCTTCACCAGAATCGGATTGGAAAACTTTGCACTTAACTGGCTTGGCAGCGAGAGCTCCGCGCTCTATGCAATTGCCTTCACTCAAGTTTGGTTCCATACGGGACAGATGATGGTCATCTACATCGCAGGTCTCCAGCAGATTCCGCAAGAGTTATATGAAGCAGCCGAGATGGATGGCGCTTCACGTTGGCAGCAATTCAAAAATGTCACCTGGCCAATGTCCATACCAACAACCATTGTTGTCATGGCTTACACAACGATTCAATCCTTTAGAGCTTTTGATTTGATCTTCTCGATGACTCAAGGTGGTCCAAATAACTCATCAAATATCTTTGCAGTTTTGATTTATCAGACGGTTTTCAGCGAGCTGCGAATCGGATATGCAGCGACGCAGTCAATCTTCTTCATTCTTGTCCTGGTATTTGTGACTGTTCTACAGCGCAAATTCCTCAATAGTCGGTATGAGAAATAGGGGATGCGATGTTCTATAAAGTAAGCAGAATCGTCTCTCTCGTGGTCTTTGCCGCACTCATCATTATCCCGAGCTTGATTGTTGTTTTCGGTTCAACAAAGACGGATAGCGAGGTCTACAACAAGCCACTTGCCCTTCCCGAGCGTTGGTCGCTGGATAATTTCCGTTTCCTTTTTGAAGTGAGCAATGTCGGAAAGAGCTTCCTCAACAGCCTTATCGTTACGGGATTCTCCGTAACTATCACGTTGATTCTTGCCAGTATGTGCGCGTTTGCTATCTCACGAATGATCACGGTAACAGGCAAAGTCCTCTTCTCGCTCTTTGCTGTGGGCTTGGCTATACCAGGTCAAGTTAATCTTGTTCCGATCTTCATTCTCTTCAATGATCTTCAATTAACTAACAAGCTCTCTGGCTTGATATTAATCAACATTGTCACAACTCTTCCCATCTCAGTCTTCATCTTGACGGCGTTCTTTAGAGAATTGCCTAAGGAAATGTATGAAGTCTCCGAAGTTGATGGTGCAACCCCGCTACGGGTTTATCGCTCGATTGCGCTACCTCTGTCACGTCCAGCTATGGGTGCAACCGCAATCTTCCTCTTTGTGATTACGTGGAATGAGTTGTTATTCCCACTTCTCTTGATTACTGATAACGATAAGCGCACGCTTCCTCTATCGCTTCTTTCATTTAGAGGAGAGTTCTTCAGTAATTACAGCATGATCTTCACAGCGGTTATGGTCGCATCAATTCCGATGGTTGCGATGTACTTGTTGATGCAACGTTCATTCATCGCTGGCTTAACTGCGGGAGCGGTCAAGGGCTAATGAGCACACCGATCATCAATAACCCACCTCGCCTGCAACATCAGGCGCGGTTGTTGTTGGATCACATCGAGAGTGAGGGCCTCAAAGCGGGAGATCGCCTTGAATCCGAGCGCGAACTAGCGAAGATATTGGGTATTAGTCGCCCATCGCTGCGCGAGGCGATTCAGATCCTGCAGGTTCAGGGCCGTCTCGTTGTGAAGCATGGAATTGGAATTTTCGTTCTGGATGAGGAAGAGGGCGAGAAACTTCGCGATTCATTGAAGGCAGCTCAACATCGGATTGAAGAGCTCTTCCAGATGCGTGAGATCCTTGAAGCTCCAGCAGTCGAATGGGCAGCTGAGCGCCGCACAAAAGAGCAACTACAAGAGATGAAAGATGCTGCACAAGCGCTAAATGAGGCAATCGCAGAAGATCCGATTGATTTCGAGAAAGTACGCAAGCTTGATATGCACTTCCATCTGACGA
>Ga0209229_10000082_pt1 | contig 33640 bp, 53 predicted proteins | sample SanBayMetagenome_FD_187466 | JGI IMG/M metagenome (GOLD analysis project Ga0209229, IMG submission 187466) | Freshwater and sediment microbial communities from dead zone in Sandusky Bay, Ohio, USA (SPAdes) (version 2) | ecosystem: Environmental > Aquatic > Freshwater > Lentic > Sediment... | reverse complement strand
TATCGATACTCGTATGAGTGGTGGCGCTCACATACCGATGAGGGCTGGCGATGTGCTTACGATACGCTTCTACGCTAAAGATAGCTTGGCTGGTATTGACGTTGCCCTATATCCTACGTCTGTTTACGGCTATGTGACGGCACACCGCGAGAACTGCTCTAATGCAGAGCTAATTGACAACCCAGTAACAGGATTCCTTTACCAATTTGACCATAACCAATGAGCTGCTTACCAAATACACCTATCGCGCCTAATCTCTTAAGCGCAACAAACTCAACTGATCTCGGCTGGATCGACCTAACCAGCGTATCAACAAGCGCTTTGTCGCAATACTATCCTGTCTCTACAACGGTTATCACGTTTGAAGGTACAGCGAACACGACTAACCAGCACATGATCTTGCGGCAGCTTGAAGTTGAAGAGACTGCCAGCAGCAGCGCCAATATCAAGAAAGCTCCGCTGCATGTTTACCTATACACGAACAGCAGTCCGGGCGCTCCTACTGCGGGGGCAGTATATAACGGCAGCGTGACTAATCTGATCGCTGTTGTACCAGTAGCACAGGCGGACTACGTGCGTGTATCAGATACGGTCTGGGTAGCTCGCGTTAATCCTGCTCGCTACTTTCGTACAGGTATTGGCTCAACGGCTGGCTTTTTGTACGGCGTGGTAATCTCTAACGATGCGAGCACGTTAACCTATGCAGCATCGGCAGCGATTCGAGTTAAGGTAATCACGGAAGCAGGCACAGCACTATGATAGATGTTGAGGAACTAATACAGCAGCTAACGGTCATAGCATACGATGACATCCCGCCGGTGCGTAGATATCAGATACTACATGTTATCGCATATCTAGAGAGCTGGGCAAAAGAACACCATGTAAAGGCCAATTGATGGGCAACAAACCAGTTCGGCTAACTGACGAAGAATACGAAGCGGTTGCAGCAATGCGGGCCGCTAGGTTGAAAGCACACAAAAACAACACGCCAAACTACCAGAGCGGTATTGCTAGGGCTGAAAACATCGATTCAATACCAGCAGAGCGCGGCGTAGTATTTGGCGAAGATGTGCAGAGCGTTGAGCCGCTTGCGGGTGAGCTACGCGAGGATCAGATAACAGACTTATCGCTAGCCAATAAGATAGGCGTAATATCAGATGCTCACTGGCCTTTTCACGATCTGCGTAGAGAGCCAGACGGATCGTACAGTGGTGCTTATTTGACTGCTATCGAATGGCTGCGTAACTGCGGTGTTGATACGCTGCTTTTAAATGGCGACATGATGGACTGCTACAACCTATCCTCGCATGAAAAGGTAGAGAACAACAGGTCTTGGAAATGGGAACTGGACGCTGCTCGTACTATGGTCAAGCATTTACGTGATTTCTTCGGCGATAAGGTGCGTATAATCTATCGCGAGGGTAATCACGAGGAACGGCTCAAGCGTTACCTAGCACAGAAGGCCAAAGAGTTAGAAGGCACGATTGTATTAGAAGAGATGCTGGGCTTGAATGAGCAGGGCATAGAATGGGTGGACGAGCGGGCAAAGGTGAAAGCCGGCAAGCTATGGATAGATCACGGTCATGAGTGGTTCGGAGGTGGTGGAGTTAATCCAGCACGTAACTACCGCATGAAGGCAGTAGACAATGTGATGGTAGGGCACGTACATAAAACGTCCACAGACCTATTCCGCAGGCCTCTAGACGGGACTTTCATAGCAGGGTGGTCTGTTGGGTGCTTGTGCGATCTAAACCCGCGCTATGCGCCTAGAAACAACTGGAATCACGGCGTAGCATTGGTAGAGTTGGAAGCGCAGGGTAATTTTACCGTTCACAACAAAGTAATCCTGCAAGGGGTAGTCCGATGACGCCAACATCTTTCAAGCTCGGCGGCAATACTTGGCGCGTTAAGCTGCAAAAGGCGATTGTCGTGGTTACGCCTGCTGGCGAAGTGCAGCACTTGTACGGCGAATGCAACATAGATACCTACACGATCAGGATTGCTAGGACTGTTGAGGGCAAGCCGTGCACAGCCGATACGATGACGCAGACGTTTATTCATGAATTCATACACGCGGCACTTTATACGATAGGGAGAAAATTTGATGATGAAGAACTTGTTGTTGGCCTTGAAAACATGGTCTGGCAATATCTCAAAACAGCTAAACACTCCAAAGCAGGAGCAGCCAAGCGAGTACAGTTGGATGCAGATCGCGCAAAAGGAGCTAGGGCAGGCAGAGGTAGCAGGCGCAAAGCATAACAAGCGCATCGTTGAGTACCATCAGCGCACGACTTTGAAGGCAAAGGATGACGAGACGCCTTGGTGTTCGTCATTTGTCAACTGGTGCGTAGGCAATGCTGGATATAGCGTGACTGGATCAGCGGCAGCGAAATCGTGGGCTAAATATGGGCAGTCATGCAAGCCGCATGAAGGGTGCATTGTAGTGATGACGCGTACCGGCGGCGGTCATGTGGGCTTTTATGTGCGCGAGACGGCCAAATACGTGTATGTTTTAGGTGGCAACCAGTCAAACAAGGTAAGCGTTGCGGGATTTGACAAGGGGCGGATCATTGCATACCGATTGCCTAGCGAGCTTAACGTGCAAGATGCTATGGTATACGACGCCAAAGTGTAGAAAAAAGCCCGATATTTCGACATATCCGAGAAAAGGTGCAATTTTTTTTGCACTTTTTTTCATTTGCCTATTGTGTAAACGAAATGTTTACATATATTTGTGACGTAATCAATTACTCACTTAACAAGGGCACGGCAATGAACACAATCAACGTAAACGTAAAAGGCCAGCACATCAGCATGGTAGTTCTATCGCAGAAGGAAGCATCGGCAAATACAGCGGCTCATATGGTAAGCAACAACTGGATGCCGGTACTATTCCAAGCAAAGCGTCCAAATGGCAAGAAGTGCCACTTGGTATTTCAAGCAGCAAAGACAGGCGAATATATCAGCATCTCAGAAATGGCATTTTAACAAACCACGGGGCGCAGCATCCTACACTGCAATCATTCACTTTTCACAAGGGTAGTATCATGAACATCGGCATTGAATTCACGACAACACGCAGCACAGACGGCAAGACGTACTGGCGCGTGGCTCCTTACTTAAGCGCATCGTATCGGCAGAAGCTGTATATCGTTGGCGTAGGCCTTATCGCTCTGCTTGCTATCACGCTGTCAGCATTGGCAGTAGCTGCAACACCTGATCCGATTATCAAGCCAGAGCAGACGGTTACTTTGTGGGGGGCAAGATGAGTAAAGAAAAAACAGGCGGTCATTGGAAGAACCGAAGAAGAGCAATCATAGGTATGCACGATACGTATAAACTTCAAATGGTTGTTGAGGATCAGATTATGTCTAAATCTTCGGAATGGATAACAGATAGATTGCCTACAAAACAAGAGGCAGTAAGTGGCAATGTTATATGTTGTCGATGGGGGCACATCAATCTACTGCAATGGTATAAGATCGAAGCGGGCGAACCGTGGATGCCAATTCCGAAACCAGATATGTATGTCAAACCGAAGCGGTGGACGGTCAAGTGGAATCCTATGATGCTATGTTGGTTTTTAGGAGAGGATGGGATAGCTCATTCTCCACTTCCAGCACTCAAAGCAGAGTATTTTCATGAGACGGCTCAACGCATTTGTGACATATACAATGAGGTGATGCCATGAGCATGACAAAGCGATATTTGCACCTGATTGAAGAACAAACAAAACGCACTAAACATACTTACGAATGGTGGGAAGATGAAGCACACTACGCAGCACAAGATGATCCGTTTAGATTTGGAGACACACAAAACCTTATCACAGGACGCAAAGAAGGACGGACGGAGCACGCAGAAGCAGCTTCAACATTGGTGCAAGATCTACATACGAACATTCATACAGGGGAAGAAAAATGATTTTCCGAGAGACCAAGCAGACATTCACGAGTAGCAGCGGCGCGGCATACAAGCTCGCCGATCTTATGAATCAAATGATGCACACGGACGACCCCGAAGTTGTGGCAATGTTTGAAGATGCGATAGAAGAAGCAGGCGAGAACTTCCGTGAGTATATTGTGCAGGCAATGGACATTGCGGCGAATCTCAAGATGTCAGCGGAGGCAATCAAGTTAGAGCAGGAACGCTTGCACAATCTGCGTAACGAGCGGATAACAAGGGCAGAACGGCTCGAGAACGCAGTTAAGCGCTATATGGAGATGGTAGATGTGAAGGAAGTGGTGACCGATCTCTACACGCTCAAGCTACGCAAGAACCCGCCAAAGGTCGAAATACTAGACGAAATCATGATAGCGAAAGAATATCTAGTAGAAAAGACTACGTATACAGCAGACAAGAAAGCAATAGCCGATGCGCTCAAGAATGGCGTACCGGTGGATGGAGCAAGGTTAATCAACACAACAAGGTTGGAGGTAAAATGAGCCAAGCAATTACAGCGACTAACACGGCGGTCGCAGCATCTATAAACGAGTCGCAGGCAGCAGCGTTGTTTGAGACGCTGGTAGTAAACGGCGATCTATCTGCAATGTCGCAGGAACAGCGCATCCAGTATTACAAACTCGTATGCGAGCGCGTGGGACTAGACCCATATCAAAAGCCCTTTGATCTTATCAAGCTATCAGGTAAGCTAACGCTGTACGCAAACAAGACATGCACGGCACAACTAACGTCCATTCGCGGTCTTCGCGTGGCTATCGTAGCTCGCGAGGTCATTGGCGATCAGTACGTAGTAACGGCACGATGCGAAACACCAACGGGCAGCTACTCCGAGGACATAGGAGCTGTCACGATTGGCGGTATGCGCGGCGATGCTGCGAGCAATGCGATGAAGAAGGCAGCAACGCAGGCAAAGCGACGCGCTATTTTGAGCGCCTGCGGTCTGGGTATGCTGGACGAAGAGGAAGTTGTGCAAGTACAAGGCGCAGAACGTATCGAATTGCCGCCTATAAAGCCCGCTACGACGTCAGAACAGGACGAAGCTATAACGGAGTGGCTATTGGCTATCGACGCCGCTACGGGGCCAGAAGAGCTAACTGCAATTGTTATGCAGATCAAGAGCGTAGACGAAGGCATCAAAGCACCGATCCGCGAATACGTAGCACGACGTGCCAAAGAGCTAGATTTGATTTGGAAGAACGGTGCATATACGGAGGTGCAGCGATGAAGATTTACATTGCATCTAGAGGCGAATATGAAGACAATGATACTATAGGCATTTACGACAACTGGCAATCTGCATACGATTCTGCAGCTTTGGATGATTGCTACGCTATTGAAATATGGCATTTAGAAACAAACAAATGCTGCGGATATTGCTGGATAACATACGTACCGGACGAAGGCCCATTTAGGTTTGAATATAGCCCAAAATACAGCCGTGATATTGATCCAACGGAGGAACAGCGATGAGAAACCTAAAAACATGGAAGCAACCCAGCGGGTTCTATTCGGTAGTCGATATTGACGCTGACTTTTGCGTAGCGGACTGCTTACCGACAAAGCAAGTTGCAAACGAGATCATGCGATTGCTGAATGATGCTTACGAAGACTGCGAAGAAAACAACCCAGCGCTAGTAATGCTGGAAAAACTAACATACAAACCAGACGAGGGGGCACAATAATGGGACTAAAATCATTCTTACGGCGCTGGCTCGGTATTGAGTCGGCACAAACGACGGTAAAAACGACGGCAGGCAGGGCATATCAGCAGCCGGTAATGGTAAAACGTATATCACCAGTTATACCATACGAGCAAAACAATAATTACAAACGTAGGACTAAATCAGTTGCAGAGTTCTACAACAAATGCGGAGGTTTTCATAATCTTTCTATAATTGAAGAAACGTATGGAGATTATTCGTCATGGTGTAGAATATCAACATCCGGTGTTGAATGGCGGTTTAGAGTGAAAGATTATCGTGTTAAATCAAATGGTCGATGCATGGGTTACAGCAAGTCTTTCTTGTCACGAGATCGCGCACAATCATTTCATCGGGCATTTATTGCTCACCACGAGCGCATGAAAGCAAAGGCCGCAAAGAGCGGTCTGAACTACAACTAACTAGCGGGGAAGAACCCCGTGATGTCGGTTGTGCAAAACCAATCGTAAGACTTTACTGATTGGGCTTGGAACAGGGGCTGCGGTTGGGAAGCCAAAGCCCCGATTTTAAAATCTAGGAGGGATTATGCACGATCAATACGACAATATGCCTATATCAGTTACTACAAGAACACCGATAAAAGAGGCATGGCAAGCAAGAAGGTTTGTACTACCAATATATACAAATGCTGTTTTGCAAAACCAGCGTTTTGACTACAGCAATTTTAAATCCAATCTATGCTTTTTACTTAGAAGTGTTATTGATGATAATTACTATCTATCACAAAAAACAATATACTCACTTGTATCTTATGTTATAACACAAGTCAGTTATGAGCAACCTAATGATACCTGTGATATATCTGAATGCCCTATCTACAACCTACCAGCTAGCGACAAGTACATTGACAGAGTAGCGAGCTATATCATATCATTAGTTGAAGATATGGTCAGCGATTACAAAAGGATGATAAAATGGAAAGAAAAAGGTTATATATATTTTTTACTAGCAGAGGAAGTTAAGCTAGTAAAAATTGGATTTCAATCAAAGCTCGATAATCAACGTACTAAGTCAGTACATTCACACTGCCCATACGATCTTTTGCATTTAGGAAGTATTCAATGTGTCAGTATTACTTCCGAATCTGAAATACACAGAAAATTTAAGTATTGGCATTACAATAGAGAATGGTTTAATTATGATGATGAACTTTGCAGGCGAATAGATTTTTATTTGAGTAGAGGTTTTTATGATACTGATTTCAATGAACAGAAAAGAACTCAAGATATAAATGTAACGGAGTATTTGTCTTTAATTGCAAATGCAAAACGATTTCCTAGATCAAGTTTATTTGGTTTGATGAATAGCAATAAACTAGATGAACGCATATACGCCTATATATCTTCTTTTCTGCTAACAATAGCAAGAAAACATAAAGACATTAAAATGATTAAACCATTTGCACAATTAAAAGCAGCTTAAAGGAGCAAACAATGCACGACAATAACCACGGCACATGCAGAACATGCAGCCGACTGAAAGAATACGAGCGCGATCAGTTGAGCTACGAGGGATTCTATACGATCTCCGTACCATACAGCTACTGCGATGTTATCGAAATTGAGATAGAGATGCCAGAAACATTTTACTGCGCTAACTATAAGCCATACAAAGGGGGCAAGCATGAGCAAGCGTGATGACATCGACCTAGCACGCTTTGCCGCTGATGCTATGGTGCTGATCCTGTTCTTCGTTGCGCTTACTTGCATAGTAGCATTTGCCTGTATGCTGTACTTCTTCCTTTGGCTCGTGGGAATCGTATGAAGCAAAGAATAGAACGTGTCAGCATATCAGGCAGGGTCGTAGCAATACGAGCACAGGTGCAGGCAGACCGAGGCGCAAAGTACCGTAAGCAGTTTATCATAAACGATGCTATTAACGAGCGTGACGCCATTGCCGCTGCTAAAGAGTATATTGCGACGGTAATAGACAAGTTAAGCAACATGCCAGCGGAGCGGGAGGTAGTTAAGATCGTTGAAGACATAGTAGACAACGTGAAGCGTATGGATGCTCATAACACCAACCTACGTAATACGGTGGGCAAGGATGTGGCTGGAGTGCTGGCACGTTATCCGCTGTCAACTACCGTATTCGGATATGAGAACACCCTGGGCGAGTGGATCAAATAAAAAGAGCCGCCAGATTTTCGTCTGACGACTCACGGAGGGAGCAAGGAGTCACGCACTCACTTACAAGGGGTGCTACAATATGGGGGATATATGAATGATAACCAAGCAGACCCGGACTTCGTTATCCACTTGGTAAGCAAGTTCGATGACGAGCAGCTTGTAGAATGGCACGAACGTGCTGGTATCTACGAATATGAAGCAAACATGGACAGAGAAGCAGCGGAATATAAAGCCGCATGCGATATACTATCACAAATAGCGCACAAATTGCGCTTGAAAGGCAAACGATGAGTAGCGACGCAATTAACATTACCGGCGAGCTGATCCACATAGGTCAGACGCAACAGGTGAAAGACACATTCCAGAAGCGATCTTTCGTAGTTAAGACGCAATCTGAATACCCGCAGGAACTGGAATGCCAGTTTACGCAAGACAAGTGCAAGGAGCTAGACCGCTTCAAGGTAGGCGATACGGTTACAGCGCGCGTCAACTTGCGTGGTCGCGGCTATCAGAAGCGTGAAGGCGGTATGGGCTGGTTTACATCCCTCGATTGCTGGAAGCTGGACAAGCTAAGCGAAGGCGCACCGGCAAGCAAGGCAACGGTTATCGCAGAACCTACCGATGTTCCTTTCTGATTATGAAGAGGGCAGCAAAGGTGGACATAAACCAAAAGGAAATAGTAGCATACCTCCGCAAGATTGGTGCATCAGTCGCTGTCATGAGCGCAGTTGGGCAGGGCTTCCCCGATCTTGTGGTAGGATGGCGCGGACGCAACTACATGATCGAAGTCAAGCAGGCCAAAGGCAAGCTGACGGAAGATCAATATGAGTTTGCAGCGCATTGGAGGGGGCAGTACGGTGTGGCACGTTCAATAGACGATGCCTGCAACATTATCGGAGCAGATTTACCACGACTTAACGTATTAAAGGAGGACTAATGGACGCAATCGACAGGGGTCTAGCAATCAGCTTAGTGCTACTGGTGCTGTATATCGGGCTTGAGATATACCTACATAACAGGAGGGTAGATGACTGAATACCCGAACTGGTTTGACTCGGTAGCACGGGCAAACTTTACCGAGTTCCTGCTGCCAGAAGCAGGCCGCGATAACTACCAAGCATTGCAGATAGGCGCATTTGTAGGCCACGCAAGCGATTGGCTATGCAGATACGTGCTAACGGGCGACAAATCGATCCTACATGACGTGGACACATGGCAGGGCAGCGATGAAGCGGAGCATGAGCTATTCGATTGGGAGGATGTATTCGATACCTACCTTGACCGCATAGGACTTCGTGCATACATGAAAGTGCGATACTTTCGGATGACGTCAGACAAGTTCTTTGAGAGCTACAAAGACATGCTAGACCACAATCAGTTTGACTTTGTATACATCGACGGCGACCATACCGCAGATCAGGTCTGGAAAGACGGAGCAAAGGGCTGGAAGTATCTCAAGCAGGGCGGCATCCTTGCTTTTGATGACTACCAATGGGATGGGGGCAAGGGGCCGCAGTACAATCCAAAGCAGGGGATTGACACGTTCCTAGAAGTACACGACGGCGAATACGAGCTGCTTGCAAAGAACTGGCAAATATGGCTGCGTAAGCTCTAAAGCGTGGATATTCTTTGCAACGAATTACTTTTTATTATGGTGAATATGCCATAATTAGCAATACCTAAAAACATGATAGACAACCAAAACAATACGACCCAGACGCTAAAAGATTTCCATGTTCGAGAGGATGTGGACGGTTATATCATGACCGAGGTAGATCAGTTAGCGTCTGGGTTTCCTATTTATACAATGGACAAATCATGGATCAAGCTCTACCGCAAGATGCAAGATCACTGGGTCTATAAAAACCCAAACTATACCAACATCTGGCTGGCTATTTTATGGGGCACAAACTGGAAGCAATCCAAGGTTTTAGTGCATGGCAAGCTGGTAATAGTTGAGCGTGGTGAAATACTGACAAGCATCAGAACACTAGCACAGCAATCGCACACAAGCGAGAAGAGTGTACGCAACTTCCTAAAGCATGCTAAAGTTGACGGAATGATTTTGCCAAAAAAGGGCACAGTAGCGACACACTTTATCGTATTGAATTATAACGACTTACAGGAACAGCAATCGACAGAGGGGCACACGGAGGGCACAGCAAGGGCACAGCAAGGGCACTATCATAAGAAGTTAAGAAGTAAAGAAGGTAAGAATATAGAACAAATAGATAGTGTGAGTATGCGCTCGCGCGCATTCACGCGCCCAAGTTTACAAGAAATCCTCGGCTACTTCCTGCATCTAGGCAGTACAGCGGATGAGGCAAACAAATTCTATGACCACTACACAGCCAACGGATGGAAGGTTGGTAAAAACGCTATGAAGGATTGGAAAGCAACAGCGAGGAACTGGAACAGGAACAAAGGCAAGTTTGGCAAAGAAGCTGATCCGCAGATTGCGATCCGCACAAAGCCCGCAGGATTGCCGAAGCAGGTGGTCGAATTGTACCAGAAGGAGCTACCGTCTGAAATTGAAATAGAGCGAATGAAAGCTTTGTACCTATCCAAAGTATCAAACAACGAATAAAAACGCGCCTACGGGCCTGCAAAGGGCCAGCAAACAACTATTAAGCATAGCTTAACAACTCAAAAACTTACATCAAGGAGAACAAATTGAAACCAAACACACAAAATCCAGCCGTACTCAACCTAATAGACCAGTTCTGCAAACTGTACAACTGCACATGGGATCAGCTCTGCGCCAAAGATCGCCATGCTTGGGTCGTAGAATGCCGGTATCTCCTCATGTATTACCTACTTACACAGTACAGACTGACTAACTCTTTGATAGCACGGCTATTTAATAAAGACCATACGACAGTCTTACACGGCATACGCCGTATCAAAGATCACATGCAGACAGATGTTAACTTCCGTGAATACGTCGAGCGCATGGAATCGCTGCTGGATGTTAACTTTACGGTCGAAGTGGAAGAAGTGAAAGGATAAATCGTATGAACAACACCAAAATACAAATCGAACACGTAGAAGTATCGAAACTGATACCATACGCTCGCAATAGCCGGACGCACTCTCCAGCGCAAGTAAAGCAGATTGCCGCAAGCATACGCGAGTTTGGATTTATGAATCCTGTGCTGATCGACGCAAGCAACACAATCATTGCAGGCCACGGTCGTGTGATGGCAGCCGAGCATTTGCAGTTGCAATCTGTACCATGCGTAAGGCACGAGCACCTAACAGAAGCGCAGCGGAGGGCTTACGTGATAGCAGATAATAAACTGGCTATGAATGCAGACTGGGATAAAGAGATGCTTAAGGTAGAGCTGGACGATCTCCATATGGAGGGCTTCGATGTTGCTTTGCTAGGATTTAATCCGGATGAGTTAGCTACTTCAATGCACATAGATTACGAGCCAGAATCTTCTGCAAAAGAAATAGATATTGATGAATACGAAATGAAAAACAAATGTCCAAAATGCGGATTTGAATATGACTAAACCAGACTGCGCTTGGCTATTGTCCGATTTGGACAATGTACCTTCTAACGGACTTAAAGTTATGTCGACCTTCGCATGCGGTGGCGGTTCATCAATGGGCTATAAATTAGCTGGATGTGATGTAATAGCGGCAAATGATATAGACCCAGAAATGGCATGGCATTACAAAAAAAATCTAAAGCCAAAACATTATTTTTTATGTCCGATACGAGATTTGCTAACTGTTGAATTGCCAGAAGAATTATACCAATTAGATATATTAGATGGCTCCCCCCCTTGTTCAACATTTAGCATGTCTGGAAGTCGTGAAAAAGCATGGGGCAAGGATAAGCATTTTAGAGAAGGACAAGCCAAGCAAGTGCTGTCTGATTTGTTTTTTGATTATCTGGACCTTGTTGAGCGACTTCAGCCAAAAGTTGCTATTGCCGAAAACGTCAAAGGAATGCTGATCGGCAACGCCAAAGGCTACACAAAAATGATAATGCAGCGATTTAGAGAAATTGGGTACAGGCCTCAAGTGTTCCTTGTCAACTCCGCTGATTGTGGTGTGCCGCAATGCAGGGAGCGTGTTTTCTTTTGTGCTGTTCGCAATGATATTGATGTGCCGGCGCTTAAGTTAACACCGCAGCACAGGTGGATAAGCGTAGCCGAAGCCACAGCGGATTTGCAAGTTTTAAGTGATAGTGAATTAAAAGAAACGGCCCCTGCTCCCAATGATTTAAAGTGCTGGCCAAATACACTGCCAGGGCAAGCATATTCAAAATTTATTCAAAAAACTGAAAACCGTGTTTCTAGCTTTAACAATATAAGGCTTGACTCAAAACGGCCATCTTGCACTCTTCCGGCAACTGATGGAGTTATTACGCATTGGGGTGTTTGCAGGAGATTAACTTTCCGCGAATGGAAGCGCCTTGGTAGTTTCCCAGACGACTATGTGGCTAAAACAGACAGAATAGGTAAATACATGATCGGCATGTCAGTGCCCCCACGAATGACAGAACAGGTCGCAAAAGCAGTAATACAACAATGGTTAGATAATGGGCAGACCTAAGCTAGACATTGACCCCGAGCAAGTACGCAAGCTGGCAGCAATAGGATGTACCAATCTAGAGATAGCCGATATAGTCAAATGCTCGCATGATACGCTGACTGCTCGATTTAAGGCAGAGCTTGACGAAGGGCGCAGCCAAGGTAAAGCAAGCATACGACGCAAGCAATACGAGCTGGCTATGTCTGGGAATCCTGCAATGCTTATCTGGTTAGGTAAACAGCAACTCGGACAATCTGAAAAGATACACCAAACGCAGGGGTTGCAAGAAATCAATGTCGTAATTAGGAAACCAGAATATGGCCAACTTGGAGATAGCCGACCCGCTACCAGCCCAGATCGACTTCTGGAGCAATCCGGCGAGGCATAGGGGATTTGTTGGGGGGATTGGATCAGGTAAGACGCTTGCGGGCTGCGTGGAGGTTCTACGGCAGCCAGCCGGCACGTATGGCACAATCCTAGCACCTACCTACCCCATGCTGCGCGATGCTACCCAGCTTACCTTCTTTGACTTGTTCAGTCAGTACGTCGAAGAACATAACAAGAGCGAAGGGGTCACAAAGCTAGTCAACGGTACTACGATCTTCTGGAGATCAGCGGACAAGCCCGATTCCCTGCGAGGCCCAAATCTAAACTGGTTCTGGTTAGACGAAGCGGATTATATGGACGGGGCTACGTGGGATGTTATGCTAGGCCGTATTCGCCGTGATCCTACCAGATGCTGGATAACCACATCACCGAACGGAGATACCAACTGGGTATATGAGCGCATATACCGCAAGGCCACCGCAGGCAATCCAGACTATTACGTGGTAACAGCCAAGACGCGGGACAATATCCACCTACCGAGCGAGTACGTGCGTAACCTCGAAGAAACCTACACAAGCGAGTTTGCACGGCAGGAACTGGAGGGCGAGTTTATCGGGCCAATGGGGCGCATCATGCGGAAAGAGTGGCTACAATACGCTTTGCTACCAGAAGACGATATTAGCTACGTTATCGGCGTGGACTTGGCGGTAGGCATGAAGTCTAACGCAGACGATCGCGCTATTGTGGTTGTAGGCAAGCGTGGGACGACGTATTACGTCGCTGATGTAGTATTCGGCAAGTGGAGCTTTAACGAGACCAAAGACAAGATAAAGCAGACGGCCTACAACTGGAATGCGGTCAGGGTGTGCGTCGAGAACGTGGCGTATCAAGAGGTAATGGTGCAGCAGCTCCGAGCCGAGACCATGCTCAACATTCAAGGTGTCAATCCACGGGGGCGCAATAAGCTCACACGCTTCCTGCCCATTGCGGGCAAGTACGAGCATGGCTATATTAAACACGTTAATAACGTACCTTTGGAATTTACAGAGCAACTACTTATGTTCGACGGCAAAGATGGGAAGCCTGACGATATGGTCGATGCTCTCATCTACGCAGTAAACGGACACGAATCTAACACTTACGTTTACGAGATATAGTGGCCATAGCCGATTACTTCCAGAAACTCTTTGGTCGTAACAATCAAGCACTACCAAGCCCTAACGGCACGCAAGTCGGAGGGCGAATTGGCTATCCTTCAAAAGCTGGTTACCTTGCCAACGTCGAACATGGATTTAATCGCAACCCAGTCGTAGCGGCCTGCGTTGGTGTTTACGCATCTACGCTTAACGAGCCGCCTTTGGCTGCTATGTACGACGATGGTACGATCAACAGGAACCATCCAGTCAGTCTGCTGTTCCGCAAGCCGAACCCACGTATGGGTCAAGCTGAATTCTGGCAGATTGTGTGGACATACCTAGCTATTGGCGGCAATGCTTACATCGTCAAAGTACGCTCGGCAATGGGCAACATCGTCGAGCTGTACCCTTACTCGGATGCTCACGTTGCGCCGCTGCTTAACGATCTGGGATGGGTCTATGCTTACCGCTACCAGTCAGGTAACATAACGCAGGACTGGCCCTCGGAAGATGTGATTCATATCCAGAATCCAGCATACCGCGATCCGGTCAATATGCACAAGGGCGTAAGCCCTATCAGCGTGGCATGGGATAAGATCAACACATACAACGAGCTGCAAGCTACGATCTATTCGCTCGTGGCTTCAAATGCTGTACCGTCTGGAGTCCTATCAGCGCCGGGCGATATTCCTATTGCTACGGTTGAGTCGCTCAAGGCGCAGCTACGCAAGCGTAAGGATGCAAGTGGGCGTGAGCGTACAGATCCGCTCGTCCTCGGTTCTGGCATGAACTATACGCAGATGGGATTGGACGCGCAGAAGCTGCAAGCTATCGAGACGATACAAGAGCTTGAGACATCAATCTGCGGTGCATTCCGCATCCATCCAGCCGTAGTGCTTACGAGCGCAGGACTGGCCCGCAGTACCTACAATAACCTTGCGAGCGCCTATCAAGAGTTCACGACGCTTACGCGTGTGCCCTTTTGGAATGCTATCGAGGAACAGCTCGAATCTGGATTGGCAAAAGAGTTTCCAAATGTAGAGATGCAGTTTGACCTGTCAGAAGTACAGGCATTGCAACCAGACGTGGATGCTGTTATCTATCCTGTTATTGCAGAGTTTAACGCTAACATCCTGACGCTTAACGAGACCCGCAACAAACTGGGCTTTGAACCGGTCGAAGATGGTGACAAGTTTGCATACGAGATCGTCCCGCAAGAAGGCGGATTCGGTGCGTTTAGCGCAGATGAGCCAGAAGCAAAGCAGCTCAAAGCCCCTTACGATGAGATCGACTTTAGCCCACCGCAGGGTGTGCGCGATGAAGCTGCAAAGGGCCTTGAATGGCGTGAGGAGTATGGACGCGGTGGAACAGAGGTAGGTGTGGCACGCGCTCGCGATCTGTCGAATGGTCGTAACGTATCGCCAGATACGGCACGTCGTATGGCATCCTACTTTGCACGCCATGAAGTAGACAAGCAGGGGGAAGGATGGCAGCCAGATCAGGACGGCTTTCCCAGCGCTGGGCGCATAGCGTGGGCTTTGTGGGGTGGTGATGCTGGTCAGACGTGGGCAAATAAGCTAGTCGGTCAGATGGACAACGAAGACGAGCGCGAAGGTAGAGCATCCGCACCAGTACAGAACGCAGACCCAATCGAAAGCGTTGAAGGCCGCAAGGTAAAGTGGCACGAGCCAGAAGCGGTAAAGTACTGGCAGAAGCAGGAAGACGTTGTTCTAAAGGCGCTTGCACCTACACAGAAAGACGTTGCCGACATAATGAAGCGTGTAGAGCGGGCCGTTATGAAGCAAGTAAAGTCTGATCGTTTTGTTGGCGTCAACAAAATGGTCAAAGCCCCGCAGGATGCGATCAACATCGCAGAGCTAGTTAAGCAATTCATGGTAGCTAACCGCGAAACGCAAGATGTTCTACGCACTCGCATAATCGAGCTAACACTTGAGAGCGTGGGCGGTGATCTAACGCAGGTGCAGAGCTTCACCGACCAAATCCGCGATGAGCAGATTCGCAAGATGACGGAGAGCATGACGGAATCGTTGAAGACTACACGTAAGGATGTGGCAAAGGTACTTGAAGCCAATGCAGGGCAGCCGGTCGATGTAGTCCAGCAGGCACTAACAAAGAAGTTCACAGAGCTTACGACATCCCGCGCAAAGATGATAGCTACGACTACGTGCAAAGCGCAGGCAAGCGTAGTGCAGCGTCAGACCGTCAAGCGTGTTAATCAGCGCGAGACAGACCCAAAGCGTAAGGTGGTGCAAGTCTGGCTATCCCAGCGGGATGCTGATGTACGTGAGACGCACGAAGAGCTGGATGGTAAGTGGATTGACGAAGGCGAAACATTTGATCAGTACGTAGATGGTGCGGGCGAAGGCCCCGGACTGGGTGAGCCAAGCGAGGCGATCAACTGCCGCTGCACACTACGACCTGTTCGCAAATCAAGAATAACGAGCGACGTATAATGAAGTACAAGAACATACCAGTAGAATTCAAAGCCGATGAAGAGGGCAGCGTCGAAGCGTTTGTAAGCGTCTTCGGCAATGTCGATTCATACGGCGATCGTGTTATCTACGGCGCATTTAAGGAAAGCATAGAGGCCAAGCTACCAAAGATGGTATGGCAGCACGATATGCAGCGCCCAATTGGTAAGACGGTTCTAGCAGAAGAGATACCAGCGGGCGATGCACGATTGCCAGAGCGTCTGCGCGATAACGGTGCGCTGTACGTGAAGGGCCTGTTTAATCTCAACACTACCGACGGCAAAGACGCATACGAGCATATCAAGTTTGGCAGCGTCGATGAGTACAGCTTCGGATATGAAGAGGTTGAAACAACGCCGCTGGCAGATGGTACAAAAGAACTCAACAAACTAAACATTATCGAATGGTCACCGGTTACGGTAGGGGCAAACCCAATGACCATGACATCCAATGTAAAAGCTATGACGTTAGAAGAAAAGCTCGATGTAGCGGCTACGCTTATCAAGCAATCAGAAGAGCACGCACTCGCATACGCGGATATGCGTAGTAAAGCGGGCCGTGTGCTCAACTCTCGAATCCGAGGCATGATTCTTTCACTTGCCGATCAACTGAAAGACGTGTCAAAGAATCTGTATCAGCTTCATGCCGAGACAGACCCAATTCCAAAGGCAGACGATAAGGAGATCAAGCGCAAGCAGCTCCTATCGCTTATGCAAACAATCAATACAATGGAGATAATCTAATGACGTGGGAAGAAATCCTCGCAGCTTTGGATGCCGTTCTCGCTGGTACATTTGAAACACCAGAAGCAATGGCAGCCGAAGTAGCAACAATCCGCGAGCAGATCGCGGCGCTTCTAGCAGAAGCATCGACAGAAGAAGCCGAGATGGAAGAAGTATCGGCAGCAGTAGAAGGCGCAGCAAAGGCACAAGCCAAGCTCGCTCGTATCATGACAATCATTCAACAAAAGAAGGCGCTTAACGATATGAAGACAAAGAACGCTTCAGATCTTAACGCACTTAAGACAGCAGCTCCAGTACCTTCTGGCTTTGTTGTTCCAGAAGGCGCAAAGATCACAGGCCAGCACTATCGCGGCAAGGCATTCAAGCAGTTCGGCACAGAAGCAGGAGCAGCAGCATACAAGGCAGGACGCCAGATCGCTGCTTACCTTGGCGATGCTAACTCGGCACAATGGTGTAAGGATAACGGCGTACCAATGCAGAAGACAATGGCAACAACGAGCAACTCGCTCGGCGGTTTGACTGTTGTCGATGAGCTTGACCAAGCTATCCTGTACTATCGTGAAGAACGCGGCGTAGCTCGTGGTATCATGGACGTAGTATCTATGAACAGCGAAACACGCACAGTTAACCGCAACGTAGGCGGCACGACTGTATACGCACTCGGCGAAGGCCAGAGCTACACAGCTTCAGATGTGCAGTTCAGCGGTGTTCAGCTTACAGCTAAGAAGTTCGGTGCTCTCACACAGAACACGATCGAACTCGGCGAAGATTCATATGCAGCAATCGCAGAAGAGATCGCAAAGGATCACGGCTATGCTCACGCTGTACAGGAAGACAAGGTTGCATTCCTTGGCGATGGTACTTCAACGTACAACGGTCTTGTAGGTCTGACCGAATCTTTCAAGAAGCTCGTAACAGATGCAGGCGGCACATGGACAACAGATGCCAACAAGGTATATGCAGCGGGCGTACAGGTAGCAACAGGCGCAACGCTTGCTTCTATCACGCTCTCTGACATCATCAAGACGCAGGCAAAGGTTGCCACATTCCCAGGAATGAACAACCGCTTCTACGTTCCATCGCAAGTATGGTACGGCACAATTGTTCCTCTGATCCAAGCAGTAGGTGGTAACACATCAACGCAGATCGTAGACGGCGTAACACGTCAGTTCTTTAACGGCGCTGAAGTTGTCTTCACAGACGAGCTTTACACGCCGCTGCTTTCAGCAGAAAACAGCCAGTTCGTATTGTTCTATGGCGATGCTGCTCAAGCTGGTTTGTTCGGCGATCGTCGCGGCCTGTCAATCACAAGCTCACAGGAAGTTGGCTTCCTGACAGATACGCAGTACAACAAGTCCACAGCTCGCTACGGCGTAAACTGGTGGAACATTGGTAATGGATCAGCAACAGCTTCAAGCCGCCAGCGCGGCGCACTTGCAGCTCTTGTAACAAAGAACGCTTAAGGAGAACCCCAGAATGAATAACCTACAAAACGTAAAGGTTGTTAACGTAACGCCGCCTGCCGCTATCGTGGACAATGCGTCGTTTGCTACAACTACAATCGACACGCTCGGCTTTAACAAGGTAGCTATCTACTTTCAGCTTGGCGCAACTGACATCGCTATGACAGCTCTTAAGGTGCAGGAGTCTGATGACTCTGGCATGAGCGGAGCTGCTGATATTACGGGTGCTGTATACGGCGCATCAGGTGCTCCGGCACTTCCAACAGCAACAGACGATAACAAGATTTTCGCATTCTTCATTGACCTGAAGGGCCGCAAGCGTTATCTCGATGTTGTTGCTACGGCTGGTGATGGCTCTGCCGGTACATTCGGCGCTTGCATTGCTGAACTCTACAATGGCAATGTAACATCTGACGACGCTACTGAGCGTGGCTTGGCTGCTAACCTCATCGTGTAACAGTGACATGACTACGGGGGCTACGGCCCTCGTGGTGATCTCACAGAAAAGCACATGATAACACTATCCAACGCAGGCGCAAGAGTTGATTTGCAGATACGCAAGGGTGGGGCTTTTGCTCGCACGCTTACCTACAAAGTCAACGGCGCAGTACAGAACATCAGCGGCTATACATTCGCTGCTCAAGTGCGTACGGTATCGGGCACTCTTGCCGCTACGTTTACCTGTGCTATCGTGAGCGCAGCAGCAGGCACATTCAGCATTGCGCTAACCAGCGCAGAGACGGCAGCACTTGTGACCACGACGGAGTACAAGTGGGATTTAGAGGTTACCATTAGCGGCGTTGTTACAGAGCTATTGCGTGGTGATGTTACGGTAGTCGACGAGGTTACTTCTTGAGCATAAGCGTAGTAAATATCAAGCAGGACACGTTAGTTGTTGATGTGAAGCAATCACAGCCAACGGTTAACGTGCAGAGCTACGACCTTACGCTTGACATTGCAAGCGGTGGAATCGTCCCTGCTGCGATTGATACTACGCTGGTAGCATCTACATCGCTTTCCGCTTTGCGATGCATTACAACGGATTCTAGCGGCCTTGCAAAGTACGCTACGCCAGACTCGCTTGCCAATTCCGTAGTAATTGGCATAAGCACAACATCGGCAAGCACAGGCCAGAACATCACGATCAAAACAAGTGGACAGATTACGGACGCTTCGTGGAACTGGACAAAGGGCGCAATCTATCTAGGGGCTAACGGCTCGCTAACGCAGACGGCCCCGACCGGTGGCAGCATCATCGTTCACGTAGCAAAAGCAATCACAGCAACAACACTAATCATCGACATAGACACAATAATTCAAACGGTGTAAACAATGGCAGACAAGTACATAAAAAATAATGGCGGTCAGCTCGCAGAAGTCGAAGCTACCGTAACATCCACAGGCGCAACGGAAGCTGGCAAGATTGTAGCCCTTGACGGCGGCGGTAAGCTGGATAATTCGGTATTGCCTTCTGGGATTGGTGCGACTGTAAAGGTTGCAGCAACTAGCGAGAACCTTAGCGCAGGCGATCTGGTAAACCTATGGAACGATAGCGGCACAGTTAAGGCACGCAAGGCAGATGCTAGCAACGGACGCCGTGCTCACGGCTTTGTAATCGCATCTACGACAAGCCCAGCAAATGCTACCGTGTACCTTGATGGTACAATCACAGGTCTAACTAGCTTGACACCGGGCGCTCCTTATTATTTGAGCGGATCATCTGCGGGCGATATTGTCTCAACTGCCCCTAGCACATCGGGCTATATTTCGCAGGAAGTCGGTATTGCTCTGTCTACGACTGAGCTGAACTTTGAAGAACAAATGCCTATCACGCTTGCCTAATGGCTAATCTACGACCGATAACAACCAGCGGCAATCTGTCGGAGTTCTCAAGCTCTGACAGTTTGGTATTTGGTGCGTCTATTGTGTTAGCAGAACAGGGCAGCAGCCCAAGCACGCCTGCATCTGGACTAGCTTTGTTGTATGTCAAGTCAGACGGCAATCTGTATTTCAAGAACGATGCAGGCACGGAAACACAGCTTAACTAATGGCAGATAAAAGACCCATAACAACACCGGCAGCACTCGCAGAGCTAACGAATAGTGATAGCTTGATTGCGGGTGCATCGGCTGTTCTGTCTGAACAAGGCAGCTCACCATCTACGCCTGCATCTGGTTATGGTATAGTCTATGCAAAGACAGACGGGAAGCTATATTTTAAAAACGATGCAGGAACCGAGACCGACTTGACCGCTACTGGTGGTGGTGGAACGAACCCAGTCATCCGCGAATACACAGCCAACGACACATGGAACAAGCCCACAGCGTCTAACTTCTGGGGTGTGTTGGTTTTGTGCGTAGGTGCTGGTGGCGGCGGGGGTAGTGGTAGAAGAGGCGCGGCGTCAACAAATCGCTATGGTGGTGGAGGGGGTGGCGGTGGTTCGCTGTCATATCGTTTGATAAAATCTGCAACTTTATCTAGTGCTTCATATACTATAACGGTAGGTACAGGCGGCGCTAATGGTGGAGCTATAACCGCCGATGATACAAATGGGGCTAATGGCCAAAATGGTGGATCAAGTTCGTTCGGTTCTCTTGTAATTACAAGCACAAGTTCCGGTGGTTCAGGTGGAAGTTCAACTTCTGGAATCGGTGGATCAGGTGGGAGTGCTTCGCTCTGTACACCAGCTCGCGGCCCTTTTTCATTGAATGGTGCTGCTGGCTCTAGTAGCGGCGTATCAAGTTCTGGGGGTTCCGGCGTTAATGGTTTGGCTGGCAACATTGGCGGCGCTAGTGCGGGCGGTGCGGGGGGAATTAGCAGCGCAAACGTAGAACGTAGCGGTGGAAGTGGCGGAGGTATTTATGACATTGGCGTACTTACCAACGGTCCATCAGGTGGAACAACAACAGGGACACGTAGCGGCAACAATGGTAGCGACGTGGCAAATAACATACTTTTCGATATTGATACTACAACAACTGCGGCGATGGGAACAGCGGGTTCAAGTGGTGCATCTGGTAACACTGCGGGCACTATTGCAGGCGGTGACGGTGGCAACGGCGGGCGCGGTGCCGGAGGCGGTGGCGGTGGTGCAAGCACTAACGGCGCTAACTCTGGCGCTGGTGGTAACGGCGGCGATGGTCTTGTTTTTGTAGTCGAGTATTACGGAGCATAAACGATGGAACCTAAACGATACGCAATGGTCAAAGATAACGTAGTCTATAATACGTGCCTGTGGAACGGCTCGCTTGAAACATGGCAGCCGCCAGATGACGGAACGATTATGATAGCTAACGACTGGGCGGGCATTGGCGACTGGTGGGAAGAAAGCGAAGGCCGTTTCTATCGTGCCATCCCTAATAACGAGGACGTAGCGCAGGAGCAGCAGCCATGACCGTTGAGACTATGTTCGGCATCATCATGAGCACCATGCTAGCCATCATCGGCTTCTGGGTAAAGTCGCTTGTAAATGAATTTAGAGAAACACGTGACAACGTGATTGCTATGCACGAGGTCATGAGCAATCTAACGGGTGAAATCATCGCTCTTAAGAAATCAGACGAGCTAATAACGCAGCGCATCATGGACATCATCGAACGTCTTGTACGTTTAGAAGAGCGCACAGGTCACACAGAACCAAAACCACGTAAGGCGTACAAGCGTGCTGTCAGATGATCCGATCATATCAAAGGTTGTGCAGCGTTACAAGTTCTGGCCTAAACGTCAGGATTACGTACCGCCAATCGAGCGCGTGCCGCTAGCAGACGAATTGCAGCCGCATGTTCCACGTGAAACAAAGAAGCTAAATCTACTGCATTACGTCAGAATGATACCACACTTTTACACAATTATAAAAGGCGTTGCGATGAGCAACTGGAAAACCACAGTAACCGGCGTTGTTAAGCTGGTATTTTTTGCGCTTGGCGCATTTGGCATTAGCGCAGGTAATGTTACGGAAGGGCTTGTATTAGCCGCTTGCTATGCGCTTGTCGATGTTGTTCAGGCATACTTTACGGCAGATGCAAATAAGGGAGCAAAGTAATGATTGATTTCAGCAAGATCAAGAACAAGGCAATCGTGACCATTAACCACGGTGCAAAAGACATCGACGTTGAAGTTGTTAGCGACACTCCAAGCGCATGTGTAGTCAAGCTGCATGACGGTTCGATTATGACTGTCGGCAAGATGCACGTTAAGGCAATTAAGCCAGAGACCCCAGTACCATCTGCAATCAAGGAATAAGCAATGCCTCTCGTATCGCGTGCTATAATTAAGCAGGACTGGCTAAACATCGCAGCAATCGACACCAGCCGAGACGCTCTCATTGATCGTCTTATTGGCTATGTTGATAATGAGATTAAAGACATCTGCAACCAGCCAATCATTCAGGAAAGCGTAACAGCTTACTACGAAGGCACGCGCGATACGTTGCTATTAACAGGTTATACCGTGCCGGTGACGTTGACTACGCTTAAATATAGAGACAGCTACGGAGATACATTTGCTTCCGTCACCGGCACTACTAATCTTGTGGACATACGCGGCGTTAAGTACCTGTACCTTGAAGATGGTTTCATCAACAAGCAGTACGAAGCAGTCATGAGCGTTGGCTATACCAGCATCCCTAGCGTGATTGAAATATGCGCTGCGGAGATGGTGACGGAGCTGTATATGGAGACGCCATTCGCACCACAGGCAAACCGATTCGGTGTGACTGCTATCACGGAAAGCGAAGCTGGTATGTCGATCTCAAAGACCTTGCAGGCAATGCGTAACCGCGTTAAGCCACGACTCGCACCATACACTCGCGTAACAATATGAGCGACATCTCACAAAGATTAGCACGGCTTGAGCGTGGTATATTGGCAGCTATAAAAGACACTGCCGAAAGCATACCGCAAGAGCTGACTATCTATGTAGGTGATTATCTGCAAGGCCCGCAAATGAAGACGGGTATGGTGACTGCAAAGTCAGGCAATAGATACTTTAAGCCACTGAATCGTACTGATAGATTACGCACTCTATATGGCAACATACAGCGAGCAATTACTCCAGATGAAAAAGGCAACATCAGTAAAGTCGAATTACGTAATGGCAAGTTTGATATAGAGTTTGGTTACGACCCACAAACTATGGTTAAATCGGGCACACGCAACCAGTCGCTTATGTATGCTGTTTACAATGAGATGGGAACCGCTAGGGCAAAGGCAAGGCCATTTTTAAGGCCCGGCTTTTTGGACTATATGCGCGATGCCAACGGATTCAAGGCATTGATACGCGAGCTTGAAACTACGATTGTAGATGAGTTTATGCAGGAGTTCGGATAATGGCTAGCAATTCGATGCAGTACATTGTGGACACAATCATTGATGCTCTGAACAGCGACGGCAATCTTACGCCACGTCGTATTTGGAGGCCAGATGCATATGAGTCAAATACTACTATCTGCTATCCATACATCAGCCAGATGCAGTACGATACGGATGCAGAGACGGGCTTGAGTCTGGGGCTTGGGCGTGCATTGGTTGAGATTATGTGCAATGCCATGATAGAAGCAGACCCTAGCGAGCTGGGCATTGCTAACGAGCGGGCGGGCGATATTGCGAGCCGTATCAAGTATGCTTTGGAACAGTACGATCTGGACTCACTAGGCAGCAACAACGACGGCAAATTCTATACCGCTATCACATCAATGCACGTTGACGGCAACGTAGGCAACTTTAACACGGGCAGCAATAAGATACAGATGGGCGTTGCTGCTACTGTAACATTTGTTATACAACCAGTCTAGGACACATGGACACACAGGACACACAACTAGATACTTTTCCTGTCAGCTTTTGCGTTATCGCATCGCATGACGATATGCACAAGAGTATGCAGGGAATGCTTCGCTCACTACCAAAGAATGCCGAAGTTTGCATCCTGCTAAATAAGCAAGGGCGCGAGCATCAGGTTACTGATATTGTAGAGCATACCGACGAGAACCACACGATCCGTTCGCGCGAGTGGACGTATGAGAAGGGTAAGTTTAGCTTTGCACAAGCTCGCAATCTATGCGGTCAAATGGCAACGAAGGAATGGATATTCTGGATGGACTGCGACGAGTACCTTTGCGAGCAACAGCACGAAGGCATAGCAGAGGCAACGCTACGACATGGCGGCGGCGTAGGTGGATTTATGGCAGGGCAAGCGTCGCTGTCATGCTATAAGAAGCTGATCGGCGAAGCATCGGAAAACGAATACTTTAACATCGGGCAATTGCGGATGTATCGCAACAAACCAGAGTTTTACTGGGAAGGTTACGCACATGAGCAGATTGCACACACTATCCGCGGTGCTGGTTACAGCATCATAGATACAACTATCACGATCGCACATAATGGTTACAGCGGCGATCCTGAAACGCTCAAGAAGAAGCTCATACGCAACACCACTTTGATCGGCAGATGGTTAGCAGAGCATACCGAAGAGCATGGACTGCATACATTCTATCGCGACACATACGTTCGCGATTTAACAGCACTAATTAAAATGGAGAAATGAAATGGCACTATCTGGATATGTAATCAATGGTGGTCGTAAGGCAGAGTTCTTTACGGTTACTGTTGGTACAACACAGACAACCTTCGCATCGACTACTCCTGTCTATACGTGTAATTCACAGATCACGTCAGACGGCGCAAACGATGACAACGGTATTCGCACATGGACGCTCGACCAAGTACAGGCAGACTCGCTTTATTGGTCATTTGTCCAGACATACGCACCTGCTTCTACATCATCAGCTACAACTGAAGAGCTGACGATGGAAGACGGCGAAATTATCAGCGGCGCATCTGCTGGCAGCACGACTCTTGCTATGCTTGTACGTGGAGCTACTATATCAGGTGGTACAAACGATGGGAACCGCCTCGCATGGGCTGGTCTTGTTAAGGTTGCAAAGTCATCTGGCTCTGTAAACTTTGCCGGTACAGCTTATGTTAAGCCAACGCTTACGGCTATTGCAACAAGCATCACAACTGACTTGCTCGTACCTTCTGCTGTTCTTACGTCGTACACATCAACAACGGCAACATCAGTAACGGTCGCAGCAGCATCTTATCCATACGGCAAGATGCTTGTAAACCTTGCGTAATTAAGCGTAGCAATACGCATACTGGGGGCTGGTGCTGGCGATCTGTGTCCCGTCAGTTACTGGCCCCCTATTTATAAGGACACACAATGAAATTAAACGGCATAGAAATAGACCATCTACCGGTCACGCTACGCAATCAGCAGATTTGCAAGGACTGGTATCAAAGAATTAGCAATCACATACAGCAACGAAGCGTTGAGTATATGCTCCGCACGATTGCGCGATTGCGGCACGGTAGCGAAGAGTTAGCCGAGCTAATCGACGAAGTGGGCATGGTCAACAATGTAACGCTTCAGGCGCGAATTACGGGGCTAATAGAGGCACATAAGGCGCAGCACGACTACGAGAATGAGCAGCGCAAAGAGGCAAAGCAGCCAGAGCTGGAATACGAGCCGATGACGCAGGAGGCAGCGAAGGCCATAGCAGAGCAGGAACTTAAGGATTCGCTGGTTGTGCTGCTGAAAGATAGCCCCGAAATAGGGCGGCAGATGTACTTTAACCTAGATGCTTTCCCGCAGACGATGGAGTCTATGCTATTGGGCATTGACTGCATACGTGCTACGGTCGATTATAGCAAGCTAACAGAGCAGGAATCGGACGCTATCAAGAGCGCAAATGATAGTGAATTCTGGCAGGACGTGACGGCCTCGGAGGTGGCTCAATACGTTGACCGATTTCGCAGCTCACACAAGCAATGAGTTATACCAAGTTTGGCGGGTGACTATGTGGAAAATTCACGATGTGAAGCTGCTAGACAAGTACGGTTTCTCGCAAGACCATCCTAACTTTACAATGGACATAGACGATAACTACACCGACACGTTACCAAAGACCGCATCATCTATGGCAATGGCTCTGCAATACGCTCAAGAATGGGGATTGAGTTACTACCAAGTAATGGATATGGCGTATGCGGAATTCTACAAGCTGGTAAATATCCAAAAAGCAATTAACTATAAGAAGCCGTGGTGGACTGGGGACATGGGCGAACAGGCATACATGTACGAGAAAGCCAGCGGCAAGCGATTAAACAAACCTCGAAGGACACACAATGAATTTTGAACCTATCCCGCTATCAGTAGCGAACGCGAAGCTCTTGCAAGAATGGCAAGGCAAGATCAGCACGTATATCGAAGAGCACAGCAAAGACCGCATCATGGCAAGCGTATCGAAGATGTACGCAGAAGATGCAGAGTTCGCTGCGCTTGTTGATAAAGCAATCTTAAACGGCGGAACTTTTACCGAGCTTGACCTGACCGAATGGGCAAAGACGAACATGGTCAAAGCAGCCGCATTGCATCGCCAAATGCAGGAACTTCCGCACACAATGAGCGCGCTCATGCTCGGTATTGACTGCATCAAAGCGACGGCAGACAAGAGCAAGCTATCAGAACAGGACGCAAAAGATTTTGAGACCGAAGGATTCTGGCATCACGTAACAATGGCGGATGTGCAGAAGTATTGCAGCACCCTACTTGAAATGAAGTAATGGCAGAAAAAGCTACCGTTAGTATTGGCCTAGATTTAACGTCACTCAAGAAGACGCTTGCAGATGCGCTTGGCATGATCAACAAGCTAGGCAATGCCAAGCCAAGCGTAAAAGTTAACGTCAACGATAGCGAAGTTGACAGCGCAGATAAGAAGATTGACGGCTTATCTAGGACTGAAACTGTAAAGGTAGATGTAGACACCAAAGGCGCGGAAGCTAGTGCCGGTGGATTCTCTAAAAAGCTAGGTGGTCTCGGTGCTATTGCAGGCGGTGCTCTTGGTGGCGCTGCCTCGCAGGCATTGTCTGGTATTGTAGGTGGCCTTAAAGAAGGCGCACTTGCAGCCGATGAGTTTCAGGATTCGCTAGAGGTAGCGTTTAAGGCGCAAGGCATAGCAGACGTAGACGCTGAAATAGAAAAGGTGTCGAAGTCATCTCTTGAGCTTGCCAATAATTTAGGGCAGCCGGTAGCACGAACACGCGAGCTTGCTGTATCGGTAGCATCATTGGGCGGCTTTACAGGTGAGAGCGCACAGGATTTGACAAAGCTCGCCGCTGGACTTGAGACGTTCACCAACGGAGCGGTTAAGGGCGAAGCAGTAGCAAAAGCATTTGCGCGGGGCATCAACGATCCCGAAGGCGCGGCTGCTATTGAGAACTTGAGCAAGAAATATCCGCAGCTTGCGGAGGTGTTGAAGTCCAATATCTCGCCCGCCGAAAAGTTGAAGGCAGCCAATGAGCAGCTTGGTGAATCATTCAAGACGGTAGCGGAGCAGCAGGGCGATGTAGGCGGTATTCTCAACAAGCTGCAAAACCAGCTTGGGGAAGTATTCGAGAAGATCGGCTCGCAGTTACTGGAAGCGCTGATACCATTGGCGCAAACGCTGCTGCCTGTGTTGGAATCGCTGCTGCCGGTATTGCAGGGTATCTTGACTCCGCTTGCACCTATTCTGCAACAGATTGGCGGAGCTATTAGCACGCTTGTATCTTCGTTGTCTGGGCCGTTGCTATCTCTTATATCGGCCGTTCTCGAACCGTTGCTCGGATTGATACAGCAGCTAGTACCGGTGATATTGCAAGTAGTCAACACGGCAATGCAGCCGCTCACGCAAATCATCAACATTTTAGCTGACACTTTCCGTCAGTTATTTCCTGCATTGCAGCCAATCTTTGACGTGATATTGGCGTTGCTTCCTACTATCGGGCAGTTAGTCGGTCAAATTGCAACGGCACTCGTGCCTGTTATTGGCGTTCTTGCAAAGCTGTTTATCTCATTAGTCAAGCTCATTACCGAAAATAAGGTAGTAATGGGTGCGCTTAATCTTGTTTTGAGCGCGGCGATCGGGATAATACAGGGTGTTGCTAACGTACTCCAGTTCTTTGCGGGTGTTGCTACGTCGTTAATTACGATCATTGATGAAGTCGTTAAGTACATTACACGGCTCATAAATGCAATAGCATCATTCGATTTGAACACTATCAAAAATGCCTTGCTAGGCATTGACGATACCAGCGCAAAGACTACGCAATCACTAAAAAAGCAGACGGAAGAAACCAAGAACGTAGCTTCCGCAACAAACAACCTTGCAGAAAGCAATAAGAAGGCAGCAAAGACTACACCCGTAGACCCAGAGAAAGCAAAGGCAGCAGCCGAAGCACTACGCAAAGCCAAGGAAGAGCTAGCAGGATTGACCGCAGAGCAGGCAAAAGCGCGGGAACTGGCAGCAACGGACACAATAGCAAGCGATGAAGATCAAGCAAAGAAGCGTATTGAGATTGAACAGAAGTACGCGATAGCAGCTATCGAAGAACAGCGCAAACAGCTAAAGAGTACAGGCGAACTTCGCACCGCAGAAGAGGCGGTAATCAACAAGCGTATTGAGATATTGCGCGAAGAGAATGGTCGTAAGATTGCCGAGATAGAAGCAAAGGCCAGAGCGCAGCAGTTAAAGTCAGAAGAGGAACAGCAAAAGAAGCTGGACGATATTACAGCCAAGTTTGCAGCGCAGCGTGTGGAGCGATTGAAGGCGCAGCTCGCAGCAGGCAATGCAGGCGTAGCTAATGAGCTGCTATCAGCGCAGCGTGCCGTTATTGAGGGCAGTTTGAGCGAAGGCATTGACGCCATTATAGAGCAGACGCCAGCGTACAAGGAGGCGATCGAAAAGCTAGCACAGCAGTTGCAGCTTGGCTTGATTGATCCCGCTACGTTCAAGGCAAGTGCAGCGGAGGCACGCCAGCGTATCTTCCAAGAGCTGCAATCGTTGCCAAGCGATACGTCTAATGTCTACGCTTTGCAGATTCGCGCGGCATACCAGCAGAGCGCGGATGAAATTGCGAAGGGTACGGCGGACATCGTAGCGCAGATAAGGCAGCAACAGGTCAAGCAGGCAGGCGAAATATTTGCCGACTCATTGCGTGGAATTGGTGAAGCTCTGCGCTCGGTAGATTTTGCGACTATCTACGGGGAAGCTGCGGACAAAGCAGCGGCGTTGAATGAAGAGCAAGAAAAGCTGATTGAGAACTTGCAAGATGGTACGGCGACCTACCAGGAATCGGTAGACCAGCTCGCTAACTTGCAATCACAACAGGAACAGACCGCGAGCGCGACTGCTACGGCTATCTCGCAAGCATTCCAAGCTATCGCAGATCAGCAGGCACAGGCAGCACAGGACGGTATTAATACGGTTAACGCTGCACTAGAACGTAGAAAAGAGATAGCAAAACAAGAGATTGACCTTGAAAAACTAAAGGCGGCAGAAGTTAAGGCGCTTCAAGATCAGGGTATCAAGGACAAGGAAGTTTACGAAGCGGCGCTTAAGGCGATTGAGGAAAAGTACGCACAGGATCGCGCCAATCTCAAGAAAGAAGATGAGAAACTAGCCAAAGAATCCGCAGAAGTACAGGACGCGGCACTCAATCAAATTGCCGTATCTGCGGGCGCTGCTTTTGCGTCGCTTGTAGCAGGCGGTGAAAGCGCAGGAGAGGCACTCAAGAAAGTAGTCGGCTCTACTGTCAGCGCATTGCTTGACCTGTACACGCCATCGATTGTTGCCTTGTTTAGCTCGGTTATCCCGCCTCCATTCGGACAGATCGCGGGCTTGGCAGCCGTGCAAGCGTTAAAAGCATTATTGCAATCTGCATTGTCTGGCTTTGAAGAGGGTGGTTACACGGGCAATGGCGGTACAAAGCAAGTGGCAGGCGTAGTACACGGACAAGAGTTCGTGATGACCGCCGAAACCACACGCAAGAACAGGGCGCTGCTTGAGCACCTGCACAGCGGCAAATCGCTTGAGTCTTTCCCTGCTTTGCAGAAGATGCTAGCGGATAACCAGATCAGCACGATACCAGTAACAGAGTTGCAGCTTATGCGCTCGGAGTTATCGGCTATTCGGCAGCGTCTGGACTCAATGCCGAACGGCATACAAGGCAACATGGGCGTTGATGTGCAAGTAGGCATGGACACGTATCTTTACGAGCGCGACCGCTCACGAATGATTGCAAGAAAGTTGAGAGGATAATATGCCAGCAAAGAGTAACTGGACAATAACGCTGTATGGCAGCAATACAGATACAGCGACAACTACAACCGATGCGACGTATGGCGGCGCAATGATGCTTATATCAGCATTGACAACAGCAACAAGCAAAAGCGTTTACATACTTGCTCCGCAGTTTGACTATGTGTTTAACACAGGTACGCTGGAGGATGTTAGCGGCACGGTCATAGGATTTACGACGCGTCGTATACAGTTCCAAATTGAGACCTATCCGTTTAGTTACGATGCAACAGCAGTAACTTTAGAACAGGATATGGAGGATATGATTGCTCTGCTCAACATCATCCGCGATTTCAAGTACCTATACCTTCGCGTTGATGGTGGTTCGCGCGCTTATCCAGCGGCAACGTATGTATACCCTGTAACCCTAACTTCTAATAACACAGCAATCAATAAGCAGTTTGGTAACCGCACACTAACGCTCACCTTTGAGCATAGGAAGCGCAGCTAATGGCACATTATCGCATTGCTCGTACTATGCCGAACGGATGGCAAGTACGGCTGGACATGATAACTTATGATGGCGCATTTGGTGACACTATCGTACCGTTGCCAGAAGTAGTGCTGCTTGAGATGGGCGAGTTGACCGCAGAGTTTGATTCGCTTCCGTATGGTCTAATGAATCCCGCTACGTTTTCGTTTCGTCTTATTTGGGATCAGCTACCAAGTGGGGCTGGTTCTATACAGGAATATATTGAACAAGGTTACGACGAGACAAGCCCCGGAATATACACTCGTAATACGTGGTATCTCTACACAGACCGCGGCACTAGCGGCGCAACGTGGACGCTTGAGTTTGCAGGATGCGAAGACAACGTAGAAGCATTGGAATTGCAGCCGCTAGATAACGGCATGTTCTCTTACAATGTGGAACTAGTTGATATTGTTTACTACTGGCTAAAAACAAAGAGCGGCTATGACATATTCAACGGCATAGGAACTCTTGTAGATTCCGACCGTTCAGCATTTCAAGTGCGCTTTGCTACGGGTAGTTTAATCAATAAGCAACAAGTACAAGAGTTCTGGAGCATCAACGCAAGCGCAAAGTTTATTAACATTTACGATGTGCTCGATGCTTATGCAGATAGTGGAGGCGCATGGAATACGGCGCTATCTCATTCGGTTATTAGTGGCAACTTTGATTATGGAAACAATCTACGCAAGGTGCTAACACATGCCGTCGATTGGTTTCCCCCTGCTAACCTAACTTCACTACCACGTAATGCAGGCAGTACGGCGCTAACTAACCAAGAGCTATGGGTAGTGGCTACCATTACACCAAACGGACAGACCACGCCAATAGGAGGCATGCTAGTACAGCAGGATAAGTACGGCATAGCAAATGCAAACGTATCGGCTTACGACGTCCTGCGTGAACTTTGTGAGCAATCAGGCATTCGTGTGGGATATCGCTTCGAGGTAAGCGGCAGCGGCGCAACTACGGCAATACGAGCAATCTTTGACGTTAAGCGTATTACAGAAGGCCGCGATCATGCGAGCAATGTAGATGCAACGCTGTCGTTGTCTAGCGCTCTTACATACTCAAGCATAACCAAGCGTGGCGATAACATCCTCAAGGCAGAGGTGCGTTTTGAGACAGATAGTGACCGTGACGCTACTGATATAGTCAAGGTGCAGCGAGGGGCTAGGGCATCGCGAAGCATGAACATTGAGCCGATAATTCATAACATGCCGGTGCATATACAGGATAATAACCCAGACGATACATGGCCTCAATTCAAAGCACCTATAAAGCAGACCAATCAGTTGTATGTTCGCGGATCGTATTACAGCGTATCGCCAAATAACTTTATTAAGGTACACGAAAAGACGCGAATCAATTACAGTTCATCGCAATACGTTGAAGTAGACCCCGATGGACTCAAGAACCCAGTCAAGGCGACTGATTTTCGCACCAATTCGGCAACGCAGGCGACCTACTTCTTGCAAATCAACGACTGCCAAGTTAACGGGTGTATCACTGCTGCTTTATGCAACCTACTTTTAACAGTATTCAGCAACGAGAACAACGCTATTGTAGAGGTTGAATGGCCTTTGAGCATCAGCAGCAAGGTGATGACGGATTACATAGCTGGAAAATTCGAGCTGACTGACGAAGCGGCCTTGAAATTCGGCAATATCTCATGGGACAAAGCTATGCCGGTCTCAATATCCGTTGACTTGGTAGGCGCAAAAGCTACGCACAGATATTATATGGTGAGTGCATAATGCCAATCAACGACCCAATTAAGAACCGCAAGGTAGCACCGGCATCGCTAGCGTTTGAGCGTGACCAAATGCGGAATGGTGCGATCTTTCAAGTAGGCACAACACCTACATCAGTAACCTACCAAGAGACAGTCAACATACGATACGGTGATATAAACCAGCTTTATATCACTAACCAGTATATCCAGACGGACAACGACAAGATCATGAAGGCAATGCAGGAATCTGAGCATAGATCAAAGCATTGGGTCAGCGATTACAAGCGTTCGTTCCAATGGGATATACAGCAGAACCAAGCATATGCGGTCAACGCTTGGCAGATACTAGCTTTTAACAAAGAAGTGCTGCGCGCTATTGGCTGCTCAAATGGTGGCGTTGTAGCTGACGGCTCTGCCTACTGGCAATACCGATGCCCAGAGGATGCAACTGGTATCTACTGGGTCTATTCTCACATTAACTTTCAGTATGCTAGTAACGCAAACGTGACTAGCTCAAAATTGGGGCTATTTTTGAACGGTTCGTTGTATCGTCTTTTGGACAACGTGGACAATAACATGATGGGCGCAAACAAGATTATCGATACTCGTATGAGTGGTGGCGCTCACATACCGATGAGGGCTGGCGATGTGCTTACGATACGCTTCTACGCTAAAGATAGCTTGGCTGGTATTGACGTTGCCCTATATCCTACGTCTGTTTAGGCTATGT
>Ga0209229_10000081_pt1 | contig 33758 bp, 54 predicted proteins | sample SanBayMetagenome_FD_187466 | JGI IMG/M metagenome (GOLD analysis project Ga0209229, IMG submission 187466) | Freshwater and sediment microbial communities from dead zone in Sandusky Bay, Ohio, USA (SPAdes) (version 2) | ecosystem: Environmental > Aquatic > Freshwater > Lentic > Sediment... | reverse complement strand
TACAGCGTGGCCGCGTCTGAGCGGCCCATGCGGATCAGCGTATGCAGGACGGGGTAGTCGAACCCCAGGTTATTGAACCCGACCATCCGGGCATTCGTATCCTTGAGATACTGGAGAAACGCGACGATGTCGCGGGAGTCGTTGCGCCAGTCGCTGATTTCAAAAGACCAGCATAGCGGCGCTTCTGCATGCTCCACCGCCAGCGTGAAGACGTTGGGGTAGGTTTCGATGTCGTACACATAGTCGTTACTCATTACGGTTACTCGGATGACGGGGGCCGAAGCCCCCGGTTGATTACTGGCTCATCATGAAGGGTGGCAGGCCCGCAGTAAACGGCGCAGCAGGCATCGCAGGCGCACCTTGAGGCGCAGCACCGAACATTCCAGCCGGAGCAGTCGCAACCGCACCGAATAAGTTAGACGCATCGACGGCTCCTTCACCGAAGGCAACATCATCACCAGCAAACTGAACAGCGATCAGGTCGCAGCGGATGCCGCGGCCATGCTTGTTGTCTTGCAGCCAAGGCTTGACCGCAGCATTGACCCGACAACCACCATACATCTTGCGGGCGAGCTGCTGGTAGGCCATCGTGTTGGTCGGGTCGATGGGCTGGCCGTCAGCCTGGATCATCTGGGGCTGGCTGTCCCGGCCAGCAGTGATGAACACATGGCCGGCGTAGCCGTCGTAGGGCTGGAAGGTCTTCTTGTTGACCTTCTCTTCACCACGGCCGTAGCAGCGGGTCTTGCGGTCGCCTTGGACCATGCCCATGACCGTGTTGGCGTGCTCTTTCCACTTGTCCAGCGCCAAGGCGCCGTACTTCTGCATGAACTGCTGGAAGCCAGGGTGGTCCTGCGGCATGATGAACTCGCAGTTGTACGAGATGCGCTCTTTACCAGTCTGCTCGTTAACCTGGCGCTGAGGTTCAGCAAGGTGGGGGAAAGACAGACGGACGTTGGACAGAAAAATGATGTCGGACATTACAGTTACTCCAGTTTAAGAAAGCCACGAGGGCAGGGTTTCAACTGCGCTAAAGAGTGGCGCAGCATTGAGAACGACAGCCGGTCGGCCATCGGATTCGGGGACGACGGTGAGTTTGCCGGCCATCTTGACGACGTACTCGGTTTCCATCGTCTTGAGTTGCCGGTCAGTCAGTTGCACCTTGGTGCCGTCGCGCTTCTCCCAGGTCAGCTTCTCGGCTTTGGCTGGCGTGACCAGCTTCGTCTCGTAGATCGCGCCCTTGGGGATGCCCATCTTGACCAGCTTCTCGGCCATCTGCTCCTCGGGCAGCGCCCAGGTGCGTGAGCCACGTCCATTGACCAGCTTGAGGCCGGGGATGGTTTGGCCGGCTTGCAAGCGGCGCAGGGCTTCAGCTTCGACCCCTTCGAGCAACTGACGCATTAGCGGAGCAGCCTCGAGGATTTGTCTGATCTGAGCGTCATCCATCGTGGATGGATCTTTGTCGGCTGATTGCTGCGCGACATCCAAGGTTTGGCTTACAACGGGTTGGAACATGATTCCGACCTCCTTCATTACGTTACTTGCCAGCGCGGCGCAGGAGCCTTTGGCGCGGCAAAACTTACATTGACTGTCACCCGGAACAAGCGGCGCATCTGGTTTGTCAGTTGCAGCAGCTTGCACCACGATTGTACCGATGTTGCTCAACAAGTCACTAACCGATACCTCATGCGAGGTGATCGGGTTCATGCCTCTGAGCGCCAGCTTGGGCTGGATGATGGTCATACGGATTGTCTTGACCGGGTAGCTGCCGTTGATGGGCAGCTTGTAGCCTGCCAGCACCCCGTAGGCGTACTGTTCAAGCTGCATGTTGCCCTCGGCCTCCACCACACCCATGCCGTCTTTGTAGTCGATCAACTCAAGGGTGTCGCCACCGATGATCTGAACGTCCACGGTGCCCGACAGGTCGTCCCGGCCCAGCAGGTAAGCAGGATCGACATGCGTCTCACTGATCACTTCGCACAAACCGTTGTACTCAGCGGCACGCTGATCGATGTAGTCCAGTGCAATCTGCACACGGGCTGCACGTTCAGCGTCTACGATGAATTCACCGTCATGATCAGTCAGCGTTTTGCCGACAAAGAAGTCGGCTTCGGTAACGCGCTTCAGGCACTGCTCGAGCAGCGTGTGACTGTGGGTGCCGTCAATCGCAGCCGGACTGCTGCGCTCATCGGGGTACTTGGCCTCCTCGCGGATCGAGCCTGGGCACAAGGCCCAACGATGCCGTTTGGAGGGTGACAGGTTAGCGTGGGTGCTCATTCAGCCACCTCAACGGTTGGCACAGTGCGCCATTGGAAGTCTTCAGGGTCCGTCGGATCGATCCATTTTTGCTGAAGAATCAACTTCACTGGACCGGGTGTGACTTTTTCATATGATTTTTCAATATAGGTGTACTGTTTAACAAACCGGAGGTCAGCGGTTGGTGTTTTGTACACGGCGTTTTGATTAATCGTCATGATTCCCTCGCTTTCAACATAGCATCGGCGAACGTGTACGCAATAGAAGCAGCGACTTGTGGTGTAACACGTTCCAGTGGAACCATTGCCTGCATCGCCTTGGCCGCGAAGTAGTCCCTGAGCGTCATGCCGGACCGCTGCTCGGGCAGCGCCCGTTCAGTGGGAAACGCTGGCCCGCCGCTCATTTCAGTGCCTCAACGCCAGCGAACAGAGCACCGTAGTGCTCGGGCTTGATATCGTTGATGTTCTGGTAGCCCAGGCTGGTCAGAACATTTTGAATCTGGGCACCCTTCTGGGGGCCAAGCGCCTTGTAGGACGACATGACGTAGTCAATCAGCCCCTTAGGGTCGCTGAACGGTGCGCCGGCGGGGGCTGGGGCCGGGGCTACAGGTGCGAAGCTGGGCGGCGCGGGCATCGCCACCACCGGGGCAGGAGCGGCCACTGGGGCTGGCACAGTCAGCGTCACAGAAGCGGCGGGGGCTGCGGAGGTAATGACTTGGGGCGCAGGGGCTGCTACATTGCTGGACTCCAGTTTGGCAGTCAGGGCAACCACAGCAGCGGTCAGAGCATCAATCTTGGCTTCGAGGGACATAAAGATTTTCCTTACGGTTTACAGGGGGGATGATGGAGAGACGGTCTTCAATGAACGCCTCGATGATTTCACGAAGTACGCTCGACGGTTGCCCGTACTTGCGTGCCTTGGCGTGAAACTTGGTGCGTGTACTGCCCGCGACTCGCACGGTCAAGAACACAGATTTGGGTGTGGTCATCGCTTAAATTCCTCACTTCGATGCTTGCAATCGTAGCACAGGTGAGGTACGATGTGCAACAGGTCAGGTAAAAAATTTTTGGAGCGACAAATGACAAGCGGAAAAAGAAACGCCCCGGGGGTTAGCCGGGGCGATCAAGAGGGTCTGATTAGGAGACTGTCGGCAACTGCGATCACCAACGGGCCAAGTGTATGACAGCTTTACCAAACGTGCAATCGCATCCGGCATCAGTTGACGCCTATATCCGGCACGGCTGGAGCCTTGTGCCCATCCCACCGGGCACCAAGGGGCCGCGCACTCCTGGCTGGAACCTCAAGCCTAACGCCCTGAAGACGCAGGGCGATCTGCCCCAAGGCTACGGCATCGGCGTGGCTCATGCGTACAGCGGCACGATGGCTTTTGACATCGACGACTGGGGCATCACGGTGGCTCAGGGTATTGACCTCGATGCGCTCTACGCTGCCCCTGACGCGGTGATCGTCAACAGTGGCCGCCCGGGCCACGGCAAGCTGCTCTATCAGATGCCCTTCGGGTTGGCGCTGCCGAGTAAGAAGATCATTGTGGACGGCGTGACCGCCTACGAGCTGCGCTGCGCCACGGCCAATGGTCTGACGGTGCAGGACGTGTTGCCGCCGAGCATCCACCCTGACACCAAGCAGCCCTACACCTGGGCGGGCGATGGCAACTGGATGCGCCTGCCTACGATACCGCAGCAGCTGCTCGACATCTGGCAGAGTTTATTGGAATTCGATAAGGTTCGTAATATCGGTATAGAGGGCAATGTTGACGCTTCGTGGGAAGAGATCCAGCAAGTACTCGAGTTCATCAGCCCCGACTGCCCCCGCGAGGACTGGATCAACGTGGGCATGGCGCTGCACTGGGCCGGCACCCAGCTCGATGAGCTTGACCAGGCGCTGGCGCTGTGGAACGACTGGTCGATGCCCTCGGGCAAGTACCCCGGCGAGCGGGAGATCGTCAAGCAGTGGATGTCGTTCAAGACTGACAAGGTCACAGCGGTGAAGCTGGGCACCTTGTTTCACATTGCCCGCAAGGCCGGCTGGGTCCGTCCTACACCGGACGCCAGCGAGTTGTTCAAGATGGTCGAGCAGGCACCCATGCCGCCGACGGACATCATGCAGAGCCTGCGGCCTGCGCCGCCAGAGATGGACTTGTCTCTGTGGCCCGCGGTGCTTCAGACCCGGGCGCAGGAGGTCAGCGACTCGGTGGGGTGCGACCCTTTGGTCCCTTTGTTCGCTGGCTTGGCCGCTGTCTGCGGGGTCATTGATGCCCGCACCCGGCTCGAACTCATGCCAGGCTTTCGCGTGCCCCCGGTGCTGTGGCTTATGACCTTGGGTGAGCCAGCGGACAAGAAGTCACCCGGTAGCCGGCCCATGCTCTCCCCGCTCAAGGACATCGAGGCTGAGGACCGGCCGCGGTATCAGAAAGAACTGCTCGAGTGGGAGGGCAAGGAGGCAGCATACGCGGGCGCCAAGAAGTCGTTTCTCGAGTTCAGCGCCTCACCTGACGCCATGCTTGGGGGCCAGCCCCCGGCGGTGCCCGAGATGCCCCCGCAGCCCGTGGCGGTCAAAATCACCGTGAGCGACATCACCAGTCAGAAGCTGGTGCGCTCGGCTGCTGACCGGCCTAGAGGGTTGCTGTGCCATCTGGACGAGATGAACTCGTGGGTGCGCAAGTTGACCGATAAGACGACAGGTGAGGACCGCAGCGCCTGGGTAGTGTCTTACGAGTCGGAGCGTTACGAGATGGACCGGGTAGGGGCTGGCTCAATCCATGCCGAAAACCTGGCCGTGAGCATCTACGGGAACATCCAGCCTACGGTTTTTAGGCAAAGCCTACCCTCTCTCGCAGCGGATGGCCTGTTGCAGCGGTTTATACCCGCTGTTCTGCGCGGCAGCAAGACGCGCCTGGGTAACCCCATCCCCGAGTACATGACAAGTGCGGCAGGGTGGGAGAACCTGCTGCGCTTGACCTTCGCCCTGCCGGCGCAAACCTACAAGTTATCCACAGAAGCGTTCACAGCCTATCGCGAGTTCCAAGCGTGGTATGAGGGCACGAAGCAGGACGAGCGGTTGCTGCACAGTGGCGACGTGTTCATGACGGCCTTTGGCAAGCTCGAGGGCACAGCGGGGCGCTTGATCTTGCTGTTCCATGTCATGGAGAACCCGTTTTGCCCACAGGTTGATGTTGATGTTGTCCACAGGGTGGTCCGGTTCCTTAGAACCTATCTGATCCCGGCTTACCGCTATGCTTTCGGCGAGGTGGGCGGCTCGAGTAGTTTCGACACCTGGGTGACGGATCACATCATCCACTACTGTGACCGGCAGACGATCACGATGTCGGAGATCAAGCGGTCGGCCCGTAGACAGCTTGACGGGGCTGGCCCGTGGCAGGCTGATCAGATGGTGCTCAACGCGATGCAGGTGCTTGAGGTGGCTGGCTGGGTGATCCGCATGGATGACGGCACCAAGGAGAACCAGCACTATGCCCAGTGGGCCATCAACCCCAATCTGGCCCAGCAGTTCGGTGACTACAGGAAAAAGGTCATCCAGGCCAAGCAGCGGCAACTCGATGAGATTTACAAACTGTCAACGAAGGAAAAGCCCCGGGTGTACGGGGTTGACGATTGACGGGGACTTTCCCAACGTGAGCAACTGGTTCAGCCGGGACTTCCCTTACGTGAGCGTTTCGATTTGACCGGGACTTCCCCAACGTGAGCAACCGGCTCAGGCGCCGCGGCCGCTGGCTCAAGGGCACTCAGTAGGGCAGGGGCTAGGGCATCAAGCACCCCCAGCACCTCGAGCAGTCGCACCGCGGCCGCATTAGGTGCCCGCTGGCCCGCGGTCCACTTGCGAAGGGTAAACACCGGCACCCCCAGTAGGTCAGCGGCCCGGGTTTCGGATAGCCCGCGGCGCCCCATGAAAGCCAGTAGGTCAGCGGAAAATTGTTTATCGGTCATATCAGGGTCCAATGGAAAGCCCCCGGGGTTGACCGGGGGCGGGGGTTACAGGGTTACAGATCAAGCAGCCAGGCGATTAGTCCGGCAACACATAAAAAGGTCAGGTATGCAACTAGGATCAATCGGGGTCCCCCGGATAAGCCCGCTCGTATCGCTCCACATATCGCGCGGCCCGCAGATCCTCTTCGAGCGATTCAATCTGGGCAGTGGCCCGCCCCAGCGCGGCCTGTAGATCAGCGATCCGGGCCAGTAGGCCCGCAATAGTCACATCCCCCCGGGCATACGCGGCCCGCTCTAATTCGTCGTCGGTCATGCTGTTGTTTCCTTTGGTTTTTGGGCTTCATTCAATACCCGGGTAAATCGGTCCAGCCCGATACGGTCAACAGTGGTGTCCAAATCAATCAAGGCCGCGGCCCGGGCTTCGGTAACGGTCAAATCCCGGGTTGCAATCGGCAAACCCTTATAAGTGGCGGTCAACCGGCAAACCCGATACCCGCTGACCGGGTCAGACACAATCCAATCACCCTTGCCCGCATGCACTGGCTCACGGTGCAGGGCAAGGCGCCAAGCATCGGACCCCCGGACGAAAATAATCGGGTAATAGGGCACATCCTCAAATTGCCCGCCTGCGCGGGCCATTGGGAAAGTTGGTTTCTTCGGCATGATTCATCCTTTCACAATTGGAATTACGCGGCGGGCTTTGGCATCGGTTACGCGGGCCCGGGTGCCATGAGCACGAAACCCGATAATCACGCGGCGGTCAGCGCGGGCACAGAGCCCACATGAGGCGCAATCGACATCATCCCGGGACTGAGCGGGACAAACAATGATTGTGCGGCCCGCTGGGGTTTCGGTTTTCTCTGGGCAATCTATCGGCACGATTGCACAAACGGGCAACCCGGTCTCAGCCAGTGCATCGGCTTCTCCCGCGTCATCGGCGCTTAGGTTGACGGTAAAGCCCCAGCGGGTCGCATGGCCCGCCCAGTGGATCGCCTCCGGGCTTTTCTTGTGGGTGTAGGTGAACCCGCGGCGCCCAAGGTTCGCCCGGACAATTTGGCCCAGTGCGGCAGGGTCTACGGTTTCCCCTGCCCCGGGCAGGTCTCCCGCTACATTGTGGCGCCACAGCTGGCCCGCGGGCAGTGAAGCAATCGAGCGGGTCAGATCCCCAAGGGTGCCCCCTCGAGCGGGTACTTTGTCCCATGCCAGGCGGGTATAAAAATCTTCGGCATAGCAGTCCGCTCGATAGTGCGGGCAGGACTGGGGGCAGGTTTCCCGCTGGGAATAAGTAACGGGAATGGGCCCGGTCTTGCGATTGCCGGACTGGGGGATGAAATGGTATTTCATGATCAAGCCCTCCCAATCCGGGTTATTTCATGGGCCAGATCTTGGCCCCCGTTACGGCCTATCCATCCATAACCGATCCATCCCCCATATGGGCTTTTTTCGAGGGTTATTTGATTTTCACCCCAGATGATTTGTATCCAAGTTTCGCCCGCGTTAATCGCCTTGATCACGGCAGCGCGGATTGTGGTGATGCTGGGTTTGCGAGTGTATTCAAAGGACAGCATGATCAAGCCCCCTTACGCGCAGATACGCGGACCACATGGTAAGGATCACCATGGGCAGTGTGAGCGGTAATCAGTTGGTGCGAAGGGTTAAACCGGCGGGCTATCGTTTCCCAGTCAACCCGCTCACGCCCCGCCAACAATGACACAGTGGCGCGGTGCAGTGTGCCCTCGATTGCGGGCATGTTCGAGGAAATCAAGAACTCTTTGATGGTCTCCGCTTCGGCGGTCAGGTCCGCGGTCTGGGCTTTAATTTCGGCCAGGCGGTCAACAAGGCCAGCAAGGATTGAGGGGGTTTCGGATTTAGTCATGGTTACGGTCCTTTCAGGGTTACGGGTTACAAGGTGCGGGGCTTGCGCCCCGCTGGGTTAATCAGCCCCGCAGGATTGCGGGCAGCTGCATAAGTACGATCAGTGCGAAGGTGCCCAGCACGCCGGAGACGATCGCGCCCAAAGCGATCAGCCAGTCCGGGGGTTCTTTGCGCTTATGGTTCAATTCGATGTAGTGCTGGGTGTGCTTGTTCATGGTGCGGCCCCTCATGCGTCGAAGGTTTCATCAAGGACTACGCCGGCGGCGCAGAGTGCAGCCACCACAGACCGGGGCAACTCAAAAGCCCCGTCATAGTCGATCAGCTCAAGCGGCCCCTTCTGATCCAGGCGGCCGCCGATTAACTCCCGGGAGAACCACAGGCCGCCGCCCTCAGAGCCGTCCTTGCGCTCCCAGTAGCCGTACAGGGCGGCAGTGTCGATGCCCACAATGCCCCGCTCGGGATCGGTGCCCCAGGGGTGCAGGATAGTGTCGAAGGTATAGGTGTCGCTCATGATGTTCCCCTCAGATGCAGTTGGTGTAGCGGTCTTCCATTTCCTCGACCTGTTCGCTGTCGAGGTTCAGGGCTTTGGTTACTGCCCAGACGGCATCGGGGTATTCAGTCCCCTCAGCAATCAGGTCGGAAAGGATCTCCCAGGTGGAAGAGCCGTTCTTGCGAAGGGTGCGGATGTCTGTGTTGTTCATGATGTCAGTCCTTACAGGTTACGGGTTACAGGGTGCAAGGCTTGCTCCCTGTTGACATTATAGGCACACCTTGACCCACTGGGTCAACAGTCAAGCAAAGCGCCTATATACAAAATCATCATAAAAACCCGCTGAATTATGCACCTAGGGTAAACCCTTAAAAAATGGATTTAAGGGGTCTACAAGCGCAGATCGATGGGGTGCTAACCCACTGGGTGCGACACACCCTCAAAACGCGGCAGGGATCGATTTAGACGGCTTCCCGGGCTTATTCGATGTGGTGCGGGTTTGAGGGAATGCTTATTACCCAATGGGTTTACCACTTTATGGGGGTGTGACAACTGCACTGGCCAGGGGGGTAAGGATTCTAGGATTCTGGAAAATCTGTGCCTTTTCAGAAAAGTCGAAAATCGGGGGGTCCCGTGCGGAGTGCACTTGACACACCCCCGCTTCCGAACTCTCGTTTTGACCCAGTGGCTCGAGGTTTCGGGGCTTTTCCCTGACCCAGCGGGTCAATCCTGACCCAGCGGGTCAATCTAGCCCTGTGACAATGTGACGGGTTTTCGCAAACCCGGGAAACCCAGCGGGTGCCCCTTGATCCCCTTGGAACCCTGACCCAGCGGGTTTTTGGGTGCCCGCGGGGCACTGACTGCCCCCGGGATTGATTGACCCAGCGGGTCAGGGTGCCGGGGTGCTGGGGCTAGCCAGGGTGCCCGCGGCCCGGTCCCCGCTGACCCCCGCGGCCGCTGGGGAGGGGGTGCCGGGGTGCCGCTGGGGAGGGGGTGCCGGGGTGCCGGGGGGAGGGGGCCGGCGGGACCAACCGGTCCAGAACCAGCCCCCGCGAACCATTTTTTATTTTTTCAAAATCCCATGACCCAAGTGACCCAGTGGGTTCATTGCATCTTAAAAAGAACCATGCTAGTATCCGCAGCACTATGGAACAAGGACATCCTCTACCCGTAGGCGCAGTTGTCGCACCTGCTACGTCTGCCGAGCAATCGCAGCAACTCGAGCAACTTAACCAACTCGAATTGCCCCAGTGGCTCTCTGTGCCTGACCCCAAGCCCCCTGCCTTATCGCCGGAGGCCAAGGCGTTGCTACAGACGCAGTACGAGCAGATGTTCGAGCGGGTCATTGAGCAGGTCTACCGCGGCCGCTCCCTGCGGTCCTTGCTCGAGGAGGACCATCGGTTCATCAGCTACGAGGACTTCCTGCGGTGGATCAAGCGTGATCCGATGCGCCATGAGCGGTTCAAGGAAGCGCAGGAGAGCAGGACCGAGTTCATCGCCGGCGAGATCCTCGAGATTGCCGACGCCGAGGACACGGTAGAGGACGTACAGCGGTCCAAGCTCAAGATCGACACTCGCAAGTGGCTCATGGGTGCGTGGAACAAGAAGAGGTATGGCGAGGTCAAGCAGGTCGAGGTGGCTGGATCGATCTCGATCACCGAGGCGCTCCAGCAGGCCCAGATGCGGATCGTTGAGGCTGAGGTAGTGGACGTAACCCCTCGACTGGAGGACTGATGCAGCGCCTGAGATACAGCCCCGATGAGGAGCAGCTGCTGATGACGCAGCTGTGGTCGCCCCAGATTGCCAACAACCCAGAGACGTTCGTCCTGTTCGCGTTCCCCTGGGGGCAGAAGAACACGCCACTCGAGCGGTTCAAGGGGCCGCGCAGATGGCAGCGTGAGGTGCTCCGTGAGATTGCCGACTTCATCCGGGACAACAAGGGCAGGTTGACCGGGGGTGAGCTGATCGAGGCGCTGCGCTCGGCGGTGTCCTCCGGCCGCGGGGTGGGTAAGAGCGCACTGGTGTCGTGGCTGATCCTGTGGATGCTGACCACCCGGATAGGCAGTTCCGTCGTCGTATCGGCCAACAGCGAGACACAGTTGAGAACGGTCACCTGGGGCGAGTTGACTAAGTGGGCCACGATGAGCATCAACGCACACTGGTGGGACCCGTCGGCCACCAAGCTGGCCCCCGCTGCCTGGCTGACGGACTTGGTTGAGAGGGATTTGAAGAAGGGCACCCGGTACTGGGGCGCTGAGGGTAAGCTGTGGAGCGAGGAGAACCCAGACGCCTACGCCGGTGTCCACAACATGGATGGCATGATGGTGATCTTCGACGAGGCGTCAGGTATCCCGGACAGCATCTGGTCCGTGGCCGCGGGGTTCTTTACCGAGAACATCTTGGATCGGTACTGGTTGGCGTTCTCCAACGGCCGGCGCAACACCGGGTACTTTTACGAGGCGGTGGACGGCAATAAGCGGGAGTTTTGGAGGAGTCGCAAGATCGACGCTCGCACCGTCGAGGGCACCGACAAGTCGATCTACGAGCAGATCATCGCCGAGTATGGTGAGGACAGCGATGAGGCCCGGGTCGAGGTCTATGGCGACTTCCCCAAGAGCGGAGATGACCAGTTCATCATGCCGTCAGTGGTCGATGACGCCATGAAACGGCCTAAGTACAAGGACATGAGCGCACCCGTGGTGCTTGGCGTCGATCCGGCCCGGGGCGGCATGGACTCAACAGTCATGGTGGTGCGCCAAGGGCGTGACATCGTGGCGATCCGGCGGTTTAAGGGTGACGACACCATGACTACAGTGGGTAACGTCATCGACGCCATCGAGGAGTTCAAGCCGACTTTGACGGTAATTGACGAGGGTGGGCTTGGATATGGGATACTTGACAGACTCAACGAGCAGAGGTACAAAGTCCGCGGGGTGAACTTTGGCTGGAAGGCCAAAAACCCGGTTATGTGGGGTAACAAACGGGCTGAAATGTGGGGTGCAATGCGGGAGTGGCTGAAAACAGCGGCCCTTCCCGCGGACAGACAGCTAAAAACTGACCTGACCGGCCCCATGAAGAAGCCCAACTCTGCCGGCACCATATTTTTGGAAGGGAAGAAGGAAATGAAGGCTCGAGGACTGTCATCGCCTGATGCGGCAGACGCCTTGGCCGTCACTTTTGCATTCCCCGTGGCCCATCGGGAGTACAATTCCCGCACAGATGTCCGCAGATCCATGAATCAGGCGGGCGTTTCAACCAGTTGGATGGGGGCGTAATGGCTAAAAAAGGCGTGTCTCTTAGCGTTAGACGGGGCGAGAAGCTGCCCGTCAGCAAGGGCGCGGGCCTGACAGCCAAAGGCCGCGAGAAGTACAACGCGGCCACCGGCTCCAAGCTCAAGGCGCCAGCACCCAACCCCAAGACCAAGGCCGACCAAGGCCGTAAAGATTCGTTCTGCGCCCGCATGGAAGGGGTGGTTAAAAACGCCAAAGGCGACGCCGAGCGGGCTAAGGCATCACTCAAACGATGGAAGTGCTAATCATGGCTACAAAACCCGGACTCTACGCTAATATCCACGCCAAGCGCGAGCGCATTAAAGAAGGCTCGGGCGAGAAGATGAGGAAGCCCGGCTCGCCCGGCGCCCCTACCAACAAGGCGTTCAAACAGTCGGCCAAAACGGCCAAGAAGGGTAAGTAATGCCGCTCGTCAAGTCTGCTAGTAAAGAAGCCTTTCGCAAAAACATAGCTGCGGAAGTCAAGAGCGGCAAGCCCGTGAAACAAAGCGTGGCAATTGCATATGCTGTTAAACGCGCCGCAGCCAAAACCCCCTCGAAAGGAAAGAAATGAGCAAGCACCTCGAACCCATCAGCAAACTTAACGCCCGTGAGCCGAAGATGTCCGACGGCGGGATGCCTGACCGCAACAAAGAGACGTACTCCAAGATGCCGGGCATGGGCTGCCACGGCAGCATCCCGTCGGGCACCAACGTCAAGGCCACGGTTGCTAAGGTTCTGAGCAAGATCAAGTAATCATGCCGCAAGACTACACAGGAATCGCCGCTGCTGGAGCGGTCAGCGAGGGCGGCTCGGCCAAGGACAAGAGCGACTCTGAGGTGCTCTCGACGGCCCGCAGTCGCCTCGACATGGCGATTTCTGCGCTGTCTGAGTCGCGTGAGGATGAGCTGGACGACCTGCGGTTCTACGCCGGCTCGCCCGACAACCACTGGCAGTGGCCGGCTGACGTGCTCGCCACTCGCGGCGCGGTGCAGGGCCAGACGATCAACGCCAGGCCGTGCCTGACGATCAACAAGCTGCCCCAGCACGTCCATCAGGTGACCAACGAGCAGCGGCAAAACAGGCCGCAGCCCAAGGTCATCCCGGCAGACGACGGCGCTGACGTTGAGGTGGCCGAGATTTTTAACGGCATGATCCGGCACATCGAGTACATCTCGGACGCCGACGTGGCCTACGACACGGCCTGCGAGAACCAGGTGTCCTACGGCGAGGGCTACGCTCGCATTCTGACCGAGTACTGCGACGACAACACGTTCGATCAGGACATCAAGATCGGGCGCATCCGCAACAGCTTTAGCGTCTACATGGACCCGCTGATCCAAGACCCGTGCGGCTCCGACGCCCGCTGGTGCTTCATCACCGAGGACATCCCCAAGGACGAGTACGAGCGCCAGTACCCGGACGCTGCGCCCATCACCACGCTGCAAACGCTGGGCGTGGGCGACCAAGGCTTTAGCCAGTGGATGAATGAAAACACGGTGCGTATCGCCGAGTATTTTTACATCGAAAACACCAAAGAAACGCTCAACCTGTACCCCGGCAACGCCACGGCGTTTAGCGGCACGCCCGAGGACAAGATGATGCGGGCGCAGTTTGGCAAGCCCCTGCGCTCGCGCCCGTCTGACCGCAAGAAGGTTAAGTGGCTCAAGATCAACGGCTACGAGGTGCTGGAGCGGTCCGACTGGGCTGGCTCGCACATCCCGGTAATCCGCTGCGTGGGCAACGAGTTCGAGGTTGAGGGCCGGCTGTACGTCAGCGGCCTCGTGCGTAACGCCAAAGACGCGCAGCGCATGTACAACTACTGGACCAGCCAAGAGGCCGAAATGCTGGCGCTGGCTCCCAAGGCGCCGTTCATCGGCTACGGCGGTCAGTTCGAGGGTTACGAGATGCAGTGGAAGACTGCAAACACCCAGAACTGGCCCTACCTTGAGGTCAATCCAGACGTTACAGACGGCGCAGGAGCCGTTTTGCCGCTGCCCCAGCGGGCTGCCCCACCGTTGCCCCAGACCGGCCTCATTCAAGCCAAAATGGGCGCTGCTGACGACATTAAGTCGGTCACTGGGCAGTACAACGCATCGCTGGGCCAAACGTCCAACGAGCGGTCGGGCAGGGCCATCCTGGCCCGGCAGAAAGAGTCGGACACCGGCACCTACCACTACGTTGACAACTACGCCCGGTTCATCCGCTACATCGGCCGTCAGTTGATCGACCTGATCCCGAAAATCTACGACACGCAGCGCATCGCCCGGATTGTCGGCGAGGACGGCGAGTCCAAGATGATCAAGATCAACCCGATGCAGCCCGAGCCGGTCAAAAAAATCCGCAACGAGCAGGGCATCGTGGTGGACAAAATCTACAACCCCGGCGTCGGCAAATACGACGTAATGGTCATCACCGGGCCTGGTTTTGCCACCAAACGTCAGGAATCGCTGGAGGCAATGGCCCAACTGCTGCAAGGCAACCCAGACCTCTGGCGCGTGGCCGGCGACCTGTTCGTCAAGAACATGGACTGGCCGGGCGCTCAGGAGATGTCTCAGCGGTTTGCCAAGGTCATCGACCCGGCAATCATTGGCGATGATGAGGACAATCCGGCGCTGGCTGCGGCCAAGCAGCAGATGGAGGCCATGAACCAAGAGATGCAGCAGATGGCCGGGATGCTCCAGAACGTGCAGAAGTCGATGGAAGCCCGTGACCTGTCGATCAAAGAGTTTGAGGCCGAGATTAAGGCGTACCAGGCTGAGACGCAGCGCATTAGCGCGGTGCAGGCCGGCATGACCGAGCAGCAGATTCAGGACATTGCTATGGGCGTCGTGGCGGCTGCAATGGAGAGCAACAACCTAAATTCGCAGATGCCGGAGATGATGCCACCTGAGATGATGGAGCAGCCTCCAATGATGCCACCTGAAGGAGCCATGCAATGAGCACCGCCGCAGACTTCATGGGCCTCTTGTTCTTGGCTCGCGACGTAGCCCACTCGGTGCATCTAAACACGCGCAGCTACTCCAAGCACCAAGCGCTCAACATCTTCTATGATCGCATCATTGGCGCGGCTGACGATTTTGCCGAGGCGTACCAAGGGCGTCACGGGCTGATTGGCCCCATTACCCTACACTCGGCCAAAAAGACGACCAACATCACCGAGTTCCTTGAGGCATCGCTGGCCGAGGTCGAGGAGATGCGCTACAAGGTGGCGAAAAAAGAAGACTCAACATTGCAGCAGTTGATTGATAATATCGTCGAGATATATTTGCGAACGCTGTACAAACTGAAATTCTTGGCATAAGGACACATCATGGAACTCCTCAACCCAATGAGCCAAGCGGATTTTCCCGCTTACTCCGCAACTGCCGGCGCCAGCGCTGGCAACACAACTGCATGGGGCGCTGGTCCTCAAGGTGTGATGGTGTGGTCTGATCAGCCTTGCTACGTTCAGGTGGGCGTGGGAGCCGTGGCTACCAGCGCCAGCACCCCGATCCCTGCCTTCACGCCCATCCCGTTTGTCGTGCCGCTGAACACGACCGGCGCTCCCTGGCGCGTCAGCGTGCTGCGGATCGGCAGCACCGACGGCACCGCGTACGCCAAACCTATCAACAAGCAATGAGCTTCGGTGTAGCCTTTCGCAACGCCGTTGGCCTTGGGCTGGGCGGCATCATTTCGCTTTTCGGCGGCCGTAACAGCGAGCAAGCCCAAGGCAACCTTCTCACCGAGTCTGGCGACAACCTCGTGCAAGAGGATAATGGCCTTCTTTTGCTGGAGTAAAACATGCCCGCTGTATCGCTCTCAATTTTTGGCGGCGTTGGCGCTCAGTTTTTTGACAACAATGGGGTCATCTTAACTGGCGGCAAAATTTACACCTACGAGGCCGGTACAACCACGCCGCTGGCAACGTACACATCAAGCACCGGCAATACGGCACACACCAACCCAATTATTTTGGACTCCGCTGGCCGGGTGCCTGGGGGCGAGATTTGGAACCAGTTGCGTTTGTACAAGTTTGTCCTAAAAACAAGCGCAGACGTTACGATTGCCACATACGACAATGTGGGTAGCAGCTTCAACGCTACCGCAATCATCGCTAACTTTACGGGTGACGGCACGGATACCACGTTCAATTTGGCAAGCGCTCCCGCAGGCGAAAACGCGACCAACATATACATTAACGGCGTGTACCAGCAGAAAAACACCTACAGCATCGCTGGTGTTGTTGTCACGTTCTCAGAAGCGCCCCCAGTTACTTCGTCAATCGAAGTCAACTACGTTTAAGGATTCATCATGGCTGACCTCAAAATTTCCCAACTTACTTCGGCAACCCTTCCGCTTGCGGGCACCGAAGTTTTGCCGATTGTGCAGTCGAGCAGCACCAAAAAAGTTGCGACTGATGATTTGACGGTCAAAAATGTGCGGTCAAACGCAACCACGGGTATTTTGCAAGTCGCCGGGCCGGGCGCAAGCACCACCCGCGTAATGACTACGCCAGACGCCAACTTTACTGCGGCCCGCACAGACGCAGCGCAATCGTTTACTGGCGACCAAACACTATCCACAGGCAACCTTGTCATCGGCACCTCGGGCAAAGGCATCGACTTTTCTGCCACACCGGGCACAGGCACAAGCGAGTTGCTTGCTGACTATGAAGAAGGCACTTGGACGCCAACAGATGCTAGTGGTGCGGGTTTAACTTTGACTGTAAACGGCACCCAGTTTTACACAAGGGTTGGCAGGGTAATTACTGTAAGTTTCAACATTTCTTATCCAGCAACGGCAAGCGTAAGTGCGGCAATTATTGGGTCTTTGCCTTTTAATTCAGTTGCGGCGAATCAAGGGGGGATTATTATAGGCCCGTCTTCAACAACGGTGGCTTTTGTAAATGGAAGCTTAAATCAATTTTCGATTGTCACGCCAGCCAACGTTGCGGTTACAAACGCAACACTAAGCGGCCAAAATATATTTGGTTCTTTGACTTACGCAGTCGTTTAAACCAGAGAAAACTGATATGGCACTTACTAAAGCAACTTATTCGATGATTCAAGGCGCTCCTGTAAACGTCTTGGATTACGGCGCTGTTGGTAATGGTGTGGCAGATGACACAGCAGCCATTCAATCTGCGGTTACTGCTGGGGGCGCAGTATACATCCCCGAGGGTGTGTATTTAATTTCAGCAAACATCACGATCCCATCCAACTGTTTTATTTTTGGTGACGGCGCATCGTCTGTGTTGAAAGCATCGGCCAGTGATCTGAAGATGCTGACAACTGGATTTGGTGTCACTGCCAAAGAAAACATTTACATCAGTGATTTGCAAATAGACGGCGGCGGTCAAACTACAAACATTTTTACTGGTCAAACACAAAACATTGGCATTTATGCGACCAGAGTCAAAAATCTGCGGATTGACAATGTTGTAGTTAAAAAAATGGGGGTCGTCAATCAGGCAAATCCGCTCAGTGACGCACTTTTTGGCGGTTTTGGAATTTTTGTTACTGCTCGTTTTGGTGACACTACAAACGTTGTTATTTCAAGATGCACCGTCAGTGAAGTAGCTGGCGGCGGCAATAATTCCGGGGATGGCATTAACATTGATGGTTTCCAAACTGGCGTCACAGAAGACTACATGAACGTCATCGTGCGCGACTGCTGGGTCTCTACTTGTGGTCGTCACTGCTATACCGTTGCTGGCGGTGAAGGCACTTCCATACCATCTGGTGTTAAGTTCATTAACTGCTATGCTGAAAAATCAGGCAGCGATGGCGTGGACATTGAGACTGGTTACAACGTACTGATTGATGGGTGCACGTTTAAGAATTGCGGCAACGATCAGACTTATTCTGACCCTGTTGCGCTGTTCGGCCCAACCTATCGTTTGCTGGCGGCAGTTGCAACCGACAATGAAGCTCGTCTAATCACAATCACAAACTGCACTTTTGATAGCTGCTATTACGGCGTGACTTACGGCGCAACAGATGGGTTACGCATTTCAGATTGCTCGTTCTACAACAGCACAACGTCAGACCTTGACCAAGGCTTGGCAAGCGGCGCAACTAATTTTCAAGTGTCAAACAGCTTGTTTGCGTCAGTTAAAAACACTCTGAATTACTTTTCGGTTGCGGCTGGGCCTTTGCAGGTCAAATTTGATGGCTGCGTGTTCTGGGGCACTGTCATTGCGTCTGCGTTAAAAAATGCGCTGTTTGCAAATTGCGTATTTAGACGAAGCTTCCAAGCAACTGGCAGCGCGGGGACATTTTCGTTTAACACGTTTGATGGATGCACATTTTCCGATTGGGCTGGGGCTGGCATAAACATGACCAACTCAAATTCAGTCAGTGCAAATTGCATAGTTTCAAGCTGCACATTTCAGGGCAGTGGAAACCTGACTTATGGGGTTCAATTTGGCGTAAATGCTGCAATCGGCTGGAAAATTACAGACTGCAATTTTTACGGTTTGACCCAAGCCGGAATTGGGGCGGCAGCAGGCGTTTTAACTAGCAGGCCTGTGCAAATAATTTCCAACAATTTGTTTGACGCTTGTGCAAACGGAATAAATTTTGAACTTGATTTTAATGATTGCATAATTGATGGAAATATGTTTGCAAGCATTTCAAATTATGCAATTTCGATTCAAGCAGGTCTTGGATTTGTGTCAAACATTACACTCGTGAACAACATGACAAAATTCAACACCGTAAACGGTTTCCGCTTGACTGTGGCAGGTGGCACGTTGGATTACTGCATTGCGACCAGCAACAACGCCCATATTGCAACAGGAACAAAGTGGAATGTGACGGTTGGTGCAAATGGCATTTCAGCCAATAACATTACGACATAACTGTACCGGCCCAGATGACCGGATTCTTGGTTTTGATTGGAGATCAAAATGGCGTTAGAAAAAGTTGAAATTGTTGACCGCATCGAAGTGGTCGAAAATGGCTGTGTACAAGTTCGCACCAAGACCACCATCAAAGAAGATGGCGTTGAAATCAGCAGCAAGTTTCACCGCCACGTTGTTGCCCCTGGCGACGACTACAGCGCCGAGGATGCCAAGGTGCAGGCCATTTGCACGGCCCTGCACACCAAAGATGTTGTGGTTGCGTACAAAGCTGCACAAGTGAAAAAATCTGCCGCATAATAGCGGCACAACCTGTACTGGCCCGGTAGACCAGGGTTCCAATGGAACAAGAAATGACTGAAGAAGTCCAACAAGCCTTAGCGGAAGTTGAATCCGCGCCAGCAGCCGAGGTGACGGCCACCACGGACACTGCACAAAACGCGCCGGAAGTAGCTGAGAGTCAACCCGAGCAGACGCCCGAGGAGAAGAAATTCACCCAGGCCGAGATCGACGCGATGATCAGCAAGCGCCTTGCCAGAGAGCAGCGCAAATGGGAACGTGAGCAGCAGGCCAAACTTGCCCAACCGCAAGCGCCAAGAGAAGTCCCGCCTATCGAGCATTTCGAGTCCCCTGATGCCTACGCGGAAGCGTTGGCGGTCAAAAAGGCTGAAGAACTGCTTGCGCAGCGTGAGTTCCAACGGCAGCAGGCTGAGATTAACGACGCTTACCACGACCGTGAGGAAGAGGCCAGGGCCAAGTACGACGACTTTGAACAAGTCGCCTACAACCCGCAGCTTCGAGTCACTGACGTGATGGCCGAGACAATCAAGGCGTCCGACATGGGGCCGGACCTAGCCTACTGGCTGGGAACCAACCCGAAGGAAGCTGATCGCATTTCCCGCTTGGCACCTCTTTTGCAGGCCCGAGAGATTGGGAAGATTGAGGCCAAACTTGGCTCCAATCCTCTTGTGAAACCAACTACGTCTGCGCCTACGCCTATTTCGCCTGTTACCGCACGCACCAGTGGAAGTTCGTCCTACGACACGACTGATCCTCGCTCGACGAAGACCATGACTGACTCGCAGTGGATTGAAGCTGAACGTGCCCGGCAGATGAAGAAGCTGCAAGCACAAATGAACCGCTAACTTTGAAAGGACCGCCGAAATGGCTAATAGCATTCTTACCATTGACATGATCACGCGGAAGGCTCTGGAGATTCTGGAGAACAACCTCGTGCTCACCCGTAACGTGAACCGTCAGTACGACGACAGCTTTGCTGTTGAAGGTGCCAAGATTGGTTCTACCCTGCGTATCCGTCTGCCTGACCGCGCTCTGGTCACCGACGGCGCCGCCCTGCAAGTGCAGGACGACAACGAGCAGTTCACCACTCTGACTGTGTCTTCGCAAAAGCACATCGGCGTGAACTTCACGTCTGCCGAACTGACCATGCAGTTGGACGACTTTGCAGAGCGTGTGCTCAAGCCTCGTATCAGCCAGTTGGCTTCGTCCATCGACGCCGACGTTGCTAACGCATTCAAGCAAATCGGCAACACCGTTGGCACCCCTGGCACCACGCCCGCCACCTCGCTGGTTCTGCTGCAAGCTCAGCAGAAGCTCAACGAGAACGCTGCTGTGATGTCGCCTCGCTACGCCACCGTCAACCCAGCGGCCAACGCTGGTTTGGTCGAAGGCATGAAAGGTCTGTTCAACCCCACCGACACCATCAGCAAGCAGTTCAAGAACGGCATGATGGGCATGGGCGTGTTGGGCTTTGACGAGATCAACATGTCTCAGTCGATCAAGCAGTTCACCACCGGCTCGCGCACCGCTACCGGCGGCTCGACCTCTGCTGCTGTGACCGCTGAAGGCGCCACCACCATCGCCATTACCGGCGCTGGTGCTAACGCTACCGTGAAAATTGGCGACGTGTTTACCGTGGCTGACTGCTTCGCTGTGAACCCGCAAACCCGTGAGTCCACTGGTTCGCTGTTCCAGTTCGTCGCTGCTGCTGACGTGACCCTGAACGGCTCTGGCGCTGGCACCATCACCGTGGCTGCGATGTACTCGGCCAACCACGCGCTGGCTACCGTTGACGTTCTGCCGCAAAACGGCAAGGCCGTCGTGTTCGTGGGTGCTGCTTCCAGCCAGTACGCTCAGAACCTGGTGTACCACAAGGACGCGATCACCTTCGCCACCGCCGACCTGCTCCTGCCGCAAGGTGTGGACATGGCCGCCCGCGCGGTCCATAACGGCATCAGCCTGCGTGTCGTGCGCCAGTACGACATCAACAATGACCGTATGCCTTGCCGTATTGACGTGCTGTATGGCTACAACACCATCCGTCCCCAGATGGGCGTTCGCCTCTGGGGTTGATTGAACGGGGGCTCCGGCCCCCTTCTACACATTTATTTTGAAAGGAATTTATCATGGCTCTTCCTAATGGCGCAGGCGGCTATCAAGTCGGCGACGGCAACCTCAACGAACCCGTCATCGGCTACTTGCCCGCCCCTACTACTGAGACTGGCACTTCCGCTGTTACCCTGACGGCTGCTGAAGTAACTGGCGGTATTCTGATCGCCAACCCCGGCACCACCGGCACGACTTACACGATGCCCATCGTGGTTACAGCAGGTGGCGTTACTGGTGTGAACGATCTGGTCTCCAGTGCTAAAGTTGGCAGCACCTTTAACTGGGTGGTGATCAACATCGGCACTTCGACTGGTGACATCACCATGGCCGCTGGCACTGGCACCGGCTGGACGATTGTCGGCTCGCTGACCATCAATGACGGCACTTCGGCCTCGTTTATCGCTCGTAAAACCAGCGACACGACCTGGACCTTGTACCGCACTGCGTAAACCTAATGGGGGCTTCGGCCCCCGTTTTTTCCCTTTTGGAATCAATAAAGGATTTTGATCATGGCAAATAACAAGCCTATCGGCGTCGCGTATGCCGACCCCCAACTGGATTCGTTCCAAGTTGGTACTTCCAATGCGCCAATTGAAATCAATACCTCAGGCGTATTGAACGGTGCTTATGCCACCACTTCGGCAACGTCGGGTGACACTCGCCTTAACTTCAACCGGCTAACCTTTACTTCGACTGGCTCTGGTGAAACTGCTCGTTTCTTGACCCGCGTGACTGGCGCTAACGGCGCTACAGGCGGCACAATCAACGGCGCACACATCAGCACAGCCGTCAACACTGGCGGCACCATCAGCGGCGCAGCCAACGCCATCCGTGCAACCATTGGTGGCACGTCTACCAACCCAGGCGGCACTTTGGCGGCTTTGCAACTGGACTCTGACTTTGCCTCTGGCGGCACTTGGAGCAATGCGTCCTTCCTGCGTGTGACCAATAGCGGCACGGGCGAGGTGGGCAACTTTGCCCTGATGCCTGCGGTCAGCGCAACTGGCGTGTTTCGCGCCAAGGTGGGGTCGCCTGTCGTCACGCACACCATTCCGGTGGTCAGCGGCGGCACGACCTACTACATCATGGTCAGCACGGTTGCCTAATGGAAATCACCAAAGAGTTTCTCGTCGGGGAAATTCAATCGCTTGAGCAAGAGGTTGGGAAGGCGCAAACCTTCCTGACTCAGGCTCAAGCGGTCTTGAATGCTTACCAACTGCTTGTTCGTAAACTGGATGAGCCAACACCCCCGGAGGAGCAATGCCCGTAATCTATCTCACACACCCAGTCCACGGCGCTAAGGTTGCGACGATAGACTTGGAAGCCGATTTGGATGTTCAAAACGGCTGGTCAAGATACAATCCAAATGTTGCCGAAGCGGAGCCGGAGCCAGAACTGGTTGTGCGGCGCGGGCGGCGCAAAAAGGACGTTTTGAGCGAAGGAGAGTGACATGGCGACCTACACCGCAGGCGATCAGATCAACCGGGCGCTGCGGCTGCTAGGTGTGCTGGCCGAGGGAGAAACGCCCTCGGCATCGGTGTCGCAAGACGCCTTGATGGCTCTCAATCAGATGATTGACTCGTGGAATACCGAGCGTCTGTCTGTTTTCTGCACCATCGACCAGATTGTCAACTGGCCGGTCGGCTCCATCGAAGAAACCCTTGGCCCCACCGGCTCCTTGGTGCGCCTGAATGGCACGGCCATCAGGCCCATTCTGGTTGACGACGCCACGTATTTCAAAGACCCCGGCACGGGCGTGTCCTACGGCATCAAGCTGATCAACCAGCAGCAGTACAACGGCATCGCGGTCAAAACGGTGACATCAACCTTTCCCCAGGTCATGTTCGTCAACATGACCTACCCGGACGTTACGATTAACATCTACCCGCGCCCAACCCGGCTGCTGGAGTTCCATTTCATCAGTGTGCAGGAGATTGACCAGCCCGCGACGCTGGCGACCGACCTGCTGTTCCCGCCGGGCTACTTGCGGGCGTTCACCTACAACTTGGCCTGCGAGTTTGCGCCTGAGTTTGGCGTCGAGCCGTCGCCCCAAGTGCAGCGCATCGCCATGACCAGCAAGCGCAACTTGAAGCGCATCAACAACCCGGACGATGTGATGTCGATGCCGTACTCGCTGATCGCCACGCGCCAGCGGTACAACATCTATGCGGGTAACTACTGATGAAGACGCCGATCCTTGGCTCGACCTATGTGGCTCGCAGCGTCAACGCTGCGGATGCCCGCATGGTCAACCTGTTCCCCGAGATCGTGCCCGAGGGCGGCAAAGAGCCTGCGTACCTTCAGCGCTGCCCAGGCTTGCAGTTTCTCGCCAGCGTGGGCACCGGCCCAATCCGTGGCTTGTGGGCCTTCTCGCCGCAGGACGGCACAGGTTTCGTGGTGTCGGGCACCCAACTCTACAAGATCAACAACAGCTACGCGGCTACGCTGATCGGCACTGTGGCGGGCACCGGGCCGGTAAGCATGGCCGACAACGGCACCCAGTTGTTTATTGCGGCCAACGGCCCGAGCTACATCTACAACAACACGACCAACGCCTTTGGGCAGATCACCGACCCGGACTTCCCCGGCGCAGTAACCGTGGCGTATCTGGACGGCTACTTCGTCTTCAACGAACCGAACAGCCAGAAGATGTGGATTACGGCGCTGCTGGACGGCACCTCGATTGACCCGCTGGAGTTTGCCAGCACCGAAGGCTCGCCTGACGGCTTGGTCGCCGTGGTGTCCAACTTCCGCGAAGTGTGGGCTTTTGGCACCAACTCGATTGAGGTCTGGTACGACAGCGGCGCAACCGACTTCCCGCTTCAGCGCATCCAAGGCGCGTTCAACGAGTTGGGCTGCGCGGCTGCCTACTCGATTGCCAAGATGGACAACGGGCTGTTCTGGCTCGGGCGCGACCGTCGCGGGCAGGGCATTGTCTACCGGGCCAACGGCTACACCGGCCAGCGCATCAGCACCCACGCCGTTGAGTGGCACATCCAGCAGTACGGCAACATCAGCGACGCGATTGCCTACACTTATCAACAGGATGGTCACAGCTTCTACGTCCTGATCTTCCCGAGCGCCGACACGACTTGGGTGTATGACGTTGCCACGCAGGCATGGCATGAGCGGGCGGGCTGGGTCAACGGCGACTTTACCCGGCACCGCAGCAACTGCCAGATGGCGTTCAACAACAAGGTGGTCGTGGGCGACTACGAGAACGGCAACATTTACGCCTTCGACATGGAGACGTATGCCGACAACGGCCAGATTCAGAAGTGGCTGCGGTCCTGGCGGGCGCTGCCCACCGGTCAGAACAACCTGCGCCGCACCGCGCACCACAGCCTCCAGATCGACTTGGAGACTGGCGTTGGCCTGAACTTGGGCCAAGGCAGCAACCCAGAGGTCATGCTGCGTTGGAGCGACGACGGCGGCCACACATGGTCAAACTACCACACCTCGCTCGTGGGCCGGATCGGTGAGTATTACCACCGCACGTTCTTTCGGCGTCTGGGCATGACGCTCAAGCTGCGCGACCGTGTGTACGAGTTGTCCATGACCGATCCGGTCAAGACGGCGATCATGGGTGCTGAACTGATCATCAGCCCGACGAATGCCTAGCCCTAACGCAACGCCGACGCCGATCACCCCGCCACGGGTGCCGTTGATCGACCCGCGCACCGGGTTGATCGACAGGGCTTGGTACTTGTTCTTCTTGTCGCTCAACGATGCGGCCACGGCAGTCGTTGATGACTCAGGGCTTACGTTCAGCGCCGAGTCAACGATTGCGTCTGTTGACGCTGCGCTTGACGCCGTGCGGCAGGAGTTGCAGACGCTGCCGCCTGCGGCTGATTTGAGCGATGAGTTGGCTAAGCAAATCCAAGCAGCAGCGTTGGAAGACTGCTGCTCGGCTCTGGTGTCGCAGATTGCTGAATTGCAAAAGCAGATCGACGCACTTCAGTCTGCGCCGATTACCACGCCGCAGATTCCGCAGTTTGTATACGGCTCCTTTTACAGCACGGCCAACCAGCCTGACGGCTCGACAACTACGGCGTACCCGCTGCTGTACGACACCACGCAGTTTAGCAAAAACGTCACGATAGAAGACCGCACAGCCGTGTTCACTGCGTCGATTGCCACGACCACCATGACAGTGACAGCGATCACTTCGGGGCCAATCTACCCTGGCATGGTGATCACGGGCACTGGCGTTACGGCTGGAACTCGCATCGTGTCTCAGTTGACTGGCACTGACGGCAGCACTGGCACCTATCAGGTTAGCGTGTCGCAGACCGTAGCGTCTACGACCATCACCGGCACCTGCAAGTCCAAGGTCAGGTGTGAGATTGCCGGAACGTACAACATTCAGTTCAGCGTTCAATTTGTAAACACCGACAACAACATCCACGACACCAATATTTGGATGCGTAAAAACGGCGTGGATGTGCCTGACACTAACAGCCAGTTTTCCGTGCCCAATCGGCACGGCTCCATAGACGGCCACTTGATCGGCGCGCTGAACTTGTTCATTGATTTAGCCGCAGACGAATACATCGAGTTGATGTGGGCAACTACTAACGCCTCCACTACAATTCAGTACATTGCTGCACAAACCGGGCCAGTTCGTCCGGCCACGCCGTCAGTCATATTAACTGTGTCGATAGCCTCTGTGCCGACACTACAGGGAGTCTAGCCATGACAGTCACCGTCAAAGTCCTCGTTCCGGCCAAAACGGTCGAGAACACTCAAACCACCCAGTACACCGCGACTGGCGTGACGACCATCATCGACAAGTTCACCGCGACGAACTACAGCGCCACCGCCGCGACGATCAGCGTCAACCTCGTCACGGCCGCTGGCTCGGCGGGCAACCAGAACTTGATCACCAAGACCAAGACGCTTCAGCCGTCCGAGGTGTACACCTTCCCAGAATTGGTGGGCCAGGTGCTTGGCATCGGCGACTTCATCAGTACAATTGCTGGAACTGCCAGCGCCATCAACATGCGCGTCAGTGGACGCGAAGTGACTTAAGGAGCCTGACATGAGTTTCGGTAGACTACTCGGCGGGGCTGCGGGCTTCTTTCTTGGCGGCCCTGCTGGCGCCGCTCTGGGCATGGGTCTTGGTGGCGCGGCAGAAGAAGCCCTTGGTGGCGGTGAAACCGGCGCCATCAGAGACGCATCCCGCGCTCAATCTGAAGCTGCAAACCGCGCAATCGATTTGCAGCGCGAGATATTCAACAAGCAACTTGAACTGGGGCGCCCATATCAAGTAGCTGGCGAGCAAGCGCTTAACAAGCTCGTCCCACTGGCGTTGGAATATACGCCGTTCGGGATGCAGCAATTCCAAGCCGATCCTGGCTACGGCTTTCGGTTGTCCGAAGGACAGAAAGCGCTTGAGCGATCTACGGCGGCGAGAGTTGGGCTACAGTCTGGTGCCGCACTTAAAGCTGCTGCCCGCTACGGCCAAGAAATGGGCTCACAAGAATTTCAAAATGCCTTTAATCGCTTTCAAGCCGAGCGTGAGGCTAGGCTCAATCCGTTGCAATCGCTGGCCGGCGTGGGGCAAACAACAAGCAATAGGCTGAGCGACACCGCTGGCACGTTTGGCCGAAGCGTGGGCGGCATGTATATGGACCAAGGCAGCAACACTGCCAACGCGCTATTGGCCGCACAACGCGCTCGTGGGTCGGCTTACGGCCAACTGGGCAGCGCCCTTGGCGGGTATCTGGGTGGCGGCGGCGGCTTTGGCCGTGGCGGTCAGATGGATGAACTGCGCAGCTACGGCGTGTTCTGATAAGGACTAAATCATGGCAGTAGATTACAACATCTTGCGCCCGGACGGCCCGACTAACCTATACGCAGGGTTCGCCACTGGGCAGCAGGCTGCCGCTCAAAACGCGCTGGCGCAGCAAAAACTCGCTCAAGAGCGCGATTTGATGTCTATGCGCCGCCAAGAGTTTCAAGCAAATCTTGAAGCCTCGCAGGCCGAGCGCAGGCGCAAGGCGCAAGTTGAGAAGACCGCTATGTTTCGCGAGAGGGTGCTTAGGGCACCTACGCCGCAGGCTGCGCGTGAACTGGTTCGGTTGCAGCACTCGGACCCCGATCTTGGGCCGGTGATGCAGCAGTTTGGCTCGCTGGATCAAGACCTGGCTGACATTCCAGACGATCCGACTGGATTTGAAAACTGGCGGCAGCGTGAGGCGATGGGCGCGGCCGAGTTCATCAAGAAAAACGCCGCTAGACAGCGGAGGCAAGACATTCTCTCGCAGCTCGGGGAGGGCCAGCCTCCCGTCGAGCCTGCTGCTGCGCCGGCTGCTGCTGCTGCTGCTGCGCCTGCTGCGGCAGAGCCCACGCCGTACACTACCGGCCCGCAGGGTGTAATGACCTACCCAGCGGGGTATTTTGGATCTACCTCCAAGCGGGGCGGGCCTGTGGAAATCAGGATGCAAGACCCGAATGTTGTTGCCGCGCAGCAAGCTGCTACTGACGCAGAAATAGAACGCCAGCGAAGTGCGTCTACGCCCGCTGATGTGATGCAAAGAGCTGCCAGCTACGCCAACGCTCGTGGGGAAATGTACCCCACCGACGACGACATAGCTGCTGCTCGGCGCGAGTTAAATATCCCTGCCCGCGCGAACGCTCTTGCGCCAGCGCCGGTTGCTGCTAACGCTATGCTTGCCGCGCAGCCTGCTGCCACTGCTGCACCGGCTGCCGCTGCGCCGCCTGCTGCGCTTGCTGCCGCACAGCGCCCAGCTATTGGCCGGACGCCCGAGCGTATTGCGCGTGAAATTGATCTTCTCAGCCAAGAAGATGACCCCGCTCTAAAAGGAAGAATTGCCAGGCTGATGAAAGAGTACGAGGCCGCTCTCAAGCCTGCTGCGGCAAAACCCGACACGGTGCCTGCTTCTGTTCGAGAGGTGCAGGCCTACCTGCAAATGACGCCTGAGGAAAGAGCGGTTTTTGAAAAGTTGCAAAAAATTAAAGGTACAAATGTCACGGCAACTGCTACTGCAACCAGCCCCACCGGCAAGAGTCTTGCGGGCCCAGTAGGCGCTCGTGCTGAGGCTTCTTTGGTGAAGGCCGAGGGTGCTGCTGGCATCATGGAAAACGCCAACATGGTCCGTGAGGCGCTGAATACTGGCAACGTCATCGCAGGCCCGTTGGCAGGCGTTCGCACGAAGTTTGCCCAGATTCTTGAATTGGCTGGCGCCGGTGACAAGGAAAAGCTGGTCAACACTCGTAACACCATCCAAGGGCTGGCGAGTCTGACGCTTGAAAGCCGCGCTGAGTTGAAAGGTCAAGGCCAGGTTACCGACACCGAAACCAAACTCCTCGAGCGTGCTCGATCCGCTGACATCAATGAACTGACGATTGCCGAACTTCAGCAGGTTGTCAATGTATCTCAACGCCTCGCCAATCGCATGTGGTCCAATCATCAGAGTCTGCTTAAGACTATGGAAGGTGACCCCGCGGCTACTGATTCGATTCGTTACTATAGGCCCACTATGTCTCTACCGCAGGCTATTGGCGAAGGTAGGCCGGCAACACCGGCGCAGACTGACAAACGCAAACAGGGACTTGATGCAATTTTTGGTGGCGGGAGGTAATCATGGCAGACAATTTCCGCGATCAGATTAACTCCGCTCGTCGGCAAGGATACTCGGACGACGACATTGTCGGGTACTTAAAAGGTAAAGACCCCCGAGTTACCCAGGCGCTGGAAGCCGGGTACAAACCCACCGAGATCGTTGACTACCTGGCGCCCAAGCCCACTAGGCTCGAACAAGACCGCCGCGAATTAGGTGTTTTTGCTCGGGGGATGAGTGAGGGGTTGGCGGGTCCAACCGCAGGCGCTACTCTTGGGTTCATGGCTGGGGGTCCTGTAGGTGCAGGTGTGGGTGCATTGGCGGGCGGCCTTGCTGTGCCCGCTGCTGATGTGCTAGTCAGCGGATACAACAAGCTCATGGGTGGTAATGTGCGCCTCCCTTCACGGGTTATTTCTGAAATGATCCCCGGCCCCCGCGCCGAAAGCCCCGCAGAGCGTGTGATCCAGGCCAGCGGTAGTGCTCTGACCGGCACTGGTGCTTCTGTGGCTGCTGGGCGTGGTTTGGCTGGGATGGCTAGGATTCCCACTGCTGCCGGAACACCCCCCACTGTGGCGCCTTCGATTGGCGCAATCGGTGCTGAAGCAGGCCGCGCCCCAATCGCACAGGTCGTTACTGCTCCCGCTGCCACAGCTGTTGGGCAAACAACAACTGAGCTTACTGGTAACCCGCTGCTGGGGTTAGCCGCTGGCGTGGGGACCGGCATGGCTGCGGGCCTGCGTCCGACCAAGCGCGAGCCGGTGCCGTCTACTGAGGATTTGCTCAAGCAGTCCAAAGCAAACTACGAGATTCTCGACAAGTCAGGGTTTCGCCTTGACACTCAACAATTTCAACAACACATGGCGCAGTTGCCCGCAAAACTGCGGCAAGAAGTTGGGTACGTTGAATCAGTGAACCCAAAGGTTGCCGGCGCGTTCAGAGAACTGATGTCTGGCGCTCCGAAGGATGTTGCCGAAATCACCGCTCTTCGCAAAATCATCGGTAGTGCCGCAAAAAGCAGTGACGCCAGTGAGCGCAAAGTCGCTGTGAAACTGCTCGATGAGTTTGACGACTATGTGCTCAATGTGTCTCCGTCGGCAATTGCCAGCGGCGACAAGAAAGCAATGGACGCTTGGAAAGCTGCCCGTGCGGATTACAGCAAAGTCAAAAAGGCCGAGTTGATTGAGGACATCGTAGCGCGAGCAGAAGTGTCCCAGGGCGGCAAGGAAGCCACGATTGCCCAAGGGTTGTCGGCTCTTGCTAAAAACGAGAGAAAGATGCGGTTCTTCTCCCCCGAGGAGCAAGAAGCTATCCGTGAAGCGGCCAAAGGTGGCACGCTTCAATCTATGCTTCGCACCGTTGGCAAATTTACCCCAATGACTCCGGCCGCGGCGATCTTTACGGCTGTCAGCCCATTTGGTGCATACACTGCCGGGGCCGGCCTGGCGGCACGCGAACTTGCCACCGCTCGTCGGGTACAACAAGTTGGCCGGCTCGCGGATCAAATGCGTTTCGGCACAATGCCTAGGGTGATCGAAAGCCCGTTTGTCAACGAGCCAGTCTTCTTCAGCCGCGGGGTGCAGAACATGCTTGCGCCGACAATGCAGAATCAAAACAGTCTCGCGCCCTAACTGCAAAATCTTGTCACTCGTCTTGAACTTCGCGCAAACGTTTGATCAAATTAACGGTCATGGACTACCAAATTCTCTTTAACATCGCCGTGGCCGTCGCAGGATTCTTCGGGGGCTGGACACTCAACCGCATCTACCAGGCTATCGACCGGCTTGACGCTGATGTGCGGCAGATGCCGACGCACTACGTTGGCCGCGACGACTACCGATCCGATCTCAGGGACATACGAGAGATGCTCGGAAAAATCTTCGACCGGCTTGAGAACAAGGCTGACAAGTGAACTTCCTAACCGCCTTCGACAAGCTGCTCAAGCATGAGGGCGATTACAGCAACCACCCCGCCGACCCCGGCGGCAAGACCAGCTACGGCATCACCGAGGCCGTGGCCCGCGAGGTCGGCTACCGTGGCGACATGCGCGAGCTGCCATTAGAGCTGGCGCAGCGCATCTACAAGGAGCGATACTGGGACGCCGTGCAGGCCGAGTCGCTGCCCCCAGACGTGCGCTACATCGTCTTCGACGGCGCCGTCAACTCAGGCGTGGCTCAGTCGGCCAAGTGGCTCCAGCGGGCCTGCGGCGTCAAGGACGACGGCGTGATCGGCCCCATCACCATCCGCGCGGCCAGTACGCTGCACTCCGAGGGGCTGCGCCGGCGTATCCTCGCCCAGCGCCTGCGCTTCATGACAAAGCTGCCCAACTGGCCGGCGTTCAGCCGGGGCTGGGCCAACCGCATCTGCGACCTGCTAGAAACATGATCGCCAAGGACAAGCTGCAACACATTGGCATGGGCATCGGCGCCTGCTTAGTGTTGGCCGGTCTGCACCATGTATCTCTTGGCCTTGCGCTGTTCCTCGGATGCGCCGCTTTCGGCGTGTTTTACGAGTGGCAGCAGTGGTATCGCAAAGAGGGTACGCCTGAACCGTTGGACGCGCTGGCTACCGCGCTGCCAGGACTAATCGCATACGCCGCTCTGGAGGTACATAAATGGACCCGCTAACCATCCTTGCCGCCCTTGGCCCTCTGGCCGTTGATCTGGGCAAGTCGCTCATCGGGCGCTTCATCCAGACCGACGGCTACAAGCCCGTCAACGTCGAAGAGTACGTCAAGATGCGCCAGTTTGATCTGGACATGTTCAAAGCCATGAACGAGGCTGGTGGGGCCAACCCCTCGTACCCGTGGGTCGAGGCCGCTGTGCGCCTCATGCGGCCCACTGTAGCGATGATTGTGCTGGGCACCTGGGCCTCGCTCAAGCTGTCGGGCCAGCCGAGCGACGCTGTGGACAACTTCGCTGCGGCTGTGGGCTTCTACCTGTTCGGCGACCGGACGCTGTTCTACAGCCGCAACAAGGCCCGGTAAGCCTCCAGCGCCGTCTTGAGGTCTTGGCGCAACTGCTCTAGCTGGTCCTCCTGCTCACGCATCTTTGCGTAGGAGTCTTGCGCGAACTTCGTCAGCACCATTGGGCTCCAGCTTGCGAAGTCTGGCCCCTCCGTGCGGCTTGGTGGGGACGACGCGCTCTTCTGTGGTGAACTTGTGCTCATTGCCGCATATCCTTGATCTTTGGACGTACTCGCCCATCTGGCGAGTTAGATTTACTGTTGACCATGTTCCGCATACCGGGCATTTCATTTAGTATCTCTCATTCGCGATTCGGGCAGTCACGCCCTTGCCGACAGTCGTGGTTGCACTCGTCGCAAGCGTCAAAGTTGGCGTTCGCGGCCCACCAGACGATGACGACGAAGACGCCGACGTATAGAAGGATTTCTAGGAGCGTCATGCTTGCCCCCTTGCTCGGATTGCGGCGGCGTATGTCGGCCAAGCCAACAAAGTGTTTTTGTCCTCACACACCTTTGCACACGCCTCGCGCTCGGCCTCAACGCTGGCAACGACAACTTTCGACCATGATTCAGTGATCTGCCAATCCAGCTCGTCCAGCAGGTCTTCGGTCGTGTCACCGTGGCCGGTGGCGTAGCCCTGGGCCATCATCCACTGAGCCACCTTGTTGCGCTCGGCTGCTTGGGCCATGTGGAAGAGGCGTTCAATCTGCGCAAGTTCCTCGATTTCGGAGTCGCACAAAGCACCTTCCTTGCCGCCGTACAAATGCAGAATTACAGCACTGCGCAGACCCGCCTCCCGCGCCATGCGGATGATGTCGTCGCGGTTCATGTGTTCTTCTCCTTGAGTTCGTCGATCCGCTTTTGCATACTTGCAGCCATCCGCAGGCCCGATAGCTCGCAAATAAGTTCGTCGCAAAACTTTGTCAGGCGCTCAATCTCTGCGTGTTGGCGGCGCAATTCGGCTACGGCAGGCTCAATAACGTATGCGTTTAACGCTACGTCTTCTAACTTATCAGCCAGTCTCATAGCGTCGGTTTGTTTGCTCATTGCGTCCTCCAGCATCTGATCGTGCCGTCTGGCATCTGACGGGTTACAAACTTCATGCCGTGCTTGTCACCGTAGCGCCGCGCAGCAACAGATGCTGTCTGGCGCTTGGTCGTTATGACAAAACTATCACCCACTTCCATCTTGTCGAAGGGGAAGCGGTTAGGGATAGGCACTCCCTTGTCAATAGGGGGCTGGTTCATAGTCGTCCTTGCTAGGGTCAAACTTGCCTGGCGCTGGCGGCTGGCCGGGGCGGTCAAGCGGGTTGGGGAAGGGTGGGAACGGCCAGGTCATTGCTTTACCTCCGTCGCATTGTGCAAGTAACTCGTCAGGCGCTTGATCTTGGACTCGTAGTACTTGCACATGGAATCCGAGTACTCCCGCGCCGATTGTGTCTCGAGCAGCCTGCGCCTAGAGTCTTCCAACTCCTTGAGCGCCAGCGCCTCAGCACTAGGCGTTTTGTACAGTGACTTCACAAACTCAACAGTGTCTTTTAGCATTACGATTACTCCTTAGTGGTTGGTGTGCCACAGTGTACCACAAGTCACGCGCCTTTTGTCAAGCGGTACTGTTTAACTGCGTTGCGAAGCCCCGCCTGCGTTGTGGCCTTCTCGTCAAGGGCCATCGCTTGAGCCTGGTCCAACGTGGCTTGCATCAGGATGCGGTGGCAGATCACCGGCACCCCTTGACCCTGCCGGCGCACCCGGGCATTGAACTGCTCGTACAGGTCTAGGCTCCAGTTCAGCCCGTACCATACGAGGATGTGGCCGTTCTTTTGGAGGCCGTCGATCCCGTGGCCCATGCTGGCTGGGTGACCGATCATCAAGGAACAGTCACCAGACTTCCACCTGTGCATCGCGTTGGTCAGGGACGCCTCGCTCTTGCACTCGGTCAGGTTGATCGGGTCGAGGTGTTTGAACTTGTCCATGATCCGCTGGGCGTCTGACCTGTAGGCATATGAGCACAGCACCGGACTGCCCTGGACCTCGTCGAGGATTTCCTCAAGCGCCTCGAGTTTGAGGTCATGCACCGGTTCCCACAGCGGCATTCCGGCAATTGGATA
>Ga0209229_10000080_pt1 | contig 33879 bp, 48 predicted proteins | sample SanBayMetagenome_FD_187466 | JGI IMG/M metagenome (GOLD analysis project Ga0209229, IMG submission 187466) | Freshwater and sediment microbial communities from dead zone in Sandusky Bay, Ohio, USA (SPAdes) (version 2) | ecosystem: Environmental > Aquatic > Freshwater > Lentic > Sediment... | reverse complement strand
TAGTTGCGAACGAAGTCCGCGCGCGACTGACTCTTCGCGCGCTGCACCATCTCGAATGCCTGGGCCGGGGTCGTCGCCACGCCGTTTTCCACCAGCCACTCCGCGGTCTGCACCGCGGCCGGCTTCCGGCCGCCTGCGCCGCCCACCCCAGCGCGCGGCGGCGCGAAGCTCTTGGCGCTCTTGTAAGTCGGCGTGAAGTCACCGCGAGAGCTAGCCGTGCCGAGCGTCTCGCCTTCCTTGAGCACGACCCGCTCACGCGGATATACCAGCCGCTCGAGCTGCGCCATCGGAACCTTCATGACCTCTTGGCCGTTGGCGTCGAGCGCCACGAAGTTGCCGTCTACCATGCCGACGCGCGCGACTTGCGGACTGCCGTCCAGCGCGCCGACGCGGTTGATGTAGTCGAGGATCTTCTTGTTGTCGCCGCCATTGACGGCGCGCGCTAGGCCGCCAAGTACGATCTCGCCGATCTCGATGTCGCTGGCGGCGCCCTGCGCTCTCGCGCGCTTGATCGCGTCCGGCAGCTGCTCGATTGACACACCGGAAAGCGCGCCGGTCACGGTCGCCTGGTCTAGTCCGGTCTGGGCCTGCAAGTCTTTGGTCTGCTCCACCTTCGGCTGACGCCCGATCTCGCCTTCCAGCTCACCGACCGCGACCTGGGTCTGATACGGCCGCACTTCCATCTGGGCGCGGTTCGCCTGCGTCGTGTTCTGGTTGCCCGAGATCTCCGCTTCGGTCGCGGACGGGCGCGCCGTGTCACCGGCGTCGAGCCCTTCAGCTTCGCTCTTCCACCGCCGCGCCTCGCGCTCTTCAGCGATGCGCTGCTTGCGCGTGCGCTCGTTGGAGTCGAAGAAGGTGTTGGCTGCTTCCAGACCGATGCCGATGTCGTACATGTCGCTTCCTCAAGTGCCGGGTCGGAACGCCGAGTACAGGTTGGACGCGAAGTTGCCGAGCCCACGCGCCGCGGACGATGCGTTGTTGCGCTGGGTGCTGGCCAAGTCGGACAGACCGCGCGCGGCGTTGCCGGCGCCGGTAGCTGCCTGGGCATCCAGCCCCTTGCCCATGGCCAGCGCGCCGGCTTTGCGGCTGTAGGCCGTGTCTCGGACGCCTTGGCGCGCGGTGTTCTGCATGGTCGCGTCGGTCGCCGCCTGGGCCATGTCGAGCCCGACCGCGGACGACTGGAAGGCCGCCGACGACGGGTCGAGGCCTGGGGTGCGCGCCAGCCGTTCTCGCATCTTGCCGAACTGGCTGGAGACATCCGCGGACGCCTCGCCTGCCGCGCGCGCGAAGTTCTCGGCCGAGTCGTAGCCCTGCGCCTCGTTGACGAAGTCTTGCTCGAGCGGCGCGTAGATCTGCTTGTAGCGGTCCCATTGTTCGCGCGAGATCTGCGCTTGCAGGTTCGACGCGTCAGCGGCAGCCCTTTCCGTCTTGCTGGCTTTCTTGCCCATCAAGCCGCCGAGCAGGCTGACTCCGGCGCCGATCAGTTGTCCCCACATGGCGATACTCCACTTGGCAGGGAAAGACCCATTTTCATGTCTCGATTCTGGCCGCTGGTCATCAATTCGACGGTTTCGGGTACTTGTCCTTGACCGCCTGGATGTCGGAGAAGAACGGCTCCACCTTGGGAATGGCGCCATTTTTCATGGCGTGCCACAGCGCGTCCATCTGCTCACCGACCGGGGGGTAGGACGCGCGCCGGCTGGCCGCGTACTCGAGGTCCGGGCCTTGCCTGACCCAGCCGCCGCCGTTCCAGACCTTGCCATCGAGCGCGGGGCGCTCGGCGACCACCTCGACCAAAGTGTGCCTCTTGAACAGGTCGAGGTTCAGCTCGTAGGTCGTGACATCAGGCGTGCCGTCGTCGCGCCGGTAGATGTAGAACTGCTGACTCATATGTTCACCGCCAACACAGACATGCTGAGCTCCTGGATCCAGATGTGCGTAGTATCCCAAGGGACGCCAGATGCGTTAAGCACCGACACCCCGAAGTCGATGGTCGTGGATGCCGAGACGGGAACCTGTACAACCCCAACGATGGTCACCGAGCCGTAGCCGCTCTGAGGCTCGACCGTGGTTGCGATGCGGGTCCAGGTCGTCCCGCCGTTCGTGGAGTAATAGAGGCTAAAAAAGTGGTTGATTGTTGCTGTCGCGGTAACCAGAAGCGACACGCCTGGCGATCCCGACGGCTGGATAGACACGCGCTGGTTGATCGGCACGGTCGAGTGGAAGTTAGGGCCGTACATCGTCAGGTTGGCCGACGTGTTGATGGCCATGCCGGTGTAGATGACCGTGTTGTAGTAAGACGCGGCGGCGGCCGACAGCACCGGCTGCTTCGAGTCCTTGTCGATGAACCGGCTGCCGGTGTAGACGCTGGCCGCTTCGAGCAGGCCGGCGAATATGTACGCGCCGAAGATCTCCTTCACCACCGCCGTGCTCATGTAGACGCCAGGCGGCAGTGTCGTGCCGTCTGGGCGCGGCGTCGGCGTGGTCGTGACAATGAACGGGATCGCCGGCGTGATGCCGGGGCCGCTCGGGCTGCCGATGGCGAACCGGTCGGCGCGCACGATGAATTCCGAGAACGGCGTCGAGTTGTTGGCCGTGCTGATCAGGCCGAAGCCCGACACATAGCCGTTGACGTCGATCTTGACGCTGTATTTGGCGTAGATGTCGTTGTCGGCGTTCGCGCGGACCGTAGCCTCGGTCTGGATGGCCGCGGTGTTGCCGGCAACCGACGCCTGCAAGGTCGTGACCGTGCTTGCCACGGAAGCAACGCTGGTCTGCAAGACCACGACATCCGTCGTGATGGACGCCACATCGCCTTCGATCAGGTCGATGCGTTCGCCCAGCTCCTTCCAGAGCAGCGACTCCATGACCTGCGCCTGCAGGTCGTTGATGATGCGGTTGATGTCCGACGCCGTGACCCGCGAGGTCTGGGACTGCTGCTCGAGCAGAGAGAACCGCTGGCCCTGCGCTTGCAGCGTCGATCGGATCTCCCCGACCTCGGCCGCGGTCACGAACCGCTGCTCCCCGGTCCCTGCGTTGCCGTTGCGGACCTGCAAGCCGTCGGCGATGGCTTGCAGCACCTGACGGGCGTTCTCGTCCTTCACGGCCGCCAGCGCGGCCGCGGGGATTCCTGGGATTCCCTTCTTGGTGTTGATCGCCCCGGCCATCAGATCGACGCCAGCTCAGAAACGGAATTGGCCATAGCCAGCTCGCGGATCTTGCCGGTGCCGGTGAGGCGCACCCGGTAACGGTCAGACTTGTACCCGCCCGGCAGTCTGAAGTCGGTCTGCCCAGAAGAGAGAGCAAGCGTGTGCCGCAAGAGATATGCGCCGTTGATGTAGGCGTAAAGCTGCAACACCCAAGCGCCTTCCACGAGCGCAACGCCGGCTCCAAAATTGGTAGGCCTTTCGGTGACTATCTCCTTGGACTGCCATACGGTGTTCAGGTCGGTGCCGCCGCCGAACGCCGAGATGTTCGCGCCCTGCGCGAAGTAGAACTGGTCGGCCAACGGGCTCACGAACGAGCATTGGGCGACGAACCCAGGAAGGTCGGTCATGGCTCCCTGGGCTTCGTCGAGCCGGATCATGAACGGCGTGAAGCTGCCGGCCGACGAGTAGACGACCAGTCGCCCGTCCCAGACGGCGAAGCGCATGGTCGAAAGACCGGCGCCGTACCGAGCGCGCCACACCTCGCGGGTGAAGAACTGTTCGCTCAGCGCCAGCGATCCGGTCGCGCCAGACACGGCCACGAGGCCGTCGTTGCTGGCGTAGACCACCACGCCGTCGACCACCGCGATCGACCACTTCGAGACCCCGGCCTGGTCGATGTTGAGCTTCGAGGTCGTCATCGAGTCCGGTGACACGCCGGAGACATAGTGCGGGACCGTGGTCGTCGTGATGATGGCGCCGGCGCCGTGCGTGATCCCGCCGATGACGACATGCGGCAGCGTCTTGACGTAGGCCGGCGGCCAGGCCCACGGCTTGTAGGCTTCCGAGAAGTGCAGTTCGTTGCCCTTCCACGCGCACAGGATGCCGTTGGGCAAGCTCATCAGTCCGCGAAGCTCGGTGTCGGGCGCGTAGTAGTTGAGCGAGGACAGCTCTTCGTTGAGCAGCGACGGGTCGACGTTGTCGGTGAAGGTGAACGTGCCCGGCGGCTGGCTGAGCACGGTCACGGAGCCGACATAGAAGTAGCTTGCGATGCTCGTCCCGGTGCCGGTGCGGTAGACGCGGATCTCCTTGATCGGGGCGTACGAGCCGTCCGCGGCCTTGGTCACCGTCAGCTGGACCGGGATGGTCGTGCCGGTCGTGACCGACACCACCGGGCTCGGCGGCCCTTCCTCGCCGTAGGTGTTGACGTAGGTGTAGACGTAGACGCGCGACTCCTTGTCGGCCTCCGGGATCGCGCTGGCCAGGGTCGCCGTGAAGCTTGCCACACCGGTGTCGGCCGCGAGGTTCAGGGTGTAGTAACCCTTCGTGCTCTCAAACGACGAGTTGCTGGTGTAGATGTCGAACACCTGGGCGCTGTCGGTGAGCCAGTTGGCGGTCAGGCGCAACACCGGGAACGCGCCCTCGGGCGTGCTGGCGGCCGGCGTTGCCGGCGTGAACTGGTAGCGGTTGCTGCCGAGCGCGGTCGGCGTGATGGTCGCCTCTTGGTACTTGACCCCGCCGTACTCGTAGTGGAAGCGCCACACGAGCGCGGCTGTCGTGGCGTCTACCGTCTTGATGCCCTGCACGACCGCGGTCGGGGCGACGGTCGGGCGCTGCACGCCGACAAGGTACGGGGACGGCGGCAGCCCACCGTTGACGCCGGCTCCGCTGCGCGGAGCGACGAAGATCCCGCCGGCCGACGAGTAGTACATTCGGTTGAACGTATCGTTAACCAGCGGCGAACGCACCGCGTCGACATCGGCGGTCCAGGTGTAGAAGTTCAGGCCGTCGTCGGTGTAGATGGCCTGCGGCGTGTTGGTCATCGTGCGATAGAACACGTTGCCTTTGGCCGAGCGCAGCTCGCCGTACGCGAAGTCGCAGTTTTCCGCGATCGCTGCCGAACCGTCCGGCAGCAGCGACTCTGGGAAGCGCGGCCGGATACCAGAGAACGAGTTGAACTTCAGGACTGCCATACGATCACCAAGACGCCAGCGCAGAACGCTTCCAAGAATTTTCAGCAACGCAAACGTAGATGTAGCTGGAGTTCCAGCAGATGTCACCTGGGTTTCCGGTCGCCGTCGCGCTGGCAGGGGTGCGCGCCGATCGCAGTCGGATGGTGTTTGAGTTGACGTCGAGCATCGCAGATGGCGTGTCGGTTCCAACGCCGAGATTGCCTACATTATCAAGGCGCAGGGCTACGATTTGATTGTCGCAAATCCATTGATGAGAGTGGCCTTTGTAGACGGCCTGCGCTCTGGCGGTTAGATTCAAATTCCAGGCGTCCGTGACCACAACGCTAGCTATCGCCGGCGTAGCTATTTCCGATGCCCTGGCAAGATAAGCGCAGTTGTCGCTGGTGACCGCGTCCACGCGCCCGACCGGGGCGGTGACGCCGAGCCCAAGGCGCCCAGGCGGCCGAACTCCCTCGGCGCTCAGGCGCGCGTACTCTACGCCGTCGATGCAAAACCGCATGAACGAATCAGCGCCAACGCTTGCCGGGTCTGCGTGAAAGCTTACCGACCTGCTGTCTGTGGTGCCTTCGGCGCGCATCTCGCCGCAGAACTGGTACCCAGTAGCAAGGCTGCCGCCTACCGCAAAACTTCCCGTTGCTCGTCCAGAGCCAATTATGTCGAGCTTTTGCTGCGGAGAGGTATTGAAAATACCGACATTGCCGTTGTTGCTGGATATGGTCAGATACTCCGTCAAAGCGCCGCCGCCGGCCGCTTTTACGAAGAACCCTAAATTGCCAAAAGAATCGGTTGAAGCTCTGCGCGCAGAGATGAAGGAAATTCGCTCGTTCTTTAGCCAAAAATTGATGTTGGCAAATGGTCCATTTTCGAACGTGGTCGAGCCTTGAAGCTCGAGCGCAGAAAACGAGTCTCCGGCCACACCGGCGCTGATCGTCAGCGCGCGCCCCGCTGTGCCGATCAGGTTGGCGACCGAGCCGCCGACCGGCAGATGGCCGGCGCTGGTGAATTGAGGAAACAGCGATGCCGCGCCGGCCGTCCAGCGCAGCTCAACCCGCGCGCCAATCGCCCAGGATGCGGCGGTGGTGCCCTCCTGCGCGCGCGTCACCGTCAGCACGTCTCCAGACCTTGCCGTGACAAGAACGATCTCCCACGACAGCTCTGCGCCGCCGGATTCGCCGATCAGCGTCAAGGAGAACTGGTCGCTGGCCGTGGGCATGGGGAATCTGCTGCCGTGCCCAGAGGACAAGGTGAGCTGCGTGGCGGCCGCCGTCGCGGATGCCGCCAAAGTGCCAGATGCGTTGTTTTGGAAGAGGCGTGCCATTTATAGGTCTTTCACGAAGACGTAGAACTCTTCTTGCGAAATGCGGCCGCCGGTGGTCGTCAAGTTGACGGTCACCTTGTACAGCGTGTCGTTGGCGCCGCCCGACAGCCAGATCTTTGCGATAGATCCGTTGACCTGGACGTTGCTCAAGGTCAGGCCAGATGGTGAAATTGACGCGGTGGCGCTCTGGATCGAATCTCCGGTCGAAAGCCAATTGGAGTAGTCGACGTCGTAGTCGAGCACTTCGATCGGCTGCTTGGTGAATTGAAGTTTCATGAGACCACCGCCTTTGGCTCGACTATCATAGTCCTGCTGCTCTTTTCGACCCGCATCGTCCTTTCCTCGATCGGCAGCATTTGACGGACTTCCGAAACGACTACCACGGCTCTCGGATCGGCGGCCACATAAGCCCTGCGCTTTGCGCTCGATGCTCCGCTTGAGTAAAACCCAAAGAAGCCGAACGCCGACAACGCGGCCTGCATCACGCCCCTGGCGTACGCAAACTGGATGCTTACCTGCTGCTGCTGCGCGGCAACACCGGAGCCGTTTAGGGCAAATCCGTTGATCGCGGATCTGTTCATGGTCAGTAGGCGTAGCTAGCGCCTGGGTCTGGCGGCGCAGACGACCCCGTGGTCGCAACAACGTTTGACCAGAACCGGAACGCGGTGGCTGTCTGGCCGCCTGGGATGACGACGCCGACCGCCTGCGGCTGCGCCGGGGGCGTTGCCAATTGAAATGCAGCAATAATAGCCATGACTCACTCCCAAAGCATCGCGCATCTTGAAGAGAGATAGTTAAGCGTTGTGTTCTGGAATGTTCCAGGGCACACATCGTCAAGGGCCATATAAGAGCGCGGTTGCGATCCAACAATCGTAGTCTGAAACACGCTTCCAATAGGCACTTCAGAGTTCAGCACGGAGCACATCTGCATCACCGGGTAGACTCGAGGCATGGCTGTCCAATGCGCGTAGCATTGAAAGTCGCCGTTAGTCAAAGATGAAGCTTGCGTATTGTTGTCAGGCGATCCAAGAACAGATCCTTGAGGTATGAGGCAGTAAGCACCGTTGGTGTTTACAGGCAAAGCAACGCCTGTTTGGAAGTTCAAGGCTTGCACATGAAGAGACGCTCTGTTGCTCCCAGAAGCTTTGTACACGGTAACGCCAATAGAGTTGACGGCGCCGCTGTTGTTTGTCGTTGGAGCAATACAGAAAAACCCAATAGACAAATTTGTAGTTTGCCTGTTTAGCGAAAGTCCAAGGAAATTATCCTTAAAGCACATCCATGAAAGCGTGGTAATTGTGTCGTCAGCTGTTTGCGTGCCGTTGCCACCAACACAAATGGCTCTTGTTGACTGAGTTCCGGTAATAGTTCCCGAGCCGTTGCTTCCCTGTCCGACGGTTAGCCAGATGCGCGCCCCGCTGCCGTTTGTTGAAAGCCCGTACTCAATTTTGAAAAAGACGCTGCTATCAGGGTAGCGCCAGATTTCGTATCCAATAACGTTGTTAACGCGAACAACCGTTGTCCAATTGATCTGCCCTGTATCGGCGGTCTTTACAAGCCCGAGCGTGGCGAACGCGCTGGAGATCGCTGATCCCCAGGCGCGAAAATTGGCGTCGGTCGTCAGGTTGTGCAAAGAAAGCCATGAATGAACGGCCATATATCACTCCCAAAGCATGGCAATCTTTGTGTCGTTGTCGCTTATTCCGCTGCCTCCAAAGCCTGGTTGGCTGGTTTTTGCCCCATAAACGGAACTATTAGACAAAGCGATATACGATCTTGGCGTTGACCCAACCAGCGCCACGTTGAAAATGTTTCCTGTCGGAAACTCGCTATCTATGACGGTGCAGATGTGCATGACAGGCATCACTCTTGGGGTAGAGGCCCAATGAGTAAAGCATTGGCTGTCGGTTCCGTTGATGTAAGACGACAGCATGTTGTGCGGAATCAGGCAGTAGCTTCCGGCGAGTGTTCCATCTTGGTTAACAGATCCAAACCTGAAGCCAAGCTGAAAATTCAAAAATTCAACAGAAGGAAATCTACCACCGCCAGCATTTCTTGAGCCCCAATATATTTGCACGCCAACGGTGGTTTCTTGGCCGCTGGCGTTTACGGTTGGGCATATTGCAAAAAATGAATCTGTGTTTTCGACGTTTCGGAATCCAGCGAACGCAAGGTAGTTATCTTTGAAGCACATCCAGTTTGAGTATGACCCATCCCAGGATGACGTTGTGTCTGGAAGAATTGTCCTAGAAAGGCTTATAACCCCGGTCAGCGTGCCGGCGCCGTTGCTCCCTTGCCCAACTCTTAGCCACATCTGCGGAACGTCAAGATTTCTTGCGCGCCCGAAATCAAACCTCATCCAGATATAGGAATTCGGATACCGCCAAATTTCGTAGCCCGCAGACGTTTCGTTTGAGGTTGGCCGAACAACGGTTGCCCAGTCGATCTGGCCGGTGTCACCGGCCTTGATCAGTCCCATCATCGCCAAGCGAGCAGAAAACCCAGAGCCCCACGCGCGAAAGTTCGCGTCGGTGCTGTGGTTCATGGTCGCGGTCCAAGACATGGTCGTCATGGCACGTCCTCAAGGATGATCTGCACATCGAGCTTGCTGAACGCGCTCGACGACTCCAGATAGAAAACGATCAGGTCGCCGGCCTCGAATGTCGTCCGCGTCCAGCCGGTGAACGTCTCGAGCAACAGCCCGGAGCCGTTAGTGATCGTCGGCTTGGCCGCGCCGCACACCGAGTCCAGAGCGCCGGGCAGCGCCGGCTTCACCGAGCGCCGCAGGTCGAGCACGCAAGACCCAGGGCCGCCCTCGGTGATGATGTTCAGGCTCTTGATGCTTGACCTTGTGGCAACCTCGATGGTCTGCGAGAGCGGCGCTATCAGCGACCCGCCGAAGTAAGTCTCCCACCCGGCCCCGCGCGATCTGCTTGTGACGAAGGCCGAGTTGGGCGGCGACCAGAAAGGCGAGAACAGTGAAATGGCCGCCGGCGAGAACCAGAGCGCCGACAGCGGAGCAACGGTTTTCGGCTCGACCATCGGGAACTGGATGAGCTTGTTGCCGCCGGTCTCCGCGTCGAACACGCCGATGTGCGTGATGACCACCGAAGAGCTTGGATTCGCATTTGCCGGGAACAGGATGCCGGCCGTGTTGCTGGATTCCCCGTTGGAGTCAGTCGCGCTCCAGGGCAGCAGCCGCCTAGCGTATCCAGAGTACCCGGTCTCTACTGTGCCGTCGGCGGCGAACTGGTTGCTTTCGAGCAGACCCAAGTAGACGGCAGCCGGGGGCGGCACGGCCACCCCTCTCAAGAAATGGTCGACGATCTTGCCTTCTAGGTACCTCGTGAAGGCACTCATCCGGGCGCCTACTGCGTCTTGCCTGTGACGTTAGGGTTGGCCGGCGCGGTGGAATTCGGATTGGCCGCGGCCTCGACGGCGAACTTGCCGGTTAGCGCGGCCACGTAGGCCTGCTGGTGCTTGATGGCGTTGGCCTGGTTCGCGGCGTACTCGGCGTCCTTGCTGTACGCGCGATAAAGGATGTAGTCGACGAGTACGGTCTGGTAGATGTCGTCGAGCGTGATGACGCCGCCCAGCGCCGCTTCGGTAGGCGCCGCGCCGTAGATAATCTCGACCCACCCGCGGTTGGAGCTCGGCTGCGGCGGGTAGACGTAGAACGTCTTGGGGTCGAGCGCGGTGTAGGTGTAGTGCCTGGCGACGCTCGACGCCGTGCTCGAGTGCCAGTCCGGGGTCTGCGAGTCCAAGATCTCCCTGGTCACGATGCGGATCGCCCGGCCCGGCGTGGCGCCGTCGGTGCCCATGTTCCGCACCACGTCGATCAGCTGCACGCCGTCTGCTGGCAGCGTCTGCTTCGTCCCTGCGACGAGCTGGGCCGACTGGTTCTTGACGAAAGCGTTTGGCTTGAGAAGCACGATCTCGCGTTGGCCGTCGTTCAGCCAGCCGAGCAGCTCGGCGCTCGGCCAGCGCACGCTGGTCGTGTCTTGCAGGATGATCTGCGCTTTCTCGACGATGGAATTGACGGTGATCGTAGGCATGGCAAGACTCCTTAGTGCTGCGCCTTGACGCGAAGCGGCGCTCTGCCAAGTGCGTTGATGGCAGAAAGCTTGGCGCCGGCCGCGGCGGCCTCGAACTGCGCGCGGCGGTCGAGCCCGTTCTGCAAGTCGGTCCACGGCTTGCCAGGCATGGTCATCAGCTTGGCCAGCGCCCCGTCCGCGATGGCGTACAGGTACTGGTTGCAGATCCAATCCGGGAAGCCGGTCGACGCCTGCGTCGGGGCCAGAGCCGTGGTCATCACTAGGCCGCCGGTGAGCGCCGCTACGGGCACGGGCGCGAGGATGATCTGCTCGGTATCGACCTGGGTGAAGTGGGCCGGCGTGCCGGTCTCCGTGCGCCAGGTGGGCAGCTCGGAGTTCAGGTAGTCGAGCGCGCGGTTGGCCAGGGGCCGCCCGTTGTAGGCAGCGTCGATGACCACGACAACTTCTGCGTCGGCCGGTACGGGGATGGTGTAGGCCGACACGCCGGCGGCCACGTTGATCGGCGCCGGCAAGTGCTTCCAGACCCAGGCCTGCTCACAGAGCTGGATGACGGCGCGCTTGATGGCGTGCTGGGTCACCGGATCCGACGGGTCGGCTGCCAGGTTGGGCAGCACTTCGTCTATCAGGTCGGTGTAATTGACGTTCGCCACGGCACGCGTCCTGAGCGGGTATTGCCCGGATTATCCGAGTCGAGTCGCTATTCGACTCACCGGCGGTTGTTGTGCTTGGCGTCGATGTCGCCTTCGAGCTCTTCGATCTGGTCGATGAGCGCCTTGGTCGACTTCTTGACGTCGAGCTCCTTGCCGTAACGGCTGAGCGCGAAGGCTTTGAGCTCGGTCTTGCTCATGCGCTCGAGCGGCTTGGACAGGTCGCTCTGCTCGACCAGGACCGAGTCGCCGTCTTCGTCGACCACGCGGACGGTGTCGGAATCCTCCACCTTCTCGAGGTCGCCGCCATCGGCCAGCTCCCATTGGTCCGGGAACTTGAGCAGCGCCTTGGCGGCGAAGTCCGGCACTTCCTGCACGTCGCCGTGGCCGTTCCAGGTGATGCCGGTCCGGGCGATGTTGTCGATGGCCACCGGCTTCTTGCCGACGTACCGCAGCTTCACGAAAGCAGACATGGGATCTCCTGCAAAAGAAAAAGGGGCGACCCCGCGAGAGGCCGCCCCAGGTTTCACCAGATCAAGTCAGAAGGCAATTACTTGCCCTCGAACTTGAACAGTCCCAGCACGTCGATCTTGCCGGTGGCGGTGCCGCCGGTCAGGGTCGCGGTGAGGAACGCGTCGAACAGCAGCGTGGTCGGCACGCCCGGCGCGCGGGTCGTACCCGCGGCCGAGGTCGCCGTCGCCGCCAGCAGCGCGGCGGCGCCACCGCCGGCCTCGCCGTTGACGTACTGGAAGCCGAGCGACACCTGGGTCGAGGCACCCAGAGCGGCGTTGATCAGCTTGAGGTCGACGATCTTGGTGCCGGCGTAGAGACGCGCCAGACGGACGACATCGTTGGCCGGGGTGGCGGCGAAGTTGAATTCGCCGTGGACGGCAGCCAGCGGCGCATCGCCGCTGTACTGCGTGTCCTGGAGGGTGGGTGCGTTGAGCGTAGCCATGAGAGCTTCTCCTGAGAATGAACGTTGGTTGGCTGGGGGCCGAAGCCCCCAGCCTCACCGTTACGAGGCCAGCAGCGTCCGACCCGCGGCCGAGGCCGGGTCCGGTGCGTAGCTGTCGAGGACCGCGACACCGAAGTCGGTGTCGGCGCCGTCGATCTTGAAGCGGATCTTGCTGGTACCGCACATGGCGGCGCAGACCGTCTCGATCGAGTTGCCGTGGTCCACCGGCTCTTCCGACCAGTCGTAGTAGTAGTCGGAGGCCGACTTGCCGTACGCCTTCGCCAGCGCCTGGGCGCCGACGATGATCGCGCGGTCGATCGGCTGAGCAGCCGTCGCGTTGGTCTCGGTGTACGTCACACCGTCGCCACCGCCCGAGTCCACGACCACCGTGTCACCCGCGTTGAAGCGGATGGCGTAGCGGTTCAGGCGCTTGATGAGCACGCCGTTCCACATGATGGTCTCGTACGCGTCGAACAGCGGGTGCTTGACGCCGGTTGCCTTGCGCTCGAAGGCGTACTGCACAGCCTGCCGCCAGGTGGTCTGGCTGGTGCGGCTCTGGAGGTACAGCCACTGACGCTCGGTGACGAAGCAGACCCACAGCGGGTCGTTCCACGCGCGGTCGTCGCCCTTGATGCGGACCGACTGCATGACCACCGGCGACTCGCGGAGCTGGGACACGACACGGTCGATGTCCTGGAGCGTCAGCGCGTCGTTGGTGCCGAGGTCGGCCGGGCCGGTGGCGTCGTTCGCGTAGTACACGCGGTTGCGGGTCGGGGCGCGCACGGCGTTGACCATGATCTCGCTGAAGTCCGGGTCGGACGAGGCGGGGATCACCCAATCGCTGGTGCTCTGGCTGCCACGGGCGCCGGCCAGGTGGACGAGGGCGGTCTGATCCTCGAGACGCTGCATCCACGCCTGCAAGCCAGCCATGCTGATCTTGCGGAGGTTGTGGACGGTGCGCTTCTGGGTCATCTTGCCGCCGCTGTCGGCGCCGCCGCGGACCTGGTCGATGCGGACATCCATCGAGGACGTGGTGAGCTGCATCATCCGACCGGCGATGCGCTTGTCGCCCATGACGGGCTTGCCCTGGAGGATGTTGAAGAGGTCGATGGAGACGGTGTCGCCGGCGCCCTTGGCCAGGTCACCCGCCTTGACGATCGGGTAGTCCGGGCTGGTCTGACCCTTGGTCTTGGCGCCGAAGGAGCCCTCTTTGGGCATCTCGCCCGAGAGCAGGTTCATGAAGCCGGGGGTGTGCTGCACGCGCGTGAAGAGGCCGACGGAGTAGACCTTGCGCGCCAGCGGCGACCCGACAGGGATGTTGGTAGCCATGATTTCCTCGCAGAAACGTTAGAGATTGCTGAAGTATTCGTCCATCTGATCAGGCGTCATGCGGGAGAACTTCTCGGCAAGCTGAACCGAAGTCAGGTTCTGTGCTTCCTCGCGTTCGTCCTGCGCGGCGTGCTGGCCAGCCGGGAACTCCGAGAGCGAATTCGGGACGTCGGTCTTGCCGGCCTTCGAGGCCGCGGCTGCCTTCGCCTTTGCTTTCGCGCTCAAGTCCCCTGTGTTTGTCGATGATCTCTGAGCAGCGCCGGGAATGTCGATCTGGCCCAAAGCGGCTTCCACCATCTCGGTGACCTTCTGGAAACGCTCCGACATCGGACGATCCTTCCAGACCGACTGGTCGCGGAGGGTGCGGTCGAACTGCTTGGCGAGCTCGAACGCTTCCGCGTTGTTGGCCTGGATGTGCGCCAGCTTCGGCACCGCGTCGATCGCTTCCTGCACCGTGTCGGCGGTGCTACGGGCGCGCTCGGCTTCGGTCGCCTCGGCCGTCTCCCGGATGGGCTTCAGGGTCGCTTCCAGCTGCGCGGCTTTCGCCATCGAGGCCTTGACTGCCCTGTAGACCGTCGGGAAATCATCCTTCAGGGTCTCCAGATCCGCTTCGGAAAAATCTGCGGCAGGCGGCTCGTCGCTGGTGCTGGCGTCGGCACCATCGTCTTTCGCCTTCTCGACCCCGTTTCTGGCCAGTCCTTCGAGGTGCGCGACCCGCTCCTTCATCTCGTTGAGCATTTGCTCAGCTCGTGAAGCTCGCTCTCGCTCACTCCTCAACACGCTGTACGGGATGACATGCTTCCCGTCTCGCGTGGCAACACCCGCGGCGTTGCTCTCGTCCTGGTCAGCACGGGCTGCGTCGGCTGCCTGCTGATCGACCTTCCCCGGTTCCTCGCCGTCCTTCGCTTCTCCCTTCGGGTCCGGGTCCGGTTGCGGCTCGGGCGTCTCGTCGGCGGCTTCGCCGCTCTCGATCTGCTCGAAGGCCTTGGCCAGGGCTTCGGGGTCGTCAGGGATGTTGCTCAGGTCGACTTGGATACCACTCATGCTTCACTCCACGTATCGCGTTGGCTGCGGTTGCTTCGAGCGCGCGCCGATGACCCACGGCGGGGAAGCGCGCTTTTCTGCTGATTGGAATATAGGAGCCGAAAAACAATTCGACTACAGCCACTCCTTCGGTCTGTCGTCGCCTTCCTTGTAGGTGCGCGAGTACAGCGTCAGCATCCGCAGGTTGCACATCGCGTGCGCGAGGTGCGGAAGGCCGGACTCTGGGTCCAGATCCTCGCCGCGTTGGAACGCCGCGAGATGCCGCAGCGCGCACGCCAGCGGCACGGACCACGGCATCCCCTTGGCCCAGTTCCATGCCGCATACTTCTTGCGCCCGTGGTCCCAGACCCGCGCCTCGTCCTCAAGCGTGCAAAGCGGGATGAGATCGAGCGCGGCCTTGCCGTCGTTGTAGCGCGCGCCGCTGCCTTTCTGGTCGCTGTTCACGTCACCGATAGACATGCAGACTCCTGATTTTGTTGAACACCCGGCGCAGCGCGTACGAGCGCACGACGGAGATAACCGTGAAGATCACGCCGATGCCGAAAGCCTGCGCGCCGGTCACATGGAAACCGAAGAGAGGCAGGATTAGCATGTTGGCGCACCAGTTGATGGCAAAGCCGATGGCGACGTTTGCCCATGACTCGATGAAAGAGCCGAGTCTGGTCTGGCTCACGAAGCGGCTCCACGATCAGCCAGCACCACACCGCCGCTGTGCGACCAGCGGTTGTTGTAGTAGCCCTTCACGAAGTAGTTGAAGATCTCGAGCTTGAAGCGCGACACCGCGCCGTCCTCGTTCAAGCGCAGGCGCACCGTGCCGCCGCCCAGGTGGAACGAGATCTTCTTCTTGCGCGCGAACGGCGTCTGGTCCTGCGTGCAGCCGGTCTGTACGGCGTGCACGTTGCGGATCAGCGCGTACATCAGCTTGTGGTAGTGCCCGGCCAGCAGGACCGCCGGCTTCTCGCCGCCGTCGTAGCCCTCGACGATCTTCTGGACCGTGTACGACACGGCGTAGGCCGTGCCGCCGCCGGGGTGCATCAGGTGCAGCTTGCAGCTACGCCCCGACCCGGCGTGCGTCAGGTTGACGAAGGCCTCCATGTAGCCCATGTCGACCCAGTCGTCGCGCCCGTGCTCACGCATCACGTTCTCGGCCATGCGGCCGATGTCCATGCCGGCGCGCTGCGCGTACCAGCCCTCGTGGTCGTCGCCGGCCACCGCGTAGGTCTTGAGCCCGGCGCGCTGCGGGTAGTTCTTGGCGAGGTAGGCGAGCTGGTTGGAGACGCCGTGCGTGTGCAGGTCGTGAAGGTTGAACGACGCCTCGCCGTCGATCCAGTTGCCGGCGTTGAAGACGTGCTCGACGCCCTCTTCCTGGAACTTGTCGTACAGGTCGTTCAGCACGTCGAGGCGCTCGTACTTCGAGCCCAGGTGGTTGTCGCTGGTGAATCCGAACGACAGCCAGCCGTCCTTGTCCGTCTTGAACTCTGGCAGGTCGGACCGTGTGTGTCCGGGGGTCGGCGTCTTGGCCCAATGCCAGGTGCCCGAGTGATCGTGCAGGTTCAGACCCTGGTCGCGCAGCCGGTCGAGCGCGTCGAGCGCGGCGCCGCGGGAGCAGCCGACCTGCTCCGCGATGTTGTCGAGCGTGATCGGGCCGCGCTTCAGCAGGCTCTTGACCGCGTCGACCGGTGCCGCTGCCGGCGCTTCATCGTGCGTCACATCCGGCAAGTCGTCGCCTCCGTGGATCACGCCCATGCGATTCGAGACGTACTCGGACTCTGGCACCTCGATGCCCTTGGATCGCAGCACGGCGATGCGCTTCAAGACAAGGAACGTTGAAACCCCGAGTTCTTGAGCAGCTTTTGCGCGGACCCACTTGTTGCGCTTCAAGGCTTCGTAGACATCGTTGTGGGTGACCTTACTCATTGGTGTTGCCTCGGCGTGTGACTTCGATGCCGAGTTTCTTTCGGCGTTGCTTGGTTTGCTTGTGGTCGACGGTCAGCCGGAATTCCAGATGCCCATCGACCAGTCGCACTTCTTCTTTGTGCACGAGCGCGCAGTCGCAGCACTCGGTGTGCGTGTAGCCTGCTGCTCGATACCATGACCCGTCCGTGATCTGGACGGGCGTGTAGTCTTGCTTCTTTGGTGACACAACATAGCCCTCTACTTTCCTAGAAATCTGCTGCAAGAAGGATCAGCATGATGCGGCGCTTCTCGTCTTCGGCCGCTGCTGCCGCTTTCTCTGCGTACTTCTCGAAGTCTTTGGCGAACGCGTCCTTGAAGTTTGGCATCTCGCCGAGCATCGGCCGGAACATCGGCACTTCGATGTCGCGGTCGGCGGTCCTCACAACGAACCGGCGCGACAGCTTGCGCTCTTGGCGCTGCGTCTCCGTGTCGGCCTCGGGCTCGGGCATGGCCGCGGCAGCCTCAAGGATGTCGATTAGGCGCGGGTCGAACGGGTCGTACTCCTTGCCGCGGATGACCACCTTGGCCAGGCGCTCTCGCACCCGGTCGGGATCGTAGGCCCGGTCGTCGGAGTAGCGGCTGGTTACGGACGGGCCGGCGCCCTGCTGCGGGAGCGGCCTGGCCTGGGACTGGGCGGCCGTGATGAAGCCGAGCGTGGCGACCGCCATCACCCCGAAGCCGACACCCTGGACCGCTATGGAACGCGGGACCAGGCTCACGGGTCACGCTCCACGGTCGTCGTGTCACCGGCCGTGGTGAGCGTCTGGGCGATCGCGCCGGTTGCGCGCGCGGCGCTCGAGACTTGCAGCGGGTGCGCGGCGTTCAGGCCGGTGAGCTGGTGGATCTCGGCGGCGTCGCCTCGCCCCGCTGCTAGGCGATCGGCTGCCGAGAGACCGGCCAGAGGGTAAGCCCAGAAGCTTGCGGCGCTGGCCACGGCTACTGCCTCGTCACCGTGACGGTGCCGGAGATCTCTTCGATGCTCTGGACGATGGCGGCCACCGTGCGCTGGGTCTGCGACACGGTCAGCGGCGACCCGGACTCGAGTCCGTGCAGCTGGTAAAGCTCGCGGACCATAGCGTGCAGCTGGACCATGGTCTCGCCGGCGCTCAGCCCGTTGGACAGGGTGTACGCCCAGATCGCAGACGGCGGCGCTCCGTACCCGACCTCGCCCTGCGCGGCCAGGCTGTCGGCGCCGGCCTCGGCGGCCGACATGATGCCCTTGATGAGGGCGCCGCCTGCGCCGGAGAACGCGTCGGAGCCCGTCTCGGCGGCCGACAGCTCGCCCCGAACCAGAACGACGCCTTCTGCGACGAGCGGGTCTGGGCCGGTCTCCGTGGCCGCCATGCTGCCTTCGGCGGTGGTCGTGCTGACGGATCCGGTGGCCGCAAGTGCGTCTGCACCGGTCTCGATGGCGATGACCGCGCCTTGGACGACGGCCACGCCGACTGCGCTGAACCCGTCGCCACCGGATTCGGTGGCGGCCAGAGCGCCGATGACGGCCGCCGCACCCGCGGCTGAGAACGCGTCGGAGCCGGTCTCGAGCGCGGCCAGCGCGCCCTGCGCGCGGACGACGCCTTCGAAGTAGAGCTGGTCGCTCCCGGTCTCGGCAGCGGCCATGTCGCCGGTCGTGACCTTGAGCGCGACCGCTGAGAACGTGTCGGCCCCAGCCTCAAGCGCGCTGATCTCGCCGAAGATGCGGACGACGCCCTCGGCGTTCAGCGCGTCGGCGTTTTCCGCGGCGGCCAGGTTGCCGGTGATCCCGGTCGTGGCCTGCGCGACCTGGCCGCCGCCGTCACCGGCCTGCATCCCTGCCGAGAACGGCAGAGACGCGGCCAGCCTAGCGCCGGCAAGTTCGCCGTCGGCCTGAAAGCCCTGAACCGCGCCAGCAGTCCCTACTGCGCGGGTGAGCTGCGCGGAAGCGCCTCCCGCCAGCAGGGCCATGTTAGGCGACCGTTATCTTGGCGTAGAGGTCGACACCGCCCGGCAGTGAGCCACTTGGCACAAAGCGGCGGCGGCGGCCGACGGTGTCATCGCCAATGCCGTTGTGCCAAGAACTACCGCCCCAGTTCTCGAACGCGCCGTTGGTCGTGCCGGTCGACGCCTGCGTCAGCACCAGCGCGTCGGTGTCGGCGCGGTAGATGTTGATCGTGTGGACGCCCGGCGTCGCGCCGAAGGCCGCGACCTGGACCCAGGCGAACGTGCCGTTTGCGGCGTTGAAGTCGCCGAAGTTCCACCGGTACTGCGAGGGCAGCGCGTCGTCGGTCTCGTAGAGAAGCGCGAGCGACAGGATGCGAGCCGGGAGCATGATGACTCCCGCCGTGCGGAACTGGAACGCGAACTGGATGCTCGACGGCGTGCCGAGGCCAGAGAGGTCGCCGTCTGGCGACACATCCGTCCACGCGCCGCTGTTGTCGTCGATGCCGCTGGTGCGAACCTGCACGCGGTAGGCGTCGGGAGCGACGCCCATCGTCGAGTCGCCGATGCTCTCGACGCAGTTGACCAGAACCCGGTAGAGCTTCGCGGGTGTCGCGCCGAGCGTGATTTTCGGGCAGACGACGCGGTTCGGCACTTCCGCTTGGAACTCCCAGTCCGCTGCCAGCGGATAAGCGCTGAAGGCGTTTAGGTTCGCCGTCGTGGCGGTCGAGTAGAGCCAGAACAGCCAGCCGTCCTCCACCCACAGAGTCGGCGAAGCAGCTTGGATTGCATGGATGAACACCGGAGTGTCGAGGTCGCGGTTGGCGCTGACGGTCTGCGTGGTCAGGCAAGAAGAACGCCGATCAAGCTGCGCGCCGGACGCGTTGTAGTCGGTGATGTAGACCGTGCCGTTGCTTGCCGCCGCCGCGATGACCAGCTTGTCTAGCGAACCGGCGACATCGAGCGCAAGAAACGGCGTCGAGCCGGTGCTGACGTTGGTATTCAAGCCCCCTGGCGTGACTTCGCTCATCGAGTCCGCGACGAACGTCGTGCTGCCGCTTGTGATGTTCGCCAGCGGGGCGCGCAGGATTCGGGTCGTGGTGAGCATATACAACGACGGCACGCCGTTGCCGGGGCCGTGCGCGAGGGCGGCGACGCGACCGTTGTTCGCCTGCGAGATGTTGCCGGTTACGGTCTGCGCGCCGGTGATCACCATGTCCGAACCGGTCAACACCGCAGCGCCAGCCGTGAGCGTGAGCGCGGCGCGGATGTTGTACCGGTAGATGATCAGCGATGTAGCCGCGCCTTCAGTCGAGTAGACGTATTGCTGCGACCACGAATCACGGTCGCCAAGCGCGCAGCCGCCGATGACATCGTTCGTGATTGTCGCGGCGTCCTTCAGCCAGTACACCGCCTTGATCTTGTCGACGGTGGTCGCCGCCGGGATCGTGTTCGCTGGGACGTTGAAGTCCTCGTAACGCAGACCCTTCGCCACGAACAGACCGCCGTTCGTTACGGTGGCATTCGTCGTGGCAACGACGATCATCATGTCTTGGATGACGTACGGCGTGCCGGCGGCGATCGTCCCCGCACTCGACCCGAGCGTCAGTCCGGTCGCGCTGCCGATGGCAGAGATCGGATACCACGTCGTGATGGCGTTCGGGTCGGTCGAACCGAAGCCGATGCGAGAGCCGACGCATTGGGTCGTGAAGTCCGTTCCAGAGCCGGTGACGGCGTTTCCGTTCACGCCGACCGTGCCGGTCGAGTAGTTCTCGATGACGGCGCGCAAGCCGCGAACGGTGTGGTTAGTTGCGGCCGGGAAAGTCAGCGTGACCGCGCCGATGAGGGTGTAGGTGTTCGTTGAAGGCACGAACGTCCAGAGCTGCACCGGTCGCGTCGCAGCCGCCGTCGTGTTCGCGCTGCCGAACACCCAGAACAGGTCGTCGTTGACTTTGTAGACGTGCAGCACGCCGGTAGTGATTGCGAGCGGCGATTCTCCGACGTTGGCGACGCCAACCGGTGCCGGGCCGACGAACTTGTCCAGCGGCCCAGAGCCGAGATTGAACTGGCCCGTGTGTTTGCCGCGGTTGATCTTCGTCGCGTCATACGCGCCGCCGACAGGCTGCTGCGCGAGTGAGCCGTTGAACACCTGTTCGATTGCCGCTTTCATTCAGTTACCTCGTTCGGGTCAATCCCGACTACTGACGCGCAAAGAAACGCGCAGATTGGCGCCGTCGATCCTTTGATAGCGCATGGCACTAGGTCGAGCAGCAGATATTCGCCTTCGCTGACGACCTCATATGACTCATTACAAGCGACCGATTCGCCTGCATAGAGCGTGCGCGATTCCATTTGAGAGCCCCTTCATTACGGCGCGTGGGTGATGGCCGCGTTGTTGATCGTGACCGTCTGCCCGGTCGTGATCTCGAGACTGTCGAGCTGGATGTCGGCGCCGGCTTTGCAGTACCAGTCCCAGGTCGCCGTGCCGTCGGTGATGCCCGTGCCGGTGCCGGTGGGGCCGCCGCTCGAGGCGCTCGTGCCGCTCGTGACGCACCTGTAAATGTTGGCGCCGTTCGTGCGGTACACGCCGGCGGTGTAGGCCGTGCTGCCGGCCCAGGCGGGGGCCGCGGTGCTGGTCAGGCCGACATCGAGGCCGGTGACGCGGTTGTTGTTGCTGCTGTCGCGGATGCGCGCGGACAGCGCCTTGCCGGTGGCGTTGGCGCTGGTGTCGCTCTTCGGGAAACCCGAGAAGCCGAGCACATCGCCCGAGATCGTGCCGCACGGGTCGTTCAGCGTGAAGTCGGCCAGCACGACAGCCATGCCGGAGGTTCCGATCTGGAGCACGCCAGCCGATGCGCCGGCGTCGATCTGGTCTCGGACCGCAGTCATGCGCGCCGTCTTGGTCGCCGTGTCGTAGATCACAGTCATGTCAGTTACTCCTCGTCACTTGGTTTGGTCACCGCGCCGATCGCGCGCCCGTTCTTGTCTTCGATGATCTTCGTCTGCTTGGGCGCGGACATCACCTTGGCCAGCGTGGCCTGCGTCTGCGCCAGGGTGGCGAGAATCTGAGCCATCGCGGGGTCTTCCTTCTCTTCCGGCTCTTCCGGCTCTGGGCGCTCTTCGGCGGCCTTACGCACGGACTCGACCTCGGAGCGCAGCACTTGCAGCTCGGCCTTGTGCGTGGTGTTGAGCTGGTCTATCGCGGCCTTGTGCTCGACGTTCATCTGCTGCATCTGCGCGACCATGTTCTGGATCTGGTCGGCGAACGGTTTGAGCGCGTCCATGCTGGCGGCCTTGGCCTGCTCAGCCTGGACTTTGGCCATCGCGTCGATGTTGGCCGTCTCGATGTCGGCCTGGTACTTGGCCTGGATTTCCTGTTCGCGGTTGGCCAGCTGCGCCTTGAGCATCGTGATCTGCTCGTAGAGCGGACGCATCTGCTGCTCGAACGCGGCCTGCATCTCTGCGACCTCGCCGCCTGCGGCCAGACCGCCGGCGATCTGCTGAGCCTCGGCCATGAGCTTCTGAGCCTTGGCCGCTTTCTCTTGCATGCCGACTTGTCGCTCTTCGCGCAGCATGGCCATTTCTTCCTGCTGCGCCTGCATCTGCGCCTGGGCGGCGGCTTCCTGCTGCTCCGGCGACTGGATGCCGATGGCCGCGCGGAGGCGGTCGGCGATCTGGTGGCGCTTTGGCAGATCGGTCGCCTCGACCACGAAGTCGATGACCTGAGCCTGGAGCTCGGGCGGCAGGGACTTGGTGACCTCGGTCAGCATCATGAACTGCTGCGTGCGGTAGGTCGGCGTGCTCGGGATGTCGTCGAGGACGACTTTCGCGCGCACCTTTGACACGTCGTTGAGCAGCGTCGGCTGACCGGTCTCTTCGTCGATGCCCGGCGTGTTGAGCGGGATGACCTTCTTCTGCTTGCCCTGGCCGATGACGACCTTGGCCGGCCCCTGCGCCAGGTGCTGGCGCACGAGCTCGAACAGCATCTCGCCGACGATGCGGCGGCTGTAGCGGTAGTTGTCGTTGATCTCGGCCAAGGTGTTGAGACCCTGCTCGACCAGCGAGTTGATGGCCAGGCCCGACGTCGCGCCGGCAACCTGGCCCTGCATGCTCTTGTGGATGCCGGAGGACTCGGCGATCTCCTGCTTCGCCTCCTGCATGACCTGGAACTGCTCACCGACCAGCTCACCGCCCGGCTCGACCTTGAACTGGCTATTTGGCTTCCGGTTCGGATTGAGGATGATGTAGGCGTCGGGGCGCGCTACTTCTTCGGACGCCTTGCCGTGGTCGACGATCGCGTCGGCGTCGACGACGACACGGCGGCTGTTCAGCGACCAGAGCATCTTCGACTTGCGCGCGTTGATCTCGTCCTGCGGCGAGATCATCGACCGCACAAGGCCGTACGGCACGTTGGTCAGGTCTTCGCGGTAGCCGAAGAACGGGACGTAGGGGAACATGCCGTGCTGATACGGGCTCGGCACGTCGAACAGGAAGTGGGGGCCGGTGTACCAGGCCAAGCGCACCTTCTGGAAGGTGGCTTCGCGCACCGTCGCGTAGCCGCTGACGATGGCCTCGGCGTGCATCGGGTTCTTGAAGTCGGGCTCGATGACCCGGCCGTTCGGCAGGCGCATCATGTAGCCGCGGACCCACTTGCGGTACCAGATCTCGTACAGGCAGATGCGCTCACGCTGGATGTCGCGCCAGTCAGCGGACGACAGCCGCGTGTCGCGCTCGATTTCCCAGGACTGCACCAGCCGGGTGTCTTGCTCGAGCAGCGGATCGAAGTTGGCCCACCCGGAGGTGGTCATGCGGAAAAGGTCGGCGTAGCGCGGCATCAGCGCGATGGCGTGCTCGGTGTCGACCCAGCGGCGCCGGATCAGGTACCGGGCGTCCGACAGGTCCGGCTGCTCGGCGCGCCAGTCCCAGAAGATCTCGCGCCGGTGGATGTATTTCACCCGGTACGGGCAGCGGAACGGGTCGTTCTCGCGCGCGACCTCGACCCACCCGAGCCCGGCCTTCAGCTGCGCGCCGTAGGCGTCGGACACCGCGCGGTCGGCGCGGCTCTCGATCTCGGCGTGCTTGAGCTTGACGGACAGCGCCTCGGCCAGGTCGTCGTCGCAGACCTCGTCGTCCTCGGGGCGCACCCGCCAGTCGGTGCGGGTCTTGGCTTCCATGCCGAGCACCGTGTCGATGGTCGGCTTGATCAGGTTGGTGATGAGCGGGGGCTGGCCGCGCTCCTGAAGGGTGGTGACCGTCTCGTTGGTCAGCTGGTTGCCGTCGTAGTAGTCGGCGGCCTTGTCGGCCTCGCGGCGCCAATGCGGCTGGTTCTTGATCTCCATCAGGAACATCTCGACGTGCCGGCGCTCGAGCGCGGTGTCCTGAAGTTCCTCGGGCAGCTCCTTGTTCGTGGGCTGCTCACCGAGCACGACGCCGGCGCGCGGCTTGAGCCCCGCGTCGGTCTCGTCGTCTGGGATGGCCGCCCCGGTCAGCTGGATGTCGCCAATAGCCATGATGCGTCCACGATGGTTTGGGTCATTCTGGTAGGCCGTCCGTTATTCGACTCACCCTGCGCGCCAGTTGAACTCGCGCCGCGGGTTGAGCATGGACTTGGACGGGTCTGGGGTGACGATCGCCGCGCGGCGCATCATGTAGGCGTAGCGGACGGCCGAGATCAGGTCGTCGCCCTCCTTCACGATCTTGCCGTCCTTGCGGTGGTAGAGCCGGAACTCTTCCCACCAGTCGTTGAGGTGCGCGAACACCTTGAACTTGCCGGCTTGCATGGCCTGAAGCATGGCCATGACGCTGGCCTCGACGCTGAACCGGCTGACCTGTATGCCGCCCTCGGCGCCGGTGTCGGGCATGGACGCTTTCTCGTGCAGCATGTTGACGCCGTGCTGTCGGTAGAGCTCGGCCAGTTGGATGCCCGAGCCCTTCTCGGTCTGCAAGCCGTCGTGCGGCCAAGCGACCGGGATCCACGGGCCGCGGACGGTGATCATCGGCGCGATGTCGCGCGGCGTGCTCTCGCGCCGCTTGATGGCGTCGTGCAGGTAGACGGTGTCGGTGTCGCGGTCCCAGGCCAGCCAGGCGCACGCGGTCGGGTGGTCCCAGCCGAAGTCGATGCCGGCGATCTGCGGCCAGAAGTCCGGGATCGGGAACGGCTCGACGCGCAGCTCGGACTCGGCGATGGCGAACACCCGGCCAGAGCCTAGGATGGGCACGCCTCGCGCGCGCGCCTCGCGTTCGTGGGCGGGGTAGGACGCGATGATCTTGGCGCGCTCTTCGGGCGTGTAGTGCTCGACATCGTCGATCGTCATGTTGATGTCGGCGCGCTCGGGCGTCGGGTTCTGCAAGAACATGCGGACGACATCCGACATGCCGAGCAGCGGCGTGAAGGTGATCCAGGTGATCCCCTTCGTCGCGTTCGTGCGGGTCAAGACTTCGGTGTAGATGTCGGCCGGCGGCTCTTCGTCGAGCGCGGCGAAGTCAATCGTCTCGCCTTGGAGCTTTGAGCGCCCCTTCTCGTAGGACTTGAAGTACAGGCGCGACTGACCGCCCGAGATGTGGCGCACGGCCACCGAGTCGATGCTGTCGGCGATGCCTTGCGCGCGCTTCGGGTCGCCGATGATCAGCTTCTTTGGGATGGCGCCGGTGCCCCACTCGCCGGGGCGGCCCATGACGAGGCGCTGGAGCGTGTCGCGGGTCGATTCCATCGACTCGCCGAGCGCCCAGCCGGTGATCGGCCTACTCCATCGTTTCCCCGTCCACCACTCCGGGTACAGCCCCGTCAGATGGATCGCTATCTCGTACGCTGAACTCCACGTCTTGCCAAGCTGGTTCCCCGCTCGGAACAGTCTCTCGCGGTGCGTCGCCCCCTTCGCGTGGAACTCCCGCTGCTTGAGGTAGGGCGTGTAGCGTGAGAGCTTGTTTTGGTCCTGCCTCCTGCTGAGCTCTTGCAAGATCCGCAAGTAGGCCTGTTTTTCGGGCAAGGTCTTCAGCGATTCGGGCAAGGTCGTCGTCGGAGAGGTGGTCATAGGCTTCATCCAGGGGATTTTTCCCGCCGTCGAACATGTTGAGCGTCTTGCCAAGCAGCTCGAGCGCGCGCGTCGCGCCGATCGAGTCGAAGCGGTACTCGCCGGTCGGGTCGCCGCGCTTGTCGAGCACTTCCTCGTTCTGCATGCAGCGGTCCGCGACCGTCATCAGGCGCGAGATCACCCATTGACGGTCAAGCCCGGTCTTTAGGATGGCGTTTTTCGACGCCATCGACGTCAATTCCTGGATGCGCGACTGGATGGCGACGTTTTCGCGCTCCCAGCTCTGCGCGGTCTTTTGATGGACCCCCGTGCCGGCGGCCACGCAGGCCTCTTTCGGCGTCATGCCCATCGCGCGCGCCCGGCAATACGCCTCCTGGGTCATGCTCAGGCCGTTGTCGGTGAGCGTGTGGCGCGCGTTGTGGCGCTCTTTTTTGCTGACCAGCTTGCGCTGGCGCGGTTTGGTGGTTTGCCCTTCTTCAGACTGCATCTTGATCGACGACCTTGATGCCTTTCACGCGCGACCCGTCGGCGCCGAGCTGCGCGGCGAAGTCTGGGACATCCGCGGCCAGCAGTTCGGCGGCCTTGGGGGCTTCGGATTCGTCGAAACCGTGGTACTCGATCTCGACCGTGAGGATGATTTTTCGCATCAGTTGCACCCGGATCAGCGACCGCGGTCCAGCGCGCGGTCTAGCTTGTCCTCGATCGACTGAAGGCGCTGCGTCTGGTCTGCCAACCGCGCTTCGATGACGGCGATTCGCCTGTCCGCTTCCGGTTGGATCTTCACTTGCTCGACCATCTGGATGCGGCGTGACATCTCTTCGAGCTTGTGGGTCATCGTGGCGCCCCACCAGATGAGGGCCAGAACGAGCGACGCGTCGACGACGAGACTGCCGAGCGGGACGCGGAACTTGGAAAGGTCTGTGGCGTTCATTTCTGTTTCTCCAGCTGTTCGGCCAAGGCCTGCCGGACCTTGACCGCTTCGATCAGCGCGTCAAGGCGCGCCTTACACGCTCGGCCCCAACGCGCAGCGTCGACGAGAGCACGAGCCAGGTCGTGCTGATCCGCACTCGTGAGCGGCGCAGCAGCTCTTTCAGGACATGTCTGTAGGTATTCATCGGGCACCTTCGGGGTCGAGATCGTGATTGATGGCGTCGCGCAGCCCGTCAGGCAGGCGGCAGTCAGCAGGAGCAGGATTCGCACGGCGGTATTCCTCGATTCGGGCCTGGAGAGAAGCGGCGCGGCGGTCGGCGACGGCCAGCCTGGCCTTGAGCGCGTCCAATGCCGCGGTGTCGACGGTGGCGACGGTGGTCTGGACCGTGGTCTCGGTCGTTTCCTGGCGCGCCTCGACGGCCGCCTCGGCCTTGGCCGTCCTGACGTAGTGCCAGCCGTAGCCGGTGGCTACACCGGCCACGAACGCGACCAGAAGCGCCAGCCAGACCCTTGGATCCAGGAAGGCCATCAGCGGTGCGGCAGCGGGGCCGTCGTGATCGCGCGCAGCGCGAGGTTGGCCATCGAGCCGATCAGCAGCACCGCGGCTGCGACCTGAGACCCGAACAGCGTGGTCAGGTGGCCGCCGACGAGCTCGAGGCCGCCGAGGACGGCCAGCGCGATGTTCCAGTAGATGGTCCGCGACCGGAGCGCGCCGCGCAGCCAGTCGGACTTGGTGACAACGGTTTCGTCGGTCATGGTCAGTTCCTCTGGTTGAACAGCTTGGACTTGAGCTCGTAGGCCAGCAGCGGCCAGACCTGCTCAACGGCGTTCTTTCGGGCCAGATCTCGGCCGATCGCGGGGTCGAAGTTCTCGGGACTCACGCACGCCGACTTGCCGACGACGGTGTAGCCTTTGCTCAGCACGAGGACGCAGAAGGTCAGAAGCCCGAGCGATTCCGGGAGGTTCGGATAGAACGACTCTGCCAGCGTGCCCATCTCGCCGAGCACGCCTTCTTTCGCGGTGAAATAGTGCTCGCTGGCGATGCTCGCTTCGATGTCCGCGATCGTGATGCGCGGCGCGGTGCCGGATGAATCTGTCATGGCGTGAATCTCCTGAGAAACGCCGCAAGATCCGCGCAGCACGGGATCATCCCGTTGCGGATGCCGTCGGTGTTGTAGATGAACTCGGGCTCGAGGATGAGCGCCGTGCAGTGCGTGCCGGAGAGGAAGGCCAGCCGGCCCTTGGACGGGTCTTGCTGGTACCAGCCTTCCTTGATGCCGCGGTCGGGGGTGAAGTGCTTGGCCAAGATGGCCTGGATGTCTGCGGCTATGGCGCGGCCGCGCTGGGCGCCGGGGCTGTAGAGGGTCTCGGATCCGCGGACGCTCGGGGTCGCCGCATTGAAGTGGATCTCGATGGCCAGGTCTCCCGGATGCGTCCGGGCGTTGATCCAGCGGATCTTCTGGGTCAGCGGAACCGGTGGGACGACCATCGCTGTCGGCAGGAGCTGCGACAGCTCACGCACCCAGCGCACGGCCTCCGTGTGCTCGATGAGTCCGCGCCACGCCGCCCCAGGCGCTGCGGGATGGTGGCCTGCGGAGAGAAACAGCATGGCTAGAAGGCACTCCCGCTGTGGGCCTGGGGCGACGTGGTTCGGTTGGCGTTCATGCGCGAATGGTGCTGCGGGTGGGCCTATTCGACTGGAATCAGACCCCGCACATCCCCTCACACTCGTTGTTGAACATGTCCACCTGGCCGTGGTCTTCCGCGGTGGACAGGTCGACGTCCTTCAGCGGCTGGCAGGAACGGTGCATGAACTGCTGGCCGCGCATGCCGTTGACCGGCTCTCGGATCAGCTCGTCCATCATCAGCGCGTCGGCCCAGGCCTCGGGGTCGGCCTTGATGGCGCGCCACTCGTGGTCGTTGTGGTACGGGCAGCCGATGCAGCTCGACTTCGGCGGTAGCGGGTAGCCCTTCTTTTCCATCCAGCGCAGGCAGTCGTGCCGCGCCATGCCCTTCTCGATCAGCGGCCAGCGGTGCTCTTTCCAAGAGTGCAGCGAAGGCTTCATCCGCAGGGCTTCGTCGGTGCTGATGCCGATGAGCATCTCGCACAGCACGCCCTTGGCGCGCTGGCGCGGCGCGAGACCTAGCAGCTCCCTGGCCTTCTTGGTGAGCGGCTCGATCTTGTACTCCTTCGTGCATTGGCGCCGGCCGAGCGCGCGGTCGCCGTTCGGCATGATCATGTGCCACGGCACGGCGGCGAACCGCTGGCCGGTGGATCTGGCGCGCGAGATGAGGTCTTCGCGGAGGTTGCCGCGCTGGATGCGGTAAACCGGGTACGGCAGCTGGGCCTGGAGCCAGTCCAGCCAGTCGTAGACCTTGCGCGGCTCCCAGCCGGTGTCAGCGAAGATGGCGGCGTCGACGGGCTCGAGTTCGCCGTGGGCGATCATGAGGGCTAGGGTCGATGACTGGACGCCGGCGCCCAGGGATAGAAATCGCTTCAAGTTGCCTCCTGAAAAATTAGGTCGCCTCGCGCGTGCGCGCCGGGGGGTATGCCCTGAAAATTAGGCCCGCCCCCTCGCGCGCTGCGATGCCCCCCCCTGGCCCCCACCCCCGCCTCGCGTCACCAGTCCCCACCCCGCCCCCTCTCGCGCCGCCGCTCCGCTGCCTCTGCCTCCGCGAACGACAGCAGCCGCCACCGCGCCCCGCTCTTGCGTCCCTGCCGCTCGATGCGCTCCGCGAGGTACAGCGCGAACAGCGCATCTGCCACCTGCTGCCGGGACAGGTCAGGCAGCGCGGCAGCCACCACGCGACCCGGCATCGGGTCGAGAGTCAGCACGCCGAGCACCCGCGCCCGTACCCCGGCACTCACGACGGCAGCCCCGGCACGCTGTCCTCCGGCACGCCGAGCGCGGTGAGCAGCACCGACCGCGCCTCGTCAGCCGACCTGCACACCGCGACAGTCCACCCGCAAGCGGCGAGGTAGTCCATCCACCCGCGTTGATCGTCGGACACGCGACCGTCGTCCGACTTCATCTCGATGGCGATCCCGCCGGACAGCAGCGGCAGCACAAGGTCAGGCCACCCGCGTTTGACCCCGAGCGCGACCATCTGCGCCCCGGTGCGTGCGTCCCGCCGCCCACCGTTGGGTGAGTGATGCAGCCGAGCCAATGCCGGAACGACCGACCGCACCGCCCGGAGGTGCGACCACCGGACGACCCTCGCCTGTTCCCGTTCCTCGACCGCGTTGCGCTGTGCTGTTCCCACGGAGCCGCATTAAGCCACTCTCAACTGGGCGGTGCAAGCCTCACCCGAGAGGTGAGGAGGAAGGGGTCGGCCCGACCGCCGACCCGCAGCCCACACCGCCCTCGACCGCCGATTCCCGGCAATTCCCCAAAATTCCCAAGACTTCCCAACGCTTGGGAATCACTTTTTCCCTTTCGCGCCAGGCACTTAACCCCCATTTAGACCCAACTTCCCAAAACTACCCCCTTTCCCGGACTCCCAACCGTCCAGACACCGGGGTCTGTGGATAACTCCAAGAAAGGGGGTAGGACTGGGAACTTGGGAACTTGGGGGTAGAGAGCAGAGAGAAGAAAGTAAAAATATATATATTAATCATATACTTATAATCTGCACGCCTGGTCTAATAACGATTCCCAACGATTGGGAACTTTTGGGAACTGCCGAGAACAACCCGAGCACGACCGCACCGTGGTCGCGCAAGCAGAAACAATTTGACCACCGATTGCGCCTATCTCAATCTCGGCACTCGACTTCACACCAACCGACGGAGAACGACATGACCGACGCGACCAACCTGACCATCATCGCCTTCCAAACCGGGAAGTATTACGCCGCCAACGGGCAGCGCGTCGCCGCGACGCGGCTCGACAACGGGCGCGTGCTTTTCGTTGACATCGACCGAAACATCACGGGCGTGACCGACAAGATCCCCGGCTCCGGCCTGACCACCTACAAGGTGATGAACTGCTACGACAGCGGCCACTACAACCACGCGACTTGCCACGCGCTCATCGACTCGTCCGACGGATTCACATCGGCAGAATGGACAACCCTGCTCTACCGCTACGAAACGCTCATCCACGCGCTGCGCCGCGCCGCCGCCGCCGTCCCCGCGCCCCACGGTCTGACCCACAGGGCAATCGCATGAACGACCTCAACCGCAACGGCATCCACCGCCTTATCGCCATCGCCGCCATCGTCGCCACCTTTTGGTTGGCGAAAGGCCTCGCGGCCCTGCTCGGCATCTGAACCACCAGACCCACGGAGAACCCCGCCATGACCCGCACGACCCTGACCCCCGCCCCGACCATCGACACCGTGCTCGACGCGCTCCGGCGCGACCTGTCGCCATTCGCCGCCGACTTCAAGCGCATCACGCCGGACTTGGCACAGGCCAACATCGATGTCGTGACCATCAGCATCGCCCACGAACTGCGCCCCGAGGCCGGAGCAGATGGCGACCATTACGGCGAGGCCACCGTCACCCGCTGCGCGGTATCTGTCCCCGGCATCGAACTGGATGCCTTTCTGCCGCGCTCCGCAGCCGCCGCAGCCAACTGGCTCACCCGCCAATGCGCCGACTACGCCGATGCCATCGCGGGGGCGCAATCGTGAACCGCCGCGACCGCATCGAGCTGACCGCCGCGCTGCTGTTCGCAGCCGCGATCCTCTTCACAACCTTCACGGAGTGGCTCCGATGACCGGACTCGAAATCATGCACTACGCGTCTGTCACCATTTCCGGGATTCTGATGATCGCCATCGCCGTGCTCATCGCAACCCACGACCCCGACCGCATCGCCCAGTCCCTGCGCGACCGCAAGGTGCGCGACCAGACCAACAACGACACGGAGAACTGACATGGACAGCAAGTACCGATACGACCTCGAAAGCGACCACATCATCGAGTACCGCACCGAAATCACGCACGGCGGTCGCGTAGACCAGGACATCGAACTGGACAGCATTCCGCTCGATGAGGCCGACGAGTATCAGGTGCGCGAGGCCACCATCGCGCTCGACGGCTGCGACATGACCGTGGACGAATGGTACGAGGCCATCGACGAGAACTGCGACGGCGACGAAGATGAAGCACTCAACGACAAGCGCGAACTGCTGCGCCGCAAGGCACGCGCCGAGCGCGACACGCAGACCTTCATCGACACCTACAAGCCGATCCCGGTAGACCCGGAATCGTCTTTTTACTTTGAGCGCGACTTCAAAGATTTTGCGTGGCAGACCAGTCCAGACAAGTATGTATGGACTCTGATCGACACCAACGGCGACGGGATGTTCTTCGTCCCCGGTCGCCACTATGTCAACCGCTACGCCGCCGTGCTCTGCGCCGTGCCGTGGACGGACGCGACCATCGAACTCGCCTACGACTGACCGCATAGTGGTCGCGGGGCGCGATTGTGCTTGAAGCCTGTCGCGCCCTGCTCCACTCTCGCCGCTCGACCGAACCACACAACGACCGCAGGAGAAACCGACCGATGGAAACCGCCACCAAGACCCGCACCCGCCGCGTCCGTTCCGAGACCCCCGCGCTCTACGCCGTCCCGAAGGCCGACCCGCAGAAGGCCAACGAGGACTCGACCATCGCCGCCGCCCTCGCCATCATCGCGGGGCGGCTCCGCAAGCCCGGACGGGCCATCAGCAGCCCGAACTGCATGAAGGACTACCTGACCCTCACCCTCGCAGACCGCCCCCACGAAGTGTTCTGCGCGGCTTGGCTCGACAACCGCCACCGCCTCATCGCTTTCGATGAACTGTTCCGAGGAACCATCGACGGCGCGTCCGTCTACCCGCGTGAGGTCGTGAAGGCGGCCCTTGCCCACAACGCCGCCGCCGTGGTGTTCGCCCACAATCACCCGTCGCAGGTCGCCGACCCGAGTCACGCCGACGAACTGATAACGGTGCGGCTGCGCGATGCCCTCGCGCTGCTCGACATCAGGGTGCTCGACCACATCATCGTCGCCGGAACCGAAACGACGAGCCTCGCAGAGCGCGGCCTCATCTAACCCGATCCACGCAACCAGAGGAACCAACGACCATGCCGAACTTAAACGACCCCATCGAGCGCACCAACTACTGGACGAAGGTCGCCGCCGACCTTCTGGTGGGCCGCACCATCGTCAAGGTGCGATACCTGACCGACGAAGAACTCGACAACATCGGATTTAGCAGCCGCGCCGTCGTGCTGCAACTGGACAACGGGCTGCTGGTCTACCCGTCGCAGGACGACGAGGGCAACGATGCCGGAGCACTCTTCACGACCGACGAGAAGCACGGCACGCTGCCCGTTCTCCGCTGATCGACCGAACCGCACAACAACGAGCCGGGGGGACTGCCAACCCCCGGCGGGAGTACCGCAACATGAACCGACCGACAACCCGCCCCGCCACCACCGCCATCCTTGAGCAGATGGACGAGGGCATCCTCGACCCGCGCACCGTCGCCAACGCTTGCCTCGCCTTCATGTCCGAGGCCGAGGTTCTGGCGATGGGTGAGGCCGAGGGCATCCTGACCGACTGGGACGAGGACGAGGACGACGAGACCGACGAGGACGAGGACGAGGACGAGGCCACCGACGCGGAGCACATCCCCGCCGACCCCGCCGAGCAGCCCATCGAGCGCGTCAAGGGGCGCGTCAAGACGGTGCTGCGCGTGCACCTGGTAATGCAGTTCAACCGCATCAGCAGCCCGAGCTGCGACGCTGCCGACGAGATCGTGAGCGCCATCGGCGCAGACATGGATGCTGTTCGCATCGGCTACGACGCGAGTGAGTTCTGGATCGACGAGGTCGAGGCGGTAGAGGCCGAGACTTTCGACGGCGACGAGGACGAGGCCATCGAGCAGGAGGCCCAGTCATGAGCGCCGCACCGAGAGAAGGCGACCCGTCGCCGTGGGGCCGCATCGACTACACGGTGCGCCTTGCCGAAGGCATCACGCTCGTTTCCACGCCGGGCCACGGAGGTGTCCACCTGTCGCCCGAGCGCCAAGCCGCGCTGCCCGAATGGGCGCGTTCCATCCCGTCCGGGTTCTGCCCCAAGCCCGTGTGGTGGGAAGAGGATTGCGAGGTTGCCGTCCCGCTGCTTGTGTTCTACGACGATATCGCGGCGACGGATCGTGTCGCGCTGAAGGAGCGCAGCATCTACGAGGTCGCCGCCAGTCAGTACCGCCGCACGGAGGTCGCGCTGTGAACACCGCCAACTACACGCCGGGGCCGTGGATCGTAGACCGCGAGACCACGACCGCAACCGTCCGCGCCCACAACGGCAAGGCCGTGGCTCGATGCTATCAGGGTGACGGTGACGCCGCGCTCATCAGCGCCGCGCCGGAGTTACTGGCCGCGCTGCGCGACCTTATCGGGTGCGCCGAACCGCATCGAGATCGCGCCGAAATCAAAGCCGCCCGTGCCGCCATCGCCAGAGCCACCGGGGGTGTCCTGTGAACATCGACAAGCACACACCAGGCCCGTGGTTCGCGTCCGACATGGTTGGCGAGACAGATTCCATCTGGATCGGCAACAAAGACGGCTACATCGCGCAGGTCACAC
>Ga0209229_10000079_pt1 | contig 33942 bp, 42 predicted proteins | sample SanBayMetagenome_FD_187466 | JGI IMG/M metagenome (GOLD analysis project Ga0209229, IMG submission 187466) | Freshwater and sediment microbial communities from dead zone in Sandusky Bay, Ohio, USA (SPAdes) (version 2) | ecosystem: Environmental > Aquatic > Freshwater > Lentic > Sediment... | reverse complement strand
TTGAATTGGGTAATCCTTTTTAAGGCCAGAGCACATTGAGCAAGTTGCAGCTGGCTCTTCCAAAAAGAAATTGCACCAAACGTGATGCTCGCCTAAGAATGCTTTACGAGCCTTCACCCACTCTTCCCATTCATCGTTTATTAGTTTTGAGACATCTTTTGCTGGAATTATCGTAGCCATTATTGCGTCACCTGAGAGGCAAGTCTATCTTCCACCGCTTTCGCAATGGCTTCCAAATCCAGTTCACCTTTCCATTCCCGCACAATCTTGGCGCACTCGTTGCGCTCGATTTTGATTGCGGTCTTGGTTGTGTCGATCGCGATTTTCATAATCTCTGCCTTACCAATCGCCAATGCATCGTCGTATTCTTTTTGCGTGTATACGTCGATGGCTCCGCTGTTGCCGAGCAGTTGCTTCGCCAGTGGGCTTAGTTCTTTCATTCCGTCTTCCTTTCGGTTTTTAATTTCACGTTGTAACGTATGCCAAAATGGGGATTCAATAACCGCCATGTTTTATCTCCTTGCTTGCTTGCGCTTTGTTAAGTTCGATGCTGGATTCCAACCCTTTTTCTAACATTGCGATGTAGTTGGCTTGATGACGTAGCATTTTTGCAGCTTCAATAACACAAGCACCACCCTTCGGGCTGAGCGCAACAAAGTCGTTGCCCCACTCTTCAACTTGGTCTGCTAACTCGTATGCACTCATCGGTTCGTCCCTCGCCAAATGAAAAACCAAATCGCAAAACCAACTACGCAAGCAATGGTCGTTGCGCACCCGATCACAAACATAAGCGTTACGAAAAAGTCCAACATCACAATTCCTCCGTTTTATGCGCCACATAATGGCAAAGGATTGGTCCCTCGAGTGCGAAGCCTGCACTCTCACGCACCTCCACGATTAAATAATCTGCAGGGTCACGTAGCGAGTTCCTGAACGCAAGCGCCATTTGTAAAGTCGTAAAGCCTCTGCGCACCACGTTCACCCCTGTTGGCGCTGTAGCTACGTCTGTCACTCCTGGCTCGGGTGGATCGTTAAGCGCTGCCCAGTCGGTCGGAGTGTATTCACTTTCAGGTTTCACCCACTGCTCGGGGATTATTTCCTGCTCAGGCTCAACAATTGATTCAGGCTCCACAATTGGTTCGGCAACGACTATCTTTTTAGGCTTTTTACTTTTCCCACCAGTGGATGTTTTTACGTCTTCCATGTTTGATCCTTAGTTTGAATGAATGAAATCGGTCGAACCGACCGCCCATAAAAAGCGCACCACGTCTGTGGCAAGCCATTTTTGTTTTCGACTTGCGAGGTCTTAAACTGTTTTCCATCGCACGACCTTGTTTTGTTTCATCATGCGTTCGAATTCTTCACGAGCCTTGTCGTCGAGTTTGCGCAATGGCAGTTCTTGGAAGTATGCCCATTTCTTTTGGTACTCAGGGAGTTCGCTCGGTGGAACCCAGCCATAAATCTTGCGCCAGCGTTCGCTTACGTCTGTTCCGCTCGGTGTCCAGATGTGATCTTCTTTTGTATGTTTCATAATTACTCCTGTTAAAAGTTTGAATCATCCCACGTCTTGTTCACACGCAGTTGTTGCCTTCTGCGTCCCTCGCTTATTACTTCTAAGCGTCCTTCCTCCAACCACTCACGAATCTTCGGCTTAGCACGTGTCCTACCGACATGTTGTCCGTTGACCTCGTATCCGTAAGTTGAAACTGTATCGACCGAGCAAGCCTCGCCAGCCTTGCGCAGGAAGTCGATTGCCTTCTTGACACCTTCCCACAATGTCTCGTCGAACTCTCCGTCGTCCTCGTCCTCTGGGTTATACGTTACGAATGTGTTGTTCTCGATTGCCATTATGTGCACTGGTGGTTGCGGTGCGGCATAACTAGCCTTGTCGAACGACATCTGCAAGTAACGAGTCTTAGTCATTGCGTCGTATGGACGGAAGTTCACTAAGTTCCAATGCGCTCGTGTTAAGTCGCCGAATGCTGCAGCTCCACGAGTGGTGTGCATGTCTGCTTCGCCTGATCGTGCGCCAGCTTTAGTCGTGTGCGTTACGTAAGTCACTGCGCAACTGAGTTGGTCTGCGAGGATGCCCGAAGCCTTCATCATTGCCGAGGCTGAGTCATTCCCACCAGCCTCGTCGAACCCGAACAAGGTCATCGGGTCGAAGATGACCCAGCTCAGACCGACTTCCTTGTAGGCTTTGATTATTTCTTCGACTGTTTTGGTTATGTCGTAGTGGTTTGTGCGAGCAACTTGCGCAGACAGCGAGATTGTATCGATTTCGAAGTCCACAAAGGCAACATTCTCGAATGCTTCGAACTTCTGCTCGTCGCTGTCCCACTCCATATGGTTAGCAAGTTGAATCAAACGTCTTTGTAGCTGACGCTTGGGGTCTTCTGCGTTCATGACCAATACTTTTCCTGGACGCTTGACTTCGTATTTGCCGAACAGTGCCTTACCTGCTGCCACGTGCAACGCCATCCACAACGTCATCTGCGTCTTACCAGTTCCTCCTGGAGCTGCAAAAGTTGTCCGATGCCTCGGCAGAATGTCTTCGATGATAAACTCCATTGGCGGTGGAGGGTTGGCGAACAAGTTCCGTGCGTCGTGCTTGTTGTTGTCCCAGCCGAGCAATCGTTTGACTTTTATTTCCTCGTCTGTCGGAGGCAAGTCGTCGAATGCTTGCGTGAACAACTTGAGCTGCACACCCACGCTCTGCGCCTGAGCGATCATTGTGTCGAGCGTGTATTTGCTTTTCGTGGGTAACAGTGCTTGCCGATAGAACAAGTCGTGCATGGTCTTGTCGTCGGCTTTGGCGTTGTAGTTCGGCGAGGCACGTGACCACTTTGCGTACTCTTCGTATACACCTTTGTCGTTCGGGAATGCCCGACCCAGCGCCAGCCCGACTTTGAACCACTGGTCACGCTCGTCGGGAGAGAACACCTGCAACAACGTGCGCACTTGCGTGAGGGTGTCGCCTTCGACTTGTCCCTTTATGTAAGCCAGTTCCTCTTCGCTCGCCATTGCGGAGGACAGATTGTTTAAACCTTTCTCGTCGCACCTGCGCTGATACTCTTGGAGCGCTTCCTCGGCTAAGTCGGTTATGTCGGTGACTGCGTCGGGACATTCCGTATTGGCCATTAGCTCGCCAGTAATCGCCACAAAGCGCTTGTCTGGGTAAACTTCGATTGCGATTCCCTTTGCGCCAGCCTTGCGAGCGTGACCACGACCGATGACGTGTATGCCTGTGCCTGAATACGAAATCTCTACAAATGCACCCGAGGCAATCGCCTTGTATGTAAACTTCTCTGCCCACTCGTCGGTGAACTTACCACCCTCGCCCAACACATCGTCAAGGTCGATAAGAATGCTACCATTCGTAATTGCGTAGCCCAGCCCAGTGTAGTGTGGCACGTGGTTCTTAAGCGAATCCATTGCATCCGCATGGCTACCCATTGCGGCAAAATCTTGCGCAGTCTCCATTGTTCCAGATCTGCGTCTGTGTGTTGTTGGGTAGTAGGGGACTTTCCGTCCATCCTCCTCCCGCCAAACGAGCCAACGCTTTTCTGCCATCAGGTCATCAGGCAGATGCATTTCCTTCGTTTGTCTTTCCAGTTTAATAATTTTCATAGTGGCCATAAAGTAAAAGGGTCACTGAGTTGCCCCAGTGACCCCACCAACAATTAGAAGTTTTCGACAGCTGCTTCGTCAACTTCCCCGAAAGCGTCAATGTCAGGTTTACCACCTGACAGAGCCTCTCCGTCTTTTACTTTTTGGTACGCACGTAAACCGAACGACACACCTTGATTGCCTGAGGCATCGTAAGCGTAGTTCGTCCACTGCACACGTCCGTACTGACCTGCATACACTTCGGCTTGATCCAAGATCTCAGTCTTGTTGCGATCAATGACGACAGGTGCATACTTGCTACTGAACGTGGCCATTGTTGCGCCTTCTGGCGCCCAACCGAACCACTCAGTCTTGGTTTCGCAGAGCGTGAATGGATATCCGCTCTTTGGTTCCAAGGATTTGCGTTTTACACCTGCTGGCACTTTTGTTCCAAAGCGCTCTGTTGCTGCAGTTTGGATCGCAGCTTCCATCGCTTTATATTCGGCAGTGTCTTGCGCCTTTTTGTCAAAGACAATAACAACTGACCAAACATTCTCGCCACGGTCATTCTGCTGTGGCTTGAACAAGTGAGGGAAAGAAATACGACCGATAGGGCTAATGTTACTCATAGTTAATTACTCCAATTTACACATGGCTGGGAATGAAGGTGCGCACAGTTACAGCCATACCTGTTGCACCGCACAACTACTCGACGTCAGGGAATGAACTTGCGTCCACTTCCTTACGCACGAGAGTTAGTGGTCCTGGTTTCTTGACAGTAAGGTCGTCAAGGTTGTGTCCTGCTTTTTCTGCTTCCGATAGCGTCATGGCTTTTAGAATCATTGGCACTTCGATGTCGGTGCGCCAAACTCTTCTGCCTTGACCTTGCACCACTGCGTAGCCACGTGGCGGTTTGTCGAGTGCGTAGGTGTTGAGTTGCTCGAACCAATCGAGGATTCGCTTTTTGTTTTCAATTGCCCAAAGCATTGTGTCCTCGTCGACTTCTGTGACACTACGGAAAGCCACTGCAGCTGCAGCTTGTGCTTCGGCTTTGCGCTCTGGGCAGATTGGTGCAGCTGGGCAGTATTGACAATGGTCGCCAGCTCTGCGTGGTGCTTCGGGGTTTGCTAACAGGTTGTCCGCTGCTTCGGTGATTGCGTTGACACGTGCCCAAAAGAGTTTGACAGGCATGCTCGCAGACCGAATGCCACCTGCTCTCGGTTGCACAATGTGCATGTTGACTTTGGTTGGTTTCAAATCGTAGGTCTTGATTGCGCCAGCTGCATAAATAAGCAACTGTGAATTGTCTTTTGCTTCGACTTTGTTGTAGCCATACTTCAGGTCGAACACGTCGACTGTTTTCTTATGCGCAACAACTGCGTCGGGTGTGCCGTGGATTTGCTCTGTGAGGTAAACTCTTTTCTCGACCCAAAGCACCGCACCCTTGCGCTCTGCGGTTGCTTTCACTCGGTCGACATACAACTCGATGCCAGAGTATGGATTGTCGAATCCGTCGTCGCCATAAAGCATTTTTGCAGCCCACTCGTGTGCGTCGGTGCCTTCGTCCGCTGCAGCTGAACTCGGTTGCTTCGGTGCTTGCTCGGAGAGCCAATACGATCCTGGACAAGACAACCAACGAGCAGAGCCAGACGGAGAAAGTTTTGCGTGTTCGCTCATAGTTCAATCACATTCAATAAATATTTAAGATAGATCTTGTCCCACACAAGGGTCTGGACAGATTCGACGTTTTTCTCTCGCAGCAACAAGCCTGTTGTTAGCGTGGCGATTGGCGAGCCATTGGGCAGAATGTAATCCTGCTCTGGGTCAAAGTCCTGCAAGCGCTCGGAAGCAACCATTACGTCTTCACGTTTGCTTGGATCCATGTCATGGTCAAAAACCGAAACAAGACTTCCGTATTGTTCGGCTGGGCGCAAGTCGACGATGGGCTTTAGTTCCCTCGTGTATGTGTCCTTGCGCATGCGGTTGGACGTGATAAATACTCGTGGCATCAAAATGCTCCTGTTGTCATTATTTCGTTTAGTAAATCTGTTTTGTTTTCCAAAGCATTCAGAACTCTTGCATCGATTGTTCCTTCTGTTAGGTAATCCACAACAACTGTTTTCTCCGTTTGTCCAGCTCGGTAGTTCCTTGCCAGTGCTTGTTCCCTTTCCAACAACGACCATGACCGAGAGAGCCACAGTTGATACTTGGCACATTGCAAGTTTAAGCCTGTGCCATACATCTTGGGTGAACCGAGCAAGATCTGGTAGTCACCATTTATAAATTCATCTGGGTCAAGCGTCACTCGGCAACCACGTGCACTGAGTGCGTCCATTGCGTCATTGCGCTCGGCAGTCCACACTGACCAGACGATGCATTTCCCTGCAGCCACGAATGAGCCAATGTCGTCGACGAGCTCTTGTAATTTTGGATTCGGAAATGAAACGTCAAAGTCAGCGTGACCATAACCCGAGGACAAACGTGTCAAGCGTCCAGCCAATACTGCGGCATTTTGCGCTGTTACTTCCTCAGACTTGAACTTGGCGATGTAATTCTTTTGCAATTCTTTATACGTCTTGAGCAACTCGCTGTCGGGTGTGCACATGCGTGTCAACATCGTGCGCTCAGGCAACTCCACCACCTCGTCCAACTTGACTGTGATGCCGTATTCGTGAACACGCTTCTTCAGCTTGTCGATGTTCTTTGTCATCAGCGACCCATCCTTGCGCTTTTGTGCAATGAACGGACGACCAGCAATGCGCTTCATGAGTGGGTGGTTTGCTGGTAGTGCTTCGATGTATTCGCTTTGGAAGTCACGATACGTTTCCATCTTGCGCTCAGGTTGCAAGAACTTGAGTTGCGTATACAAGTCTGCTGGCGAGTTTGCTGTCGGTGTGCCAGTGAGTGCGAGTCTTGTTGTGGCGAGTGGCGCTAACTTGAGCACTGCTTTGGTTGTTGCGGTGCTTGGGCTTTTTATGCGGTGGCTTTCGTCGAGGATGAACGTGGTTTGACCAGCACGGAGTTTGTTCACGATTACGTCGAAGTAGCGCTTGTTGCGCACTTGCTCGTAGTGATAGATTTCCGTAGGCACACCCACCAGTTTTGCTTCCTTTGCCCACTGCTCTTTTACAGACAAAGGGCACACGACTAGAGCGTTGTCTGTCCAGCGTTGTGCGATGCGTAAGGCGCAGTAGGTCTTGCCTGTTCCTGGATCGGAAAACAATCCGTAGGACGTGCGTTTAGCTGACTCGTCAAGAGCCTTCTGCTGCCAAGTGAATAATTGTTTCTCTTCCATGTTTATCCAGTTTCTCCTGTAGTCCTTGCCAGCGCTCACGTGGAGAGGTAGAACCAACCCACAATGCCTTCGCTAACACTTGGTCGATCGGTGCGCCCAACAGAGCGGAAACGTCTCGACCTGACAGAAGTATCGCTCGTTTTTGGACGAAGAGCAACACATTCGTGAAAATATTTTTGTCGCTGGCTTGCCGAGCCCATAAAACCTGAAGAGGACGGAGTTGTCCGACTCCCGTGCCTTGCGTTAAAATTTTCTTGTGTGTGTCGGGAACAACTTTCAGCTCGAGCCAGCCCGTGACTCCGTTGTTGAGGGAAAAGTACACGTCAGGCACTCCAGGACTGGCTGGCGACTCAATTCGGACGTAAAAAGGCAGCTCACCTGAGTCTTTTAGGCTACTCCAGAGGGCTGATTCCTTCATAAAATCCTTATAAAAAACAACGACTTACAAAAAAGATGAAAAATATTTACAAAAATTGTTTGCTTTTCGTGAAAATTGAGGCATAATTCTTTCATCGATTGAAAAGTTCAGTCGATATCAACAGGAGAAACCGAGATGAACATTTTTGTACTACACCAATCCGCACCACTTGCAGCCAAGATGCACTGCGACAAACACGTTGTTAAGATGACGCTCGAAACAGCGCAGATTCTTGCTACTGTGCACCACATCCACGGCAATGGCGCTAACGTAACATACAAACCCACCCACGAGAACCATCCTTGCGTTCAGTGGGCTGCTGCTTCCCTCATGAATTATCGCTGGCTTTTGACTCTTGGGCAATACCTTGCTCGGGAATACAAGTTGCGCTATGGTAAATACCACGCTTGCGCTGAGTTGTTCTCTGGCGAGCTGAGCAAGGCACCACCTGCGCTAAACAAAGCGCCTAGCGTCCCATTTGCTCTGTGCATGCCTGACGAGTGCAAGACCGACGACCCTGTTGAGTCGTATCGTAACTACTACCGCCACAAGCTCGATACGACCGACTGGATGAGCTGGGAGCGTGCTGGTGGCGCACCTTTATGGCTAAATTCCCCAGAATTTGCCTGATCAAGGGTTTTCACTGGTAAAAATAAGTGAAAAAGTTGTTGCCGTAACGAATTTTTAGAGAGATAATTGTCTTACCTCGAACGATTTTGTGAGAGGTTGAAACCTTAACCAAACTGGAGAAACAGATGAAAGCAAATAACCAAATCGTATCAATCGTCGACGAACTCGGTTCTATCAACGACCAAATCAAAGCGCTCGAAGCACGTGCCAAAGAACTCAAAGCCCACGTGGCCAACGAGTTCGGTGAAGGTGCTACTGCTGGTAACGAGTATGTTGCAAAAGTTATCTTGTCTCAGCGTGGCACGCTCGACGGCAAAGGTCTCGCAGCAGAACTTGGCGCCACTGCCGAGCAGATTCAGAAGCACACCAAAGTTAGCTCGATCATCACTGTGAAGACCGAGCGTGTTGCGCACGTTGCGTAAAGTTTACTAGCGAGCCTCGACACTATTCAGCTCGATGTCTATACGAAGATAAGACTAAAAAGACTTGGCTCGCTACCCCTTAACCAAACTGGAGAAACAGAAATGAAATTTACAAACGACGCAATCATTGAACGCACTTCGCTCAAGGGTTATGTAATCGCTACTTACGACGAGCTGTTCGACGCTTTCGGTCAGCCTGACGAAGGTCCAGACGACCGCCAAGCAGATAAGGTTACCTGCTGCTGGCGCTTGCAGTTCGAAGACGGCACCATCGCCACCATCTACGACTGGAAGGAGCAGGAAACTCCTTTGCACCGCTACTACTGGCACATCGGTGGCAAGAGTGTTGACGCTGTTGAGCTCGTGCACCATGTGCTAGATCGGAGTCGCAAGATGCAAGCCTTGATCAATTCTCATTACAAAAAACTAGACAAGAAGCTCGGTATACGAGCCACCACACCGCCAGAATTATTGGCACTCTTTAACGCTAAACTGGAGAAAGCAAATGGCTGAATCTATCCGCAAGCAGTTGATCATCAAACTCTTGAACGAGGGCAACATGTCGATCAAAGAGATTTCTGAGCGAGTAAACTGCACCACAGGCTACATCTACAACATCCGTTGCGAGTTGGGCTTGAGCAAACTTGAAGCAAAAAAGGCAAAAGAAATAATGACCAACGTCAACAAGCAAATCGACTCTATTGTCAAACCAAAAGCATTCAGCGACAATTGGGAGCCAAATTGGTGGCAGATGGTCTTGATGGCTGCACTCGGTGCAACAGGTATGTATTTATTTTTAGTTCTCGGTCTTTCAATCTAAACAGGAGCAAAACATGTCACAAATTATTCTTCCCGAAGCAGCAACAGACGGCATCAAGTTCGAAAAACTTTCTGCCAAGTACGACTTGATCAGCACCGAGTCGGTCGTCAACCTTATGCGTGAAGAGGGTTTCACAGTAACGCAAACCAACACGCTCAAGCCACGCAAGCGTGACCCACGCATGGTGCGTCACTTTGTGCGTATGCGCCACGAGTCTTACCTCAAGGAGATCAATGGCTCTGTGCCCGAGATAATGGTCATCAACGCTAACGATGGCTCGTCTTCTCTGCGCATGGAAGCTGGCTTGTTCCGTTTTGTTTGCTCCAACGGATTGATCGTCAAGTCGCAAGAGATTGCATCCGCTCGCATTCGCCACGTGGACGTAACTGCTGAGCGTGTGCTTGAGGAAGCAAACAAGGTCATCAAGTCTGCGCAAGAAGCAGCTCGTCGTGTTGACATTTTCAAGCAACGTGTCCTTAGCAAGAACGAGGAAGTGCAATTCTCCGTGCTGGCTTCAGCGCTCTGGGGTGGTCGTGTTATGCCACACACATTGCTCGAGGCTCGTCGTCCAGAAGACCAAGGCTCAGACCTCTGGCGCATCTTCAATCGTGTGCAAGAAAACCTTATCAAAGGTGGCATCGTTGGTCGTTCGACAAATGGTCGCAACACTCGCACACACGGCATCCGTGCAATGGACAACACTGTCAAGGTGAATATGAAATTGTGGGAGATCGCCGAGGAGATGTTATGATCATACTTGGCGCTGGGCTGAGTGGGTTGATCGCTGCTGCGGTCAATCCGCAAGCAAAGGTGTTTGAAGCCTCGTCGAAAGACAGGCAGTCCCACAGGGCTGTCTTGCGCTTCCGCACCTCTGCTGTCGGCGACGCAGTGGGCATTCCATTCCGTAAGATTCGTGTGTTCAAAAACATCTGGGTGGATGGCAAGTTCCACGAGCCAAACATTCAGTTGTCGAATTTGTACTCGCATAAGGTTGCTGGTGGTTACTTTGACCGATCAATTTGGAAAACGGATGCAGTGGATCGTTACATTGCACCCGAGGACTTTATCTTGCGCCTGATCGAACAGGTTGGTGATCGGGTGGAGTGGGAAACTGCTGTCGAGAAATTACCCGACCACCACCCAATCATCAGCACGATACCGATGAACATTGCGCTCAAACTCGCAGGCATGGAGTTGAAAGACGGAGTGTCGTTTAAGTTTTCTCCGATTCGGGTGCAACGCTTCCGAGTCAAATCTGCTGACGTGTTCCAGACGATTTATTTTCCGTCTCCGAGCACTGCTGTGTACCGAGCCTCAATCACTGGCAATTTGCTAATTGTTGAGTCGGTCGACGACATGGCTTACGTGCAGTCCGACATCACCGAGGTGCTTGATGCATTCGGTTTGGTGGAAGACGACATTGAAGTCATCGATGCCAACCACAAGCAATCGTATGGCAAGATTGCACCGATCGACGAGCCATTCCGTAGGTTCGTTGTTGAAAGTCTTTCACAACAACACGGAGTTTATTCTTTAGGGAGATTTGCAACATGGCGCAACATATTATTGGACGACGTCCTTCAGGATCTGAATGTGATCAAGAAGCTGGTGAATGCCGACTCGTACACGAGGAAGTTGCAATCGCTAAAGGGTTAGACTGTTTCGATCGGGGTGTAAACTTTGCTTGTCATGTGCTCGAAGAATACATAATCAAGCACCGATTCACCCCTGACCAATTGTTACAAATCATTGCAGTATTGCAAAAGAAAGTGAGTAAAGAAAATGAAAGTTGAACTAATCGATTTTACAGGCATTGGTCGTAGCGACCAGATGTGGCATGCAGCGGACGTGATGATCTTCACCAAGCAAACTCGTCTGAACCTTAGCTCTGGTCTTATGAGCCAGATCAAGGGTTGGGGCATTAGCAAAAAAGAGGAAGAGCTGCAATACATGGCTAAGACCATCAAGAGCTCTTGGGAGTTTGTGGACGTTACATTCCTGCTCAGTGGCATTAGCCGAGCTGTAGCGCAGCAAATAACTCGCACTCGCACTGCGTCTTACGCAATGCAGTCGATGCGTGTGACCAATGCGTCCGAGCTGGGTGTTGTTGAAGGCAAGAAGTTAGACGAGCGCCAGCTGGAAGCGTATCGCACTGCGGTGGAGTCTGCTCGTCAGTCTTACACCGAGTTGGTCGAGATGGGTGTGGCGCTGGAAGACGCACGTGGCATCCTGCCACTGAACACCGAGTGCAACATTGTTTGTAAATATAACTTCCGATCCGTCACTGACCTCATTAAGGCACGGAAGTCGTTGCGTGCGCAAGGTGAGTATGGCGAGATTGTCCGCAAGATGGAAAGTTTGATCCTTGAAGTTTGGCCATGGGCAACTCCGTTCTTCGAGTCTGACAAAGACGTTGCTGTTAAAATGCTTGAGACCATCGCCAACGAAATGGGCATCACCACTGGCAAAGGTGTGGGCTGGGAAATCGCTAAAGCAATCGACCTGATCAGAAAGGACTAACATGGAACCGAACACAATCCGTATCGTGGACTTGGACGCTACCATCAGCAACGACGAGTGGCGCCAATGGTTGATCGACCCTGCCGAGCCAGATGGCTTGCAGAAGTACCACAACTACCACATCCACTGCGATGGTGACGTTGTTATGAATCGTTACATCGTTGATGAAGCACCTTGCAAAGTTTTCTTCCTCACTGCTCGTCCAGAGTATGTGCGATTGAAAACTCGTCGGTGGTTAGAGAACAACCACTTAAATTACGATGCGCTCATTATGCGTCCCAACGACAACCACGAGCACTCTGCCGAGATGAAGCGCAAATTCACACTCGACTTACTCAAGTTGTTTAAAATAGAAAAAGCCTACGACGACAGGCAAGACATTGTCCACATGTATAACTCAATCGGTGTAAGGGGGATTTTAGTATGACCACCAAATCTGTTCCAGAATTGTTACGTGAGTGCGCTGCAACTTACGAACAACGCAACAAACTCTATGGCGACAACTACAAGAAGTATGGTCACGTCATGGCTGCAATTTTCCCGAAAGGGCTAGAGCTGGACTCGCCTGAGTCGCACAATCGTTTCGGTATTCTCGTGCAGTGCATAAGCAAGGTCATGCGCTACGCAGAGAATATAAACGCTGGTGGGCACAAAGACTCTGCGCACGATCTGTCTGTTTATGCAGCAATGCTCGAAGAGTTGACTAATGATAATCCTGCTTGACTTTGAAACAACAGGCTTGATACTGCCTAGTTCGTCAGACTTAGTATTGCAACCGAAGATAATCGAAATCGGTGCGATCAAAGTCTCCGACAAGGGCAGTGTCGTAGCGGAACTCGGCGAGCTAATCGACCCGAGACAGGAAATCTCTGCCGAGATTACCAAAATCACAGGCATCAAGCCAGAAGAGCTAAAGGGCAAACGCACGATCGAGGAAGTCATTCCCGAGCTGGCTGATTTCTTCCTTGGCGCCCACACGCTTGTTGCGCATAATGTTGCGTTTGACCGAGACGTGTTATACTTTGAATTACTCCGCACTGGTTGGGAGAGGAGATTCCCTTTCCCTCCGAACCAAGTATGCACAGTCGATTCAACGATGCACATAAAGGGCAGACGTATGAAACTAACCGAACTCTACGAACACACACAAGGCAAACCCCTCGCCCAAACTCACCGAGCAGTAGACGACGTGCGAGCGCTGTGGGAATGCTACAAGGCGCTAAATGATAACAAGAACTGAGTTCACTTTTGGTAACTGTTTTGGACCGATTGGCAGGGTCGTAGCACGAGCCAGCGAGTTGGGTTATACCAAAGCAGCAATTTGTGACGTGGGCACGTGGGGTCATGTGCCTTTTTTCAAGGCTGCAGAAAAGGCAGGTATCCAACCGATTCTTGGCGCAGAACTGCTCGTGGGCGACGAAGAGCGCTCCATCAAGGTGCTCGCCAAGAATCAGGAAGGTCTGCGGGAACTTTACCGCCACAGTGCAGGCATAACTTACGACACAGAGTTTTCCGACAATCTGTTGGTGTTTCCGTTCACTGCCGATATCGAGCGAGTCAAAGCGCAAGACATGGTCGTGGATTTGCACCCACTCAATCCGTTGAAGAATAAAATAAATATCGAAGTAGCTCGTGCTAAGAGCCTACCACTGTTCTTTGTTTCAGACGTGCGCTACCCTGCCCCAACAGACCGCAAGTATGCGGAACTTTTAGGGGTGCGATTGGGTGCACACTCGCAACATTGGTGGTCACAGCGTGAAATTGATGAAATCCACCCAGTTTCGGTCAGTTGGGAGGAAATCGCTGAACGATTTGAGCCTGTAACCCTGCCAGTGGCCAAAAATATGGTCGTAGAAGGCGATTTAGAGGCAGAGGCAAGGAAAGGTATCAGCTGGCGCTTTCCAAAGGGTTTCGGTGAGGAATACGAAGCCAGATTACAGCGTGAACTGGGTGTTATTCGTGAAAAGCAGTTCGAATCCTACTTTTTGATGGTTTATGACCTAATGCGCTGGGCACGTGAGCGAATGCTCGTTGGTCCTGGACGTGGATCGTCGTCTGGTTCGATAATCTGTTATCTGCTCGGCATAACCGAGCTAGACCCGATTGAGCACGGATTGTTGTTCGAGCGTTTTGTGGACGTTACTCGTATCGACTTACCTGATATCGATATGGACTTTCCTGGAGACCGCAGGGACGAATTGTTTACTTACCTAAAAGACACGTATGGCGAGACAAACATTGCTAGGCTGGGCAACGTCAACAAGTTAAAGCCCAAATCAATCCTCGTCAACGTCGGCAAGCGCATGAAGATTCCAGTTTGGGAAACTGCCGAGATCCGAGACAACATGATCGAGCGTTCATCAGGCGACTCACGTGCAGCATTCTGTCTTGAAGACACAATGGGTGCGCTCAAGGCTGGCAGGGAATTGCTCGACAAACATCCTGGATTCAGGAATGCAGGTGCGCTCGAAGGACACGCATCCCATGCAGGTGTGCACGCTGCAGGGGTGATCATTTGCAATACACCAGTCGCAGACTACTGCTCTGTCACTGCCGAAGGGATTGGGCAGATCGACAAATACCAAGCAGAGTCGTTAAATCTTATGAAGCTGGACGCATTGGGGCTGAAGACGCTCGACATTGTGCAAGAAACCCTAGACGAAGTCGGCAAAAAGATTACCGACATCGACGTGCACGACCCAAAGATCTACGAGTTGCTAAACAGTCAAAAGATCACTGGTGTTTTCCAGCTCGAAGGCGATGCTGCTCGGCAGTTGCTCAGGCAGTTCCAAGTCAAGAACTTCAACGACATTGTCGCACTCACTTCCCTCGCTCGTCCTGGACCATTGCAATCTGGTGGTGCGAAGAAGTTTCTCGACGTGCGGAGAGGGAACGATGTGCCGTTGTATCACCATGACATTCATAAAAAGTGGACTGAACAAACTGAAGGTGTTGTGGTTTATCAAGAACAGATCTTGTTCCTTGGTCGGGACATTGGCTTGCTTGGTTGGCCAGAGCTGACTGCGTTGCGTCGAGCAATGTCCAAGTCGTTGGGCAAAGAATACTTCGACCAATTCCGAGACAAATTCCTCGCTGGCGCTGAGCAGCAAAACATCAACAAAGAATCCGCACTCGAGGTTTGGAACTCAATGATGCATGCTGGGTCGTATGCTTTCGTTAAGGCACATGCAGCTGCTTACTCCGTCATCTCTGCGTGGACAGCTTGGTTGAAGTACTACCATCCACTGCAGTTCAGTGCTGCTTCCTTGCGCCACACCTCCGACGACGATGCAGTCCTCAAACTCCTCCGAGAAATTACTGCCGAAGGTTTCAAATACGTAGCGTTCGACAAAGATCGTTCGGAAGCCAGCTGGGCAGCTAAAGGAGATGCAATTTATGGTGGGCTTACCGCAGTCCACGGCATTGGTCCAAAGATGGCGCAAAAAGTCCTCGATTCAAGGGTTACAAAAAAAGATCTACCCCCAAGTATAACCGCCAAACTTGAAAATCCAAGACTCAAATGGCCAGACCCATACCCATTTACTGCTCGTTTCGGGGATTGGTATGCCAACCCACGCAAGCACGGATTGAAAGAGGGCTGGGAGTTCACAAAGTGTAACGACCTTGAAGCAGACGGATCGGAGCGAGTTTTGATCGGTGTGCTAACGGAAAAGAACTTGCGTGACGCTCTGGAAACTGGTAACGTGATGAAGCGTGGTGGCGTGATTACCGACTACGACCGACAGTTCCGTTATTGGCTTAACGTAACCATCAAAGACGACACTGGCTTAGCAATCGCCACAGTGCGTCGTAAGGACTACGAAAAGATGGGCAAAGAAATCTTAGAGGCAGTACCGATCGGTGCTGTGCTATTGATACGAGGTCGGATGGGTGGTAATGGCATCCGTATGTTACAAATTGAAAAATGGAAGGTAGTGTCTGATGGATCCTAAAAAAGAATTTGAAGATTGGGTTGCATTGTTGAAGCGCACTGGCAACGAAGACATGCTCAACGACCCTTACAACATCTGGCTTGAAGCATGGTCTTTAGCGCTGATGAAAAAAGACCCCACCGAAGTGGGGTCAAAACACGCTCTCTAACGTGAAGGAGACAGAGGTGTTTTATTGCTTCGGAGAGAAATACTCTTTTGCAGCTTGATAGCCTTGATACGCTAAAGGTGGTGCGCTTAACAATGCGCCACCTACTTTTGCGATTGGGTGCGGAACCATCATAAGCGCTCCACCTGCAGCGCCCATACCTGACATCGCTGCGTCAAAATATTCTCCTCGGTTGCCTTGCTCGATTGCATTCATCAACTCAGCACCAGTCAAACCACCCGCAAGGACGTTAAGTCCAGGAATTTTAGAAACCAGTGCGCCAGCTCGTTGAAAGCCTGTTGGTTTAGTTGCTTCCAGCGCTTTGAGTTTGTCGGCTGCAGTTGCTGCTTTTTCTGTAGCACGAGCCACTCCAGTTTCTGCAGTTGTGACAGATTTAGGAGTTGAGCCTGAAAGACCTTTCCACTTTGCTTGCATGCTGTTTGCGTTAGCCTGTGCAGTTTTGTAAGCAGCTTCAGCTTCGGCTAATTGTTTTTGCGCCAGCAATTGCTCAGCATTGTAAATTGGTGCATTCGCCAGTGCTTGTGGAACAATGATACGACCAGTTTGCGTGTAGCCTGAAAGACGACCCATGCCTTGCGTTTCTGCCGTTGTGCCTGTCATGCCTTTGCGCACTGCGTTATAGTCAACAATGTTACCCATCTTTGTATTGTGACGCATTGCACCTTCGTCAATGGGCACTGTTGAACCGACCTTTGGCACTTCTACACTTGGTGGTGGTTCGGGTAAAGCATTCAACCTAATTGCATTCTCACGAGCAAGTGCGAGTTTACGCTCTGCTTCAGATGCAGTTGCTTTCGCATTGTTTAGCTCTTTTAGCGTTTCGTCTATCTTAAGAGTTTGACTTGCTTTTGTGTCTTTCAGCGCTTCAACTTGTCGCTGCACAGACTTTTCTGCAACAGACGCATTTACCCTAGCAGTGTCAAGACCTCTTGGCTCTGGCACTTCGACTTTGGGTAAAACTTTTCCCGCAACATAGCCTACCGCAGCACCCGCAGCACCAGCTTCGGGGACGTTGCTGTAGTTCGGTGCTGTGATCGGTTTGTCAGAAAACTCTTTTTCGTCTTTCTTTGCGAACAGAGGATCGACTTCGTCTAGTTTGTAATCAGATTCAGACTTTGAGTCAACACCTAAAACTTCGTCTAGTTCGTCTTTCTTTTTTTGTTCAGCCATTATTTCGCTCCAAAGTCAGGATAGCGTTGACGCAATTGCTTGTTCAAATCGCTATATTTCTTAACAATGTTTATGTAAGGGTCGGAACCAAAGTAACTGCCGAATGGTGCATTTGCTCCGAACTGTTTGTCGTGTTGCTGTAACGCTTTAAACATTTCGCCACGTTGCGCATTGAGCAACAAGTGATTCTTAACCCAATACTGAACAGTCGATGCAGCGTCTCTTTCGCTAACCATTGGGCGCTGCATGAACTCAGCGTCTGCATTCGAGATTTGTGGACCAAGAACAGACTTAACTGCTTTTGCGTCTTCAAAAAACTGCTCAGCGATTAGCTGAGAAGCACGACGCAAAATCCTTTGGTCGGCAGGGCTTAGTTTCATTTTCTCTTCAAAAGTTTGCACTGGTGCAGAAATCGAACCAAGACGACCGAATTGAACACCATCCTGTGCAGAGTTTTTGAGTGCAGAGAGCAATCCTTCTTGTTGCATCAAACCGAAAATGTTTGGTCTCTTGCCAGCAAGATCGTGCAATTCACGTAAACGATTTGCAGTCGCTTCGGTCATTTGCGGTGTATAACCAATGATTTCAGTACGATGAACTTCGTATGATTTGTCTTGGCTATTCGCACGAGTCTTTTTAACTTCAGCCTGTGCAGCTAAAGGCAAATCACTTATGTCGGAACCAACTGTAACTTTGCTGATGTCGACAGGTTTAGAAGTTGTTGACGCAGTTGCAGCGATTTTCTTTTCAGTGTCGCCAAATCCAGGAAGCGGAACAGCGTGCACAGGATCGTTTTTGTCAGGTCTGTGGTAGCCACGAGCACGCAAATAAGACTCTGGCACGCTTTGCGGAACATCGATTGCACCTTGGTGGTAAACGTCTTTTCCGTCCACAAGAGGAGCAGGTTTGTAAATTCCTTTTTCGCCTTTTCCAGCTCGAGTGATAAGATCTTGCTGTTGCTCCCGAGTGCGCTCCAAAGCGAGTGGTCCAAGTTTGATCCCGAAATCGTTTTCGATTTGCACAGCGAGATCTTTAGGAGTGAGTAGCTTTTTGACTGACTCTTCTGCAGGTTTTGTTTCTCCAGCTTTTGGCTCTGTGGCTTTTGGCTCTGCTGGTTTGCTGCTGCTTGGTAAAGTCGATGGCAGATAAACCTTGATACCTTCGCCATATTTAGCAACCATCTCAGCAACACTCAAGCCATTCTTGATATCTTCATTTACCAGCTTGCGACGCTCAACGTCCATGCTGAAACCTTTGTTGATGCTTTCGCCGAGTTTAGGGTCGAGTTTATTAATTGCCACAAACAAATTGGAAGGAATCTTGCTAAGCATGTCGGGTGTGACGTTGCCAGACTCGATTGCGCCAGCAGCTTGAGCAGGAGTTATACCAACTGCATTCGCAAACAGGTTAAGCGCTTTTGTTTCGTTTTCAACTTGGTATTTCTGCCCAGCAATGTTAGCACGCATCTGAGCGATTGGAAGTGCCATGTCTAATTGTTTTTCGACGTCTCGTCCGACAGAACCTGCCACGTTGCCTAACGCTTCGCCGAACGAGCCTGTGCGTCCAGGATTCAAAAACTGCCCAGCCACATTCCACAAATTGATAGAGTTTGCCGAGCGGTCTTCGAGCGCTTTTAGCGTTTTTGTCAGCGCATCAAAATACTCTTTCTTGCCACTCTCGTCTGCTCCGAGATTTGATGGTGCTGCAGGAATTGCCCCAGTGGGTAGTGCCATGATTACACTCCTTCACTATATTCGTTAGGGTCGACGACATTTCCACCAGAAGTAGCGTAACCACCCTCTGTGTCATAAATTATATTTCCTGTCGTATCTCCACTATTAAAGTCTAAAGTAGGTTCAGCGCCAGTGCCACCTTTAGCAAAGTAATCCCAAAGGCTACCGAGACCCGACCCAATAGTTCCACCGAGTTTAGTATTGCTAACTGCACCGAGCACAGAGCCAAGACCAGCAATCTGAGCCAATGGGGAAGCAGAATACGCTCCAGGAATTGGACCAGTGTAAGTCGAATTGACAGAAGTCGGGATTGTGTAGCCACGCAAGATACCAGCTGCAGTGTTTGCAGTTTGCAATGGGAACAGGCTTGCATTTTGATCGATTTGCTGTTGCTGAGCACCGAGTGTAGCGAGCGCATTGACGTCGCCAAGACCTAAGTTTTGAGTCGTACCTGCTAAGTTGCCGAGCTGTTGGCTAGCTGCTAACTGATTCGCTGTTTGGTTCTGTGCTGCTTGCAGTGCTTGGCTGTAGCCTGTTTGAAGTGCCTGTGCCTGAGCGGCATTAATGTTTTGCATACCAGCATTAAGCGCTTGCCCAAGAACTTCAGCGCCACGCTTAGAACCGAACTGACCCGAACCAACTGCAGCTGCAGTAGCTCCAGGAGCGAGGTATTGTTGGATGTTGCGCTGACCAAGTGTGCCGATTGCGTCGACAACATTCTGAGTGTAAGGAGTCATGAAATTGCTTACATTGTTCGCAATGTTTTGATTACCAACACCAGTCGCAAGGTTTGTAGCACTTGTCAGCGCAGGTTGGTAATTACCAACATTCGCAGCTGTAGCGCCAAACGCTTGCTGTTGCAGCGGAGTCGCACCGACATAAGTCGCTCCCTGCGCACCTGTCGTGCCTTGCTGAGCGAGGTTGCTTAGGTAGTCAGTATAAAAACTTGGCGCAGTGGTCGTTTGACCTTGCGTGGTTGTTATATTCGGTAGTGGTGAGCCTTGTGTCAATGCCATGATTTATCCTTTGTGTTTTTTCAATGCTGCTTTCATATAAGCCAATGGCGAAGCAGCTGGAGGGATTTTATCCGTCGGTGCTGAGCGCTTATGATCTCTAAGTGCTTCTCGGAAATGGTCTAACAATTGCGCACCTGCTTTGGAAGATCCATTGCCGAGTGCTGCTACAGTGTCTGCATCGAATACGTATTCTCCGTCTGCGAGCATCGCTGGGATGTCGTCGGATTGTCCGTCGCCTTTTCCTTCTACATAATGACCAGTCTTACCAGTGATAAACTCTGGCACATGTGGCAGTGCTCGTTTGTTCTTTACAGAGCCACCCTTTTTAAGACCATAAACAGAACCAGTACTTGGCAAAGCACCGAGTGAGCGTAGTCCAGCAGAAGAAAGTGCATCGTAAGAACCAGACATCAAATCATTTGTCGGAATGAATGAAGCAACACCACCAGGATTTTGACCCGATGCTTGAGCAGGATAGCCAGCTGAAGGTGTAATCAAATTGCCAGAAGTAAACCCTGTTGCGCCACCTGCAGGCACATTCATGTTGTTCCTACCTGTCAAGGTGGAAAGGATTCTTGGGTCAACTGCAGCTAATTGTGGATAAAGTTGTTTTAATTGTCCGAGGTTCATAGTTGAGTCCTGAATTGGTGCAGCAGAAAGATAAGATGCGTTTAATCCTTTCGGCAAAGCGCCTGTTTGCGAGCCTGAGCTGGGAGCGCCTGAAGTTCCATAAGACAAAGCAGTTACAGCGGAACTACCAGTGCTTCCGCTACCAGTGCCTGTTCCCGTGCCAGTCCCAGTGCCTGTTCCGCTACCTGTTCCTGTTCCAGCTGTGCCAGTGCCACCAGTGCCTGTCCCGTCTCCAGTGCCACCACCAGTGCCAGTGCCAGTTCCTGCGCCACCGCCAGTCCCGACTGTGGTGCCTGTTCCAGTGCCTGTGCCTGTTCCAGCTGTATCGCCTGTGCCAGTGCCTGTTCCTGTGCCAGTCCCAGTGCTTGTTCCTGTGCCAGTGGTTGAACCAGTGCCAGTGCCTGTCGTTGTCGAACCCGTACCAGTGCCAGTCGTACCAGTGCTTGTCGTGCCTGTTCCAGTCGTGCCAGTAGTGCCAGTGCCTGTTCCAGTCGTGCCAGTCGTGCCAGTGCCTGTCAAACTAGAAGACATAAGCAAGAAATCATTGCCAGCGTCAACACCATTGTTAGCAATCACGTTGGTCAAATTGCTTGCTCGGTTTTGATCCAACCCGAATGTGTTGGTAAGCAACGTAACGATGTCTGAATTTTGATAGCCTGAATCTTCCAAATTCTTAACAGTGCTAGAAATGTAATTTGCAGTCGAAGCACTCATTGCGCTCGAAGAGCTAGAAGCACTTGTCGTGCCTGCAGTTGCGCTCGAACCGCCAGTGTCGCCACCTAAAGTTTTCTCTGCACCGCCAGTCGTAGGCTCGCCACCACCTATACGTCCTGTCACTTTGCTTTCGTTGATTCGGTTTATCGCTTGCTGAGCTAACTGTTTGTCTTGGACTGTAGCGTTTGGATCTTGTAAAACAATTTCCATGTAGTTAAGCGCTTCGTCTTTTTCTTCTTTTGTTCCCCAACCAAGAGGAGAAGCAGCAGACATGTCGAGCTCACCTTTTATGTAAGCACCGCCACCGAACAATGCACGATAGGGAGAATTTGGATCGCCACCACCAAGACCTAGCAAACCACCAATCTTGGTCATTGCTTTGTCGAACTCTGATCCTGGAGTTACTTCAGCTTCTTCAGGAGAAGTTACATTGTCGCTAGTTCCATAAATCTTGATGAGCATTGAGCCTTCTGGCGTACGCATTGTGCCGTCAGAAGCGTAGTAATAACCTTTTCCTAATTCTTCAGAAGTTAGCCTGTTAGGATTGTCGTCAGCAGTACGCAATGCCTCTGTGCCTTTTGCATAGTCGCCTGTTTCTGTCCAATTGCCTTGCGTATCAGAGGTTAAGATCTTCCCTTGCGAGTCGAGTTTTACATAATCGAGTTTTGCGTATGTTCCGTCTGGTTCAAGAGCGTAAACTTCGCCATTTGCTCCGTATTTGAACTCTGGCTTTTCTTCTGTTTGTTCACGGACTGGCTCGCCACCACCACCACCTGCATCAGTGCGCACTCCATTGTCAACTGAAGCGTACTGAACGTCGTTGAGGTTGCTGATCGAAACAGTTGGGTTAGACATTGCATAATTAACAGCAGTGCTTATGTCTGTGCCTGTCGCAACTGCCATGTCTACGAATTGTTTGTCAACGTCGTTCAAACTGTTGTAAGCAGTCATGACTTCTGATGATGTTTCGTTTTCTGCTTTCTTAACAGGCTCGTTGCCTTTTCCGACATTCATATTGGCAAGGTTTACATTGATCAAATTGTTGACCAACGAGCTGCCCAAAACATCTTCTAAATCTTTGCCTTGTAAAACTCCAGCTGTAGTTGCACCAGCCACGTTTCCAGCAATCGTGCTACCTGTCTTGCCAAGAAAATCGGCTGTTTCAGATTTAACTTCTTGACCAACATAACTTCCAGCGCCACTAGTCAAACCAGAAGTCAAGATATCTTCAAAGTCACCACCTGAAAGTCCAGTCCTTGTCGCTGCACCAGCAGCTGAACCGATTGCTGTTGAGAGTTGATCTCTGGCGATCATGCCCCCTGTTTGGTCAGCAAGCATACGAGTTTGCTCGCTGAACGGAGTTGTGTCGAAAGTATTAGCAGTGCTTAGGTCTGCAGCGACATAGTTCGCTACACCTTGCGCAACGTAGGCAGTTCCGAATGAAATAGCTGCTTGTTCAAGATCACCACCATTGGCAACAACACTAGCTGCACTTATGTAAGGCAGCAAATAAGCATTACCTGTCGCTACGGCAGCAACTTTTGCGATCGTGCCGACGGGATCGTCTAAAGCTGCTTCAACTGTATTTTCAACTGTGTCAGCAACAACTTCAACAACGTCATGAGCTACATCAACGACCGCTTCAGCAACGTCACCGACTGCTTCAACAACGTCACCGATTGCATCTCCGATTGCCTCTACGACTCCACCCATTACAGCGCTCCTTTTGCTTTCTTAGGTGCAGAAGGCAAAGTGCCACCATGGGCGCTTTTTGGAGTACCTAAATTAACTGTCACTTGGTAACCACCATCTCTCAGCTCCTGAACGGCATATCCCATTCCTGGAAAAGGTGGTTTCCTGCTTATGTACTTAAAAATCTGTAGCAATGCTGGGTCTTGGAATTGGCTAACCAAAAGGGTAAAACCCGCAAGACCAGCAGCTTTGATGAATTCTAAACTGTTTTGTAAATAATTAGCAGGAGTGTCCGCATTTAAAGCACGGAACATTCCTTGGTTTTTCTGCTTTGGAACATATTGAATAATGAAAAGAGTATTCCCTTCCCGCATCATAATACAGTTCGGCATACGAGATTCTGCCAGCACAGCAGCGATCCCCTCTTCTACTGTGTATGGTGTTTTTGAGTTTTCAAAAGCGAGACGAAGTAAAGTAATATCGTCCAGCATCTCTTTTTTGCTATCTACAAACATTATGCGACCCTCGTGTCAAACAACGCAGACGAGTAAACATTTCCCATCCCAGCAGCCAGACTAAGAATAACACCGCCTGAAATTTCTCGGTCTTGGGAGAGGAATACATCGTCATTTTCCGTTCTATTTTCTATCTTAGGAACTATGCCCTTTTTCATCGAATCGAGCAACAAACATGTTTCTAGCAGTCCCGAAACACCCATCGTGTGCCCAATAGTTGGCTTAAAAGATGTTGCTATAAATCCTGTTAGGCTTTTTTCGAGAGCAGACTTTTCAGCTTGGTTATTAGATTTTGTACCAGTGCCGTGAGTTTTGACCACAGCGATTTCATTGTTGCTAACATTTGCCACCTCCAGTGTGCCTTTTATGGCGTTGATAAATCCTTGTCCGTCTTCACGTTGCCCGATCGCATTGCTGCAACTTTCCGAGGCAGTATAAGCACCGAGCATCTCTGCTTTTGGGGCATGACCAGAGCGCTCCATATAGCTAGAAGACTCAAAAACCGCCAAAACAGCGCCTTGGGCAACTCGGAAACCATAGTTAGAACCATCGAAAGCAGACGGGAGGATGTCGTTTTGCTCTTCCGAGTAGGAAAGTGAGGCTTGCGCTTCGCCGAAGAACTCTAGCACTGCATTTGAGACTCCGTCTTCCACAGAAAGCACGATCACCCGATCAAACTTGTAATTCCAGATAAGATTTTGCACGTCCATCATTACTTTCAAAGAAGACGCACAGGCAGACGAATCGGTCGTGATCTGGTCGCAAGCGCCAAGAGATTGGGCGATTCGACCTGCGTAAACTTGGGTAAGGGTAAAGGGCAAAAACTTGTAGGTATAGCTCAGCGAATTATCATAATAGCGAGCACCGATGCCAGCAAAATGGCTATTACCACTTGCCAGAATAAAAGCAGTTTTACAATCTTCCTGACGTAGGCTCTCGCAAAGCACGGGGTCAAGAACTTTCTCTGCGACTTTATGGGGTACATAGCTCAGTCCTGTAGCGATTCGTTTATAAGTGTCTTCAAACAAATGCACCGACTGTGGGTATTTTATGTCGCCGATTAGTTTAACATTTGGCGACCAAGCAGTGCGGTAATCTGTTAAGAAGATTTTCATTTGCAATACTCCACAGCAGCTTCAATCGACTCAGGGTCTTGGGTTTTGTGCTTATCGATGAATTCTTGGAATTCTTGCACATTTGTGGCTTGCAAATCTTTGCCCACTTCTTCAGGAATGCCGTGCAGCTCGCACATGTAAACGCACACCATCAACATATCGAGACTGTCCATTCCGTAGTCTGCGATTTTATCCGTCATGTTCGGAATTGGATTATATTTCACATGAATAGGTCTTGCCACTTCTGCTACTGCGTTGAATAACTCTAAGAAATTTATAGTCATTTCTTATCCCCTTAGTAAACTAACAGCACCGACCACTGCCGAAGCCCAATCTTGCCATTTTTCAAAGGCATAAGGACTCGGAGCAGCATCACTTTCAAACAAACCAATACCACAAAAACCAGTCGCCCAATCCCTCCACTCAGACTCTGCTGTGGGGATTGCAAGCTGTTGACTACCATAGGCTTCCACCATAAGCGAAGCCCAGTGATCCCAAGTAAGGTTGCGAGGGTCGTAAACAACAGCAATTGTCATGTTGAATAACCTCTCACGTCGCCGATATCTGACGTAATGATAACCTTACCGAGCTGATAATTGCCACCTTGCACATTACTAACGAATCTAAGACGCAATTCTCGTCTTTGCTCACGCATGTCGATTTTGTTGGTTGTTGGTGTAAAGTTATAAGCAGAACTAGTTTGGTCGGTCGCTTGCGCAAATGGGCGACCAGTGACAAAGCACTGCATCGCACCTGATTGGACGAAGTCGGGTTCCAAGCGCTCGATGTGCAACCAACGATTCTCGCCTACTGCCGAGGGTTGTGATGGACCACCAGTAACCCAGCCAAGGTCGTTTGTTTCGAAGTAACTTTCGATGGCTGTGGCAACAACACCTTGCACCGAGTCAGTCCCAAATTCATTTTGGTAAAGCGAAACAAAGTTCATCGTTGAAGTAACTGTTAGCTGGAATGCTGTTCCAGCAGTGACCAAGTTTATTCCGAGCACATCAGCTGCAGTGTAACCTGTTCCACGAGAGCCTAACACGAAGCTCGTAACAATTCCACCCACCACAGTAACCGCTGCATTAGCGCCAGTGCCAGTGCCACCTGTCAAGTTTACCAGAGGATAAGTGCCATCGGTGTAGCCTGTGCCACTGTTATTGATTGTGTAAGCACCGACACCACCTGTCGCATTTGGTTCCCAAGTTGCGTTGATTGGGTAGGGGAAGATCTGCGAGAAGTAACCAGCCGAACGACGTGAACCAATTGCTTGGCCAGCGTCATACCAGCAGTTTTCACGAATGTTGTAAACGATTGCATCGTTGCACTCAGTAGAAGTTCCAGAAGGGAAGAACCACCAAACTTCTCCGAAACGAGGCACTTTGGTTACGTAAACCTTTTCACGAGCTGCATAATTCAAATTGTCGAAAAAGTAGTTCTGGTTGAAAGCGTTTGGAATCTCTTTTACAACACCATTATACATTAGGAATCGGTCAACGCCAACCCAGTAATAAATTCCGTCATATTCGATAACGCACTGACTGGAAAGGATCGAAGACTGGCTGGAAATTAAGTCGTAGCGCCAATAGATCGTAGAAGGAGTGCCACCTGTATTAACAGTGGTCGGAGTGTAAGAAACACGAATCAAAGAATCAGTTGACCAAAATAAACCTGAAGGTGCAGTCGTACCACCACGCACTGGCAACCCTTGCACAATCTTACCAGTCGCCACGTTTACTTCGTTGGCGTCTGCAGAGACCCAATCATTGATGTTACCTGCTGAGCAGTTTTTCAGCAGACCTGCATTTCCGTAAACGAACACGTATGGGTGCAAAACCACCACACCGCCAGAAACCGAAACATTGTTGTCGATTGTCAGAGTGGAAGACCCAGTGATTGTAGCTGCAGCGGATATTGTAAACGTGGTAGCGGTATTCACCACAGTAACAGTCGCACCCGATGGAATACCAGTGCCTGAAACAGACTGACCAGCGCCAATTTGCGTCGTTGAAGCAACTGTTACAGTTGTCGTAGAGTTTAGCGTTGCAGCGATTGTAAACACACCGATTGGGCTAGCAGTGGTTGTGCCGATTACGTTGCCGAGCACTGGGGTGTTTACTGAATTGTTTATATCGGTAAGGTTTTGTCCAGGATGAGCGAGCAGGAGTTGGTTACCTGTGCCGTTTGTGTCGGTGTAAGTGTCAAATTGCCAAAGGTTGTTGACGTTCGGTGTAAATCCACTGAGTGTTATATCTGTTACACCCGAACCAACACCATTGTTGTCGATCGGCACCAACTGCAATCCGTTATTGTAACCACTGTAAACATTGTTGAAGTTGTTCTGTGGGTTTACGTAAATGCCTCTGGATGGACCAGCCAAATTGTTTACAATTTCTCTATAGCCACCCATCTTACGAGGACGACCACGCTGGAATCGCACCCAACGACCATCGACGTAATAGTTGCGGTCGAAAACAGTTCCGTCTCGCTGGATTCCAGGAAGAGTGTCTAAGGCGAATACTTTACGACTCATGTAAACGTGCCTCCTGAAATTCCACCTGTGAAATTACCAGTGCCTGTTATAGCCAGTCCAAGAGCAGTTAGCGAAAAACGATTCACACCCAAAACAGCGATGTCGAACTCGCCAGCGCCAGCTCTCCAAATACCAGTGTTCGTTTCTGCTGCAAAGTTGATCGCAGGTGTTCCGACTGTTCCGTTGACGATGCTCAAAGAAGTCGCACCAGCTTGCACTGTGTTAGCGTTCAAAAAGTTTGTGCCGTCGCAAATGAGCGTGGCTTGCTGTCCTGGAGGGATCGTTGCGACTGCTGCGCCTGTAATCCCTGTAGTTAGCGTTAGCGTGAATCCATTGTCGACTGTTTGGTTAGAAACAACATACAAGTTCACCACAGGTGGATAAGTCACTGTGACGTTGCTAACCAACGTGCCAACGTATTCTTGGATAAGGTTGCCAGCTTCGTTCGAGGTGAGCGAATAAGCACCGCCAGTCACAGGTTTCGTCAACACTGTAAAGGTGTAATTAGCGCTAATTCCGTAGCCAACAGTTATGTATTCTGAGCCTGTGCAGATTATAAACGCTGACTCGTCAGGGTTAAACTGTTTGCTAACTTGTCCGTCGATTAGCTGTGGGCTGGTCGTTGAAACTGTAAAAGTGCCAGTGCCGTTGTTCTTAATTAGCGTGAACCAATTGTTAGCCAGCGTGGAAGCTAAAGGCAACGTGCCAGTGCCAACACCACCCGACCAGACTTTAGTTTGTGCTCGGTCAGCAGCAACGAAGGTGTAAGGACTTGTTATTGCAGCTGCAGGGTGACTTTGGTTTAGCGTGCTGGAAATTGCCATCAATCCGTAGCCAGCCAACGTAGCAGCATCAGCCGAGGAAGTGCCAGCGCCAAAAGCGATTATGCCCCAAACACCCGCAGTGGTGTTGTTGCTGGTTATGTAAATGTATTGTGCTTGTCCAGCGGTGACTGTGCAAATTGTCCCACCAGTGTAGTCTTTAACTGTAAAGGTATTAGCACTTAGGTTGCGGATCAGTGCGTCTTGACCAACCGACACTTGGTTCGCTGGAGGCATGATAAGGCTGTAACCAGCTGCACTCGCAGTGATGTCCATAATCCTTGCTGCAGGATTTTCCGCAGGTGCAGCAGCAGATGGCCATTCTAGCTGGAAAGCAGCATTGATCGTATACGCAGCAAAACTGACGTCTGTTGGCTGGATTACGTCGCCAGTGAATGGAGAAACGTATGAAAGTGTCATGTGTCGAGGACTATGGCTTGGCGGTCAGCAATGCGGGAAACGTCTTCAGCTTTCAACGTCTGCATGATCGCAGAGTATTGCGCTTGCCACATTGGAGTTCGCTCGTCGTTTTTGAGGAAGGGCATCGCTTGTAGCAGCGAGCCATACAGTAATGCCTGCGGTGCGTAAATCGTGAACCAATTTGTTTGGTTCGTGCTGTCTAAAGGTTGCACACGCTCGTAGTAAAGAACTTCGAACGAGTAAGCCTGATCGGGTGTGGGCGCTACGAGCCAATGGGTATAGTCGTAGTCAGCGTAGTAAAGTGGTGAGTCTGTTAGGGTTTGGTTTGGCCAATACTCACGCAGATATTCATACTTGCGGAGCAGCACGGGTTGCTTAACACCGCCAACAGTCACGTTCATGGAAACAGTTTTGTGCCAGCGTGCAGGCTTGTCGATCACGGGTTGCCCAATGACCATGTTGCTGGTGTTCACAGTCAGGTTGCCGAGGAACTTTATTTCGCTGGCGATTACTTGCTCAGCCAACATAATGAAAAGAGGGATCTTGTCCAGCGTAGCAGTGTCGGTACGCTCGAGATAGGACTGAATATTTTCAGTCAGTGTATCGTAGGTCATAACCGCTGCAACTGTCATTTTTGAGCCTCTTTTTTACTGTTCATTATACTTCGTCCTATGATAAAAACAAAGCACGTTCGTCATTCCTGCGAGTGACTAAACCTTTTAGCACTTTCCCACCTGCAAGCGTGTATTTCAAAAACTCTTCCGCAGCACCTTCCATGTCGTTGCGAATAACCTTCTGACGGAGGGTGCTGCGCTGTAATGTTCCCAAACCAACATTGAAAGCAAAACTAACAAGAGCATCGAACTGACCTTGAGTGAGCTTGACGGGACAGTAGCGTTCCACACCTCGCTCAAAGCGATTAAGATCGTCTCTAAGAATTCCATCTACTTCCTCCATCGAAAAAGTGCGGTTGTCTCGTTCTTCTAATGCGTAAGCGTCTCGCTCATCTATCTTCAAAGCACCCTGACGAGGATAAAGCACATGCCCAACCCCGATCGTCCAGAGTTTAGCTGGGCAGCGGTAGGGTTTTTGCCTTACACCTTCGTGATGCTTTATCATTTTGATGGCTTTTTCGCTTACATTCATTTCTTGCTAAATGCCTGAGTACCGAACCAAAAAGAAACAATACTAGCCCAAATGATTTGAGTTTCGTTATCCCACAAAAGATCAAGCGCTATGTCGAAAGAAACTTCCCGATGGTAAGCGAACCAAAAACCGAATATTTCTACGAACATAAACATTAAGAACATTCCGTAGGTAATGGCAGGTCTGACCATTGCTCTAGCATTCACCACCCACTGGCTTGCACCTTTACCGATTTCAATGTCGTGGGCGTATAACGAGGCTCGCTCTTGCGCTTGGGTTTGCATTTCTATTTGCTGAGTTCTTATTTCTTCAACTTGCGCTTGGGCTTGGAAACCCTTTTCCATCATTTGGAGTTCTCGCTCGGTTTGCAAGCGAGCCATTTCCATTTCATGCTTTTTGTCTGACTTGTCTTGAAAGAATCCTAAAAGGTTAGGCAATCCACCCGAGAGGAAAGAAATAAGAGTTGTAAAAAGGGTAAGCATTATTCTCTCCCGATCGCTGTTTCGTTTCCACCTTTGGAAACAAGAACTCTGTCTTTGTCAACGACAACACTCATCGGATCACGATCAGCCATCTTGTCTAAACGAGTGATTAGCTCTTTCATGATTTCAAATTCAGGCTTTTCTTGTTTTGGGGTCGCACCTGCAACTCCATTTAGCATTGAAATCAACGCTGTTAAAGAAGCACCGAGCAAGCCCATTACAGCAGCCATCTTAGATTCTTCAAGGACTATAGAAGCACCTACGCCAATAACGACGATAAAGGTGATATAGAAAAGACCTTGTTTACCGATGTATTTACCAGCGACTTCTTTAGCGGTTTCATGTTCATTCATTTCTTAACTCCCCAAACGACGTAATAAGCAATCCAAGTTGCTACAAAAAAGCACCAAAACTGCACTTGCCTAACTCTTGAAAGTTCAGAATCGAAATACTCTCGGTCTTTCTTTTCCGTCTTTTCGATTTCGGTTTTTATGTCTAAAACCTTTTCCCACTCTTTGGTTCCATACTTCTTGACGAACTCGACCCTTAATTTGTATTCTTCGTCGGAGATCTTTTTCCGATGCTTATACTCTTCAAGAGCCTTGAAGATGGCTCGTTCTTTTCTTAACTCTGCTTCTCTGCGCTCGCGAATCCTTGCATTCGCACGTTCTTTCGCTACGTCTACTGCTTCTTTTTGAACATCTTCGATGTTCTTGCCGATCTCACGACCAGCTTCCCTACCAGTCTTAAATCCTTCGCTGATGCCCTTTGCACCAGCCGACAGCCCGAGATCGTCCGCCATAGCTCATCTTTTCTCCTACTTGAGCACCAGCCCCACCAAAAGCAAAATGATGGAACCTGCAGTGCCGATGAGAATAGTTTCTAAGCGTTTGAGTCGGGCATTCACACCACGCATCTCCACTCCGATACTTTCGTAGCGGACAGCGCATACGTCGATGTGGCTGTCGATCACGCTCTTAACTTGCTGAACTGTTGTTTTCCTGGTTGCCATGCTCTTTCGCTTCTTTTTGCATTGCCTCGACTAACTGAAACACTTCCTGATATGGACGAGTGCCAAGGTAGCCAATGATTGCGTTGACTAAGTTCGTGCTCAAAGTGATTTTTTCCATTACTTTTCTCCGTTGTTAAAATTAGAATGTTATCGTGCCAGAACCTGTGAAAGTGAAGATGTAATTTCCACCAGCAGTGGTTTGTGTGTAAGTTCCTGTTGCTGTCGCAAGTTTTAATAAATTTGAGTATGAAATAATAACAATTCCAGAACCACCATTACCACCAACAAAAGGATTACTAGAATTATTATTTCCGCCACCAGCCCCGCCACCGCCTGACCCAGTATTAACAGTTGCATTTGAGCCAACACCATATCCAGCAGAACCATTTCCACCGCCATTTGCTCCCGTGCCAGCGGTTCCAGCACTACCACTAAGGTTGTAAGTTCCACCACCTCCACCACCAGCTCTAGTTACAGAAGAACCTGTAATAGAGGAAGCAGTTCCAGCACCGCCATTGCCCCCAGTAGTATTTGTTCCAGCAACACCTACAGCATTTGCCCCGCCACCACCACCGCCACCGTAGTTAGGTGAAGTGTAGTTACCGCCTCCACCAGCACTGCCTTGACCAGATGTTGCAGAGCCACCAGTACCTACATAGTTACCGTCATATCCAGCACCACCACCGCCTGAGCCACCTGCTCGCCCGTTTGCAATAGAGGTAGAAGTGCTTTGTGCGCCACCACCACCGCCACCTACGGAAGTAATTGTAGAAAATACTGAATCACTTCCATTCCCACCATATGATGGGTCTGTTGACGTTCCAGCACCACCCGCCCCAACAGTAACAGTAAGGATTGAATTTGGAACAACAGCAAGAGTAGACTCTCTATACCCACCAGCACCGCCACCGCCACCGCCAACATTGTTGCCCAATGCACTAGAAATTCCCCCACCAGCGCCACCGCCAGCAATCACTAAATAATTTACAGAATTTGCAGAAGAAATAGCAAATTGAACCCATGCTCCACTTTGATAAATTTCAGATTGGCTTGTAGTTGTGTTGTAGCGCATCGCTCCATTTACGGGAGAGGCAGGTCTTTCGGCTGTTGTCCCAGAAGGAAGATTTAGCGACTCAGTTGTAGACTGAGCAGCAACACCTGTAGAGCCATTTAATATGATCGCCATGAGACTGTCCTCTTTTAATTAAGCTGCTTGAGTTTCTGTTTCAACCCAAGAAGTTGTTGCCTCGTCCCAGTTGTAGCGCTTGTCGTCTGTTGGCATTGCCACAGGTGCATTCCACAAGCAAGTCTGCTCGTCCAGCACCCAAGATGCGAATGGCTTAGGTGGGATGAACGCATCTTTGGTGCGGTCGTAAGTAAAACCGATCCCAGCGTAGTTCTTACGCAACGGAGTGCCACCATTTTTGTGCACGCCACCAGCAGTGTTGTATGAAGTTTGAATCCACTCACCAGGAGAGGAGTCCACGAATGTTGCGAAAAACTCAGGCTCAGCAACGATTACTTGCGTTACCTTGCCGTCGACTACTTTTGCGAAATGTGCCATGTTAGATTGCTCCTTTAAAAAGATTGATTAGGCAATGTAAGTGCCAGATGAAGTAAAAGTGTGGATAGTGTTACCACCGCTAGAAGTAACCGTACCGCCAGTGCCTCGCTGTGCGCCAGCGTAAGAAATGATTACAACGCCAGAACCGCCTTGTGCGCCATTTGCTTGTGCGGTTGATACTTGACCGCCACCACCACCACCACCGCCAGTGTTGGCTGTTCCAGAGCCAGCGGTGGTTCCTCCATTGGTTGATGCACCGTCGCCACCACCGCCAGAACCGCCCAGACCTCGCGAATAACCATTGTCACCACCACCACCACCGCCTCCGCGAGTTACAGCCGAGCCTGTAATGCTTGATGAAACTCCGCTACCGCCAGCGCCTGCCGCTCCAGCATTAACACGATTACCACCAGCGCCACCAGCGCCACCACCGCCACCACCACCTTCGTTTGTCCCGCCTCCGTCAAAACCAACACCACCTGCAAATCCTTGATTTGCAGTTCCAGATCCTCCAGGTTCTGTATTAACTTGCGAAGAACCGCCTCCAGAACCGCCCGAAACGCCTGACCTGTTATTTGCCGCACCACCGCCACCGCCTCCGATTGATGTGATGCTACTAAACACAGAATTTGATCCGCTAGTTCCTTTAGTGTTCTCTGAGGCTGAGCCAGCACCCCCAGCACCTACTGTGACTGTGTAAACAGTTCCAGACGACAAGGTAATTGAAGATTCGGCAGAGCCTCCCCCGCCAGATGTTCCAGCAGAAGTTCTATATCCACCAGCACCTCCACCACCGCCTCGAACAGCACCACCACCCGCACCGCCAGCAATCACAAGAAAATCTACTGTGTAGTTGTATGAAGTTGTAGAAAAACGAACCCAATCAGTTCCGTTATAAGTTTCCATTGAAGAAAGTGTTGTATTCCAGCGTTGCATACCAATGATAGGTGTACTGGGTCGCTGTGCAGTCGTGCCAACAGGCATCGCTAAAGCACCAGTGACGCTGTCCATTTCAACAATGCCACTTGTCGCTTGGAACTCTAGCGTTCCGCTGTTGTCCGCTGTGCTGGTTATTCCTGTTACTCCAGAAATCGCACCATTGTCTGCTTTAATAATTGATGTCATTTTCTATTCCTTTTTAAGCAGTGTATGTGCCAGAGCTGGTGAATGTGTGGTATGTGTAACCACCAGACGATGTAACTGTTCCACCAGTGCCTCTTTGAGCACCAAGATAGCGAATAATAACAATGCCTGAACCGCCAGCGCCAGATGCAAGATTTGAACTCCCTGAGCCAGTTCCACCACCACCACCACCAGTATTTACTGTGCCGTTAGAACCAGTTGAATTACCGCCACCAGTTCCACCACCACCATTCCCACCTGCTCCTCCTGTGGCAGATTGGTATCCACCACCACCACCACCGCCAGCGTAAAATGTCCCGAGTGATTGCCAATTTAAACCAACTCCACCTGCTCCTCCAGCAGAACTAGAACCAGCAGATCCTACCGCACCAGCACCACCTCCACCTCCACCGCCATATACAGT
>Ga0209229_10000077_pt1 | contig 34119 bp, 52 predicted proteins | sample SanBayMetagenome_FD_187466 | JGI IMG/M metagenome (GOLD analysis project Ga0209229, IMG submission 187466) | Freshwater and sediment microbial communities from dead zone in Sandusky Bay, Ohio, USA (SPAdes) (version 2) | ecosystem: Environmental > Aquatic > Freshwater > Lentic > Sediment... | reverse complement strand
GTGTTCATCAGGTTAAAACCGCACAAACATTTATTAAAGCAATGCTATTGGCTTGTAAAGAAGCCGAAGAAGTTGTAAGAGAAATAACACCATCAATATTTGAAAGGCAAAAACATATTATAGAAACTAATATCCCAGCAAAATGGCGCTTTGGAAGATTATTTACAAGTTCTATCTCAAACTTCAACATACCTGCACCCTTTCATCGCGACGCAGGAAATTTAGAAGGTTGTGTAAATGTAATCATTGCGAAAAAGGAAAATGCAACAGGCGGTAATACTACCGTACCCGATTATGCTGCAACAATGGATAGCAGCGACAATTCAATGCTAGTCTATCCCGCTTGGCGAAACGTTCACGGGGTTACTCCTATCGTACCAACAAAAGAAGGTGGATATAGGAATAGCCTTGTATTCTATCCTTTGAAAGCATTCAAAGGGCTTGAATAAATTAGAAGGAAATTAGAGAAATGGCAAACGAACATAATTTAATACCAGCAAAGAAAGGCGAGGTAAGAAACCCGAATGGCAGACCTAAAAAGTATGTAACGTTACTTAGGGAGCAAGGCTACAAACTCAGCGAGATTAACGACACTATTCAAGTAATGCTGCAAATGGATTTAGATGAACTTAAAAAGGTTTGGGATAATCCAAAAGCGACAATCTTGGAAAAAACAATCGCCAATGCAATGAGAAAGAGTTTAGAGAAAGGTAGCTTATATTCTGTAGAAACTTTATTAACAAGGGTTTACGGCAAGCCAAAAGAAACGCAACAGGTTAGCAGCGATAGCAGAATCGAAGTCGTATTTGTTAATGGCAAAACAATTCTATGAGGATTGAACTGCCAACACCACATACCAACCAACAAGCAATCCTTGATAGTTCAGCAAGGTTTCGCGTAGTAATGGCTGGGCGCAGGTTTGGCAAGTCGGAACTTTCTCAAATAGAAATAATAGTCAATGCCTTAGAAGGCAAGCAAGTTTTCTACGTTACCCCTACCTATAATTTGGCTCGTGTCTTTTTTGACCAATTAAGCAAAGCCGTACCTTTTGAGGCTAACAAGTCGGAACTATCAATCAAGTTCCCGAATGGCGGTGCGGTTTATTTCTTTACAGGCGAACGATTAGACAACCTACGAGGTAGGAAGTTTCACTTTGGGGTTATAGATGAAGCCTCGTTTATCCCTGATTTAGAAAACGGCTGGCTTAATTCAATCCGACCAACCCTAACCGATTACAAAGGGCGAGCCTTGTTTATCTCAACCCCTAAAGGCAAGAACTTCTTTTATTCCTTATTTCTAAAGGGTGGCGAACAAGATTGGCAATCCTTTAAGTTTACAACCTACGACAACCCCCACATAGACAAGACCGAGATTGATGATGCAAGGCTTCAGCTACCCGAAGTTGTATTCGAGCAAGAGTATATGGCTAATCCTGCCGAAAATGCCTCTAATCCGTTCGGAAGTGCCTACATCAAGCAATGTACATTTGAAGCCAGCCACGAGCCTCCTATTGCGTTTGGTATCGATTTAGCGAAGTCGATTGACTATACTGTTATCGTAGGCTTGGATAAGAACGGCTCAGTTAGCTATTTTGACCGCTTTCAAAAGGATTGGCGGCAGACAAAACAAGTAATTAGCAACCTACCCAAAGTGCCTACGTTAATAGATTCAACGGGTGCGGGAGACCCTATATTCGAAGATTTACAAAGAGAAGGCTTGCCCGTAAGTGGGTTTAAGTTTACCTCTACCTCTAAGCAGCAACTTATGGAAGGTCTTGCCTCGGCTATCCAACAAAGAAAGATAACCTTTCCCGAAGGGCATATCACACAAGAACTTGAGATATTCGAATATCAATATACCGCTACTGGGGTTAAGTATTCAGCACCACAAGGCTTCCACGATGACTGCGTAATGGCTTTGGCTTTGGCTTGGCATCACTACACCCGAAACACAGGGCAAGGAAAATATTCCTTCGCCTGAGTAGTCAAGCAATCCTTTACAACTGATAGGCTTTTCTCTATTTAAGGATATGAACTGGAAAGACATATCCGTATTCCAATGGCAGCAACTCAATGACCTGTTCCTAAAATCTAAGGAATTGAACGAATTAGATTTAGCGATTCAGTCGGCTGCTATTTGCAGTAAAATGACCGAGAACGAGATTGATTCCCTACCTATCGGGGAGTTGAATCCTTTGTTAAAGTCGATTAGCTTTATACACGAAGAACTAAAGCCGAACCCAGAAAAGTACATTAAGGTTAACGGCAAAAGGTATAAGTGTATCTACGATGTGAGAAAGATACCAGCCGCGAGGTATATTGAAACAAAACACTTCGGGCAAGATGTAAACGCGAACCTACATAGGATTGCCGCTTGTATGGTAATGCCGATGAAGAAAACATTATTCGGGTGGAAGGTGGATAAATACGATGCAAGCCGCCACGAGGAGTATTCGCAAGATATGCTTGAAGCACCGATTACGGCAGTTCTTGGAAGTGTGGTTTTTTTTTATCAAGTATACAAAAATTGGATAAAGAGTTCGAAGGATTATTTGATTCACGAGATGATGAAGAAGATGAGCAGGTATCAAGCCGAAGTGGTGTATCAAACTTTATGCGATACTATGGATGGATTTTCCAGACCGAGCTTGTCGCTACCTTCGAAAAAATCACTTTGGAACAGGCATATGAAATCCCTTTATTACAATACCTTAACGACCTTGCTTATCTCAAGGCGAAAGGGGAATACGAAGCCGAGCAACTAAAAAGAGCCTATGGCAAAAAGCATTAGCCAATTACAAAATGAGATATTAGCTTTCCTTGATACATTAGGGGAAAGCAAAGAATTATTTACACGAGTACAAGACCTAAAGGGATTAGAAAAGGCAATAGGGGAAGTTGTAGGCGAGTTCATTAAGCAAGTACAAGAGAATCTTGAGAAAGCGGGTAAGATTGATACAGGTGCGTTAGCTACTGATATCACACAATCCGAATGGGATGGCTCAAGCATAAGTATTGGTTACCCAGCGGAAAGTGCAGCCGCTAAATATTACGACTTCGTGAATAAGGGTGTAAAGGGGTATGATGAAAGCAAATCAATAAATAGAGATTCCCCTTATAGGTTTCAAAACGATAGACCGAGTTTTGCAATGCAACTTGCTATTGCTAAATGGTATAGAAGAAACGCAGGCTTCGGAAGAAGGGAAACACAAAAAAAGAATCTATCCGCATTACAACGAAAGAGGAAAAAGCTACTTAAAGTAACCAACGAGGCTGATAGGCTTAAATCATTAGCATACGCAACCTCAATAAATATTAAACGTAGAGGATTGAAAAAGACAGGTTACTTCGATAACGCAGTACAAAAATACTTCGGCAGCAACTTTAATAAGTTGATAGCAAAGGTTGTAGGAAAAGAAATACAAGTAAACATAAGACAAGATGGCAATAACAATAAATAGCACACCAGCAAATTATAGTTCCCTTCATGCTGGGTTATGGTTTGTAGTAGGTTCAACAAACACCGCACAAACAAACTTCAAATATGTGTGTGATGTGTATGTAAACAACAACCTCGTGGCAAGGCTCAAATCCTTTCCTCAACCCGTATCATCAAAGGGAGTATTCAACGTAGCACCAATAGTAAGAAACTATTGGGCATCTTATTTCAAGCCTAACATTTCTTCTTATAGTGCGTTTCCCTATACAGGAACGGATGTGTATGTTGAATACGAATTAAAGTTTGGAGAAGAATACGGGGGTGTTACATATACCAACTTAGAAGAACAAAGTTCGTTTGGGTACAACTATGTATTGGATTATTTATACAATCCTACCTCAGATGCCTATTTATCCCCATCACGATACGATAGTTCTTATACAGGTTTCTACTTAACTAATAGAGATAAAACGCAAGTTCAGTTCCCGCAAAGTTTATTAACTACGGGTACTCTTTATACTTCGTTTCTTAGCGATGCCGAGAATACAACTAAAAACTTATCAATAGATGTAGCGGTATTCAACGGCTCAACAACAACCGTATCTACTGGCTCATCTACCTCATGGAAGGATTTTGCCTTAGTAGATATCTCGCCTCGCGCTTTGAACAATTACATAGGCACAACGATAATCAATTCAACTACCAAGTATTACGATGCTCGCATTAAGATAAATGGTGTTCAAACCGATACGATGCGTGTTAACATATCTTGCACGCAATACGATACCATCCCATTGCACTTCTTAAACGCAGTCGGTGGATATGAGACATTTCATTTTACTTTAGTAAATAGACAGACAAGAAATGTGGAGCGCAAATCCTTTCAGCGATTGCAATATGAATACGAATCCGCGACAACCGCAATGGATATGGTTGATTCTTATGGTCGCTTATATGGTGGTACAATACCTTTTACTACGCAACAAAAGTTAACCTATAAGTTAACCAGTGATTGGATAAACGTAACCGATTACAACTGGCTTAAAGAGTTGATTGCTTCTCCCGAAGTGTATATGGAAAGAAACGGGCAGTTTATCCCTATCAACATTTCTACTGCGAATTGGACAGAGAAGAAACGATTTGCCGACAAGACCTTTAACTTAGAATTGGATATTGATTTAGCATTCCAGCTTAACTCACAATACCGATGATATCAAGCGAAATATATTTAGAGAATAATAGATTAGATTTAAGCCAAGATTTATCATCAGAGTTTACTTATGCTATTGATGATATACAAGATTTTGCTGCTCGCAATACTAACTTTTCTAAAACCATAATCCTTCCTGGCAATGCGGTTAACAACAAACTATTCGGTCACATATTCGAGTTCGGTAGTGCTAACTTCTATAACGACACCGAAACAAACGTGGGTTACAACTTCAACGCAAGCAAAGCAGCAAGTTGTGTTATTTATATAGACAAAATACAAATCTTCAAAGGTGTACTTCGCCTAATAGAAATCACAATAGATAAGGGAACGATAGAATACGAATGTGTCGTATTTGGCGAACTCGGTGGTTTTGTTAATGCAGTCGGAACAAAGAAACTCGAAGATTTAGATTTCTCACAATACAACCATGCGTGGAACTATACGAATATCGTTACTTCGTGGGAACAAGCAAGCGGTACGACTGCCTCTGGCATGGGCTACTTCTATCCTTTAATTGATTACGGGCAAGTATCTCACTCAAATAAAAAGAATTGGCATTTCTCGGCTTTTAGACCTGCCATGTTTGTTAGGGAATATTTAGATAAGATTATCACGAATGCTGGCTACACTTATGAAAGCAACTTCTTTAATACTAACTTCTTCAAAAGGTTAGTCATTCCTAATAACCAAAAGGATGTTAAGAAAAGCACCACAACGGGATTAGATGCAGCCGCAACTGTAAGAACCTATACAAATGTTGGGGAGATAGCTTGGACTCCAATTTCATTGGGTAATTTTACTATAAACCCACTACAAGATACGTTTACCTATGCTTCGGCAACACCATTTACAGGAACGATAAATTGGGAACTTACTGGCGAGGTTTTAGAAACAGGCACTATTTTGATATTTGATTTACGAAAGAACGGAAACCCGATAGCGACCTATACAGCCAGCCCGAATGCTGGGGATTTATTTTCTTTTACCATTCAGCTAACAAACCAAACCTTTACACAAAACGATACTTTATCCGTTTACATGAATACGGATATACGTGGTTTAGGTGTTAGCATAATAAAAGGTTCGTTGTCTATTATTTCAAATACCCCACAATTAGTGCCTCTCGGTTATGGCGATACGATAGCAATTAACGATACGTTGCCAAAAGGTATCTTTCAAAAGGATTTTGTTGCTTCTATTGTGAAGATGATGAACCTTTATATTGTTGAAGATACAACGCGAGGTAAGCATTTGATAATTGAGCCGTATGTTGACTTTTATCAAACAACCACTAACTTCTTGCAGGTTAATGACCTTGAAGAAAACTTATTAGTGGACAATACGGATTTATTATTATTGGATGATATCTTAGCTGAGAACGTAGATTGGTCGTACAAAGTTGATAGAGCAAAAGCCATCAAGCTAACACCGATGGGCGAATTGAACGGAAGGTACTTTGAATACAAGTACAAATCCGATAACGATTTCTATAACGAAGATTATGCTAAGCGATACAACCAAACCTATGGCGATTATATCGAAGATACTGGCTTCGAATTTTCTACCGATAAGCAAGTGGCTGAAGTTATTTTTAGCCCCACTGTTGTCGTAGGATATCAAGGAGAGGATAAACACTTCTCTACTATTTTCAAGTTATCGAATACGCAGAATACGCAATCGGAAGATAAGGTTGAAAGCAATATCCGAATCTTACAAGTTCGTAAGATATCTGGTGTTTCTTCTTGGCATATCAGAAATGGTGGCGGTAATGTCGGTGCTGCCTTAACTACCTACGGATGGGGTGGGCATTTAGATAATCCAGATTTACCTACCTCGGATTTGAATTTCGGTGTGCCAAAAGAGATTTACTTTACGTTGCCCAATCAATATCCAAGTGCAAATATGTATAACGCATTTTGGAGTTCCTATGTTGCAGAGATTACCGACAAGGATAGTAAGTTGTTGACCTGTTATGTTTACTTGAAATTGTCTGACATCTTCTCATTAGATTTTTCAAGATTGATTTACATTGATGGTTCTCTTTGGAGATTGAATAAAGTAATTGATTTTAACCCTATGGTTCCCGATTCTACGAAGTGTGAATTTCTTAAAGTAATTGAATTAACATACGCATAATGGCACAAGAAATAGTAGGCTTAAAAATACAAGTAGATGGTGGAGATGCCGCAAAATCGGTAGGCTCACTTAAACAACAATTAAGAGAAGCACAAACAGAGGTAACTGCGTTATCAGAGAAGTTTGGTGCGACATCAGAACAAGCCGTATCGGCAGCAAAGAGAGCCGCAGAATTGAAAGATGCCATTGGGGATGCTAAGTCATTAACCGATGCCTTTAATCCCGATGCTAAGTTCCGAGCATTTAGTTCTTCATTGTCTGCCGTTGCTGGTGGCTTCTCTGCCGTACAGGGTGCTTTAGGATTGGTAGGTGTTGAAAGCGAGAACGTACAAAAAACCTTATTAAAGGTTCAATCCGCTATGGCTCTATCGCAAGGATTGCAAGCCATCGGAGAAGGTATAGATTCTTTCAAGCAAATGAAAGCCGTAGCCATTGATGCTTTCAAGGGCATTAAGGCGGCTATTGGTTCTACGGGTATTGGGTTGCTTGTTGTGGCATTGGGTACTATCGTTGCCTATTGGGATGAAATCAAAGGTGCGGTAAGTGGTGTTAGTGCCGAGCAAGAAGAACTCAATAAGAAAACAGAGGATAATCTAAAGGCAGAAAAGGAGAAATTATCTGCAATAGGCGGTCAGGAGAATATCTTAAAGTTACAAGGTAAAAGTGAGAAAGAGATATTAAACATTAAGATAAAGCAGACCGACCAAGTAATTAAGGCTACCGAAGAAAACATTAAGCAACAAAAAATAACCCTAAAAGCGCAGATTGATGCATCTAAGCGCAATAAAGAAATCTTAGAGGGGATACTTAAATTTATCTCTGTTCCTATAACTGCCGTATTAAAGGGGGTTGATTTATTAGGAAAAGCATTAGGCAAAGATTATGGATTAGAAGAAAAGTTCTTTGGTGGTATTGCTAGTTTAGTTTTTGACCCCGAAGAAGTTGAACAGGAAGGAGAGAAAACTTTACAAGAGTTAGATAAGCAATTAGGAGACCTCAAGAATCAAAGGGCAGGCTTTCAATTAAGCATCCAAAACATAGACAAGCAAGCAGCCGATAAAGCATCCGAGGATAGAAGAAAAGAAGCCGAAAAAGAATTAGAAGAAGAAAAGAAACGCAAAGAAAGGCTAAGAGAACTTAATCAAATTACGGATGAAGCAAATCGTGAAAGGATTAAGAAAAGAAACGAGATTGATAAAGAGATTGATAAAACCTTTCTTAAAGAAAAAGACAAACTTGCTACCGACCAATTAACATCATTCCAAAAGAAGGTTGATGAATTAAGGGTAATCAATTTACAAAACCTACAAAACGATGTAACGCAAGAATTAGAGATTAGAAGATTAGCCATTAGTGAACAACAAAGAATAAACGAAGAAAACTACAACAAAGGCATTAGCGATAGAAATCAATACCTCGCAAGAAAGAAGGAATTGGATAATGCTGAAATGGCATTAGATGAAGAAGTGTATCAAAATAAAATTGCACTTGCTCAAAGTGTAAGCGGTGTTGTTTCTGGATTGACTGATTTAGTCGGTAGAGATACTGCCGCTGGTAAGGCTTTGGCTATTGCACAAGCAACCATCGATACCTTCACTTCGGCTTCTACTATCTTTAGGCAAGCCGCAAAGAGTCCCATAACGATTGCTAACCCTGCATATCCTTATTTGATGGCTGCACCTGCGGTCTTATCGGGTATTGCGAGGGTAAAGCAAATTGCTTCGGTTAAAGTGCCTGGAGGTGGGGGTGCTACACAAGCTATCGGGCAACAAGCCGCTGCGCCTATCGCACCTTCTGCGCCATTAGTAAATACAAGAACACAATTAGATTCAACCACTATTCAAGAAATGGGTAACGCAACAAATAGAGCCTATGTAATTGAAAGTGATGTTACTAATTCACAAGAAAGAATCCGCAGAATTAATAGGGCGGCAAGATTAGGATAAAAAGCTATTTAGTATTATGGAAAAAGAATTACCAATATATCGTTTGGATATTGTCGAAGACTTAGAAAGCAACGTAGAAGTAGATTTCGTTGCCTTAGTAGATAGACCCGCTATTGATAAAGCCTTCTTAGCTTTTCAAGATTCATACTCGGATTATCCTGATGCAGTAAAGAATAACGCACAAAATGCCTTAGATTGGGCAGAAGAAAACGGGTGGGGTTCGTGCGGCACACCCGTAGGCAAGCAAAGGGCAAATCAATTAGCTAACGGAGAGCCTATAAGTGTAGAAACAATTAAAAGAATGTATTCGTTCCTTTCAAGACACAAAGAGAATGCCGAAAGTTCTAAAGGCTATGGCGATGGTTGCGGGCAACTGATGTACGATGCTTGGGGTGGTGCAAGTGCTTTGAGTTGGGCAGAATCTAAGTTAAATCAAATAGAAAGACAAAGTTTTGCTATTCAAGATGAAGAAGAAAGAATCATTACGGGTGCTTTGATGTTAGCCGACACTCCTATTTACAGAAACGATGGAAACGGAGAATACTATGTGGTATTTACTAAAGACACTATCAAAAAGATTGCTCAAAAGTATTTTAAGAAAGGCTACCAAAACAACGTAAATTTGATGCACGATAGCGGTCAAGTGATGGATGGTGTTACGATGTTTGAGAGTTGGATAGTAGATGAGAAAAGGGGAATCAAGCCAATGAAAGGCTTTGAAGATGTTAAAGAAGGTTCTTGGTTTGGTTCTTTTAAGGTTGAGAATGAAGAAGTTTGGAACATGATTAAAGACGGCAAGGTTAAAGGCTTTTCGGTCGAAGGTATCTTTAATTACTCCAAGCCACAATCAATAGAGGAAAAGATGATGAGCGATATTATAGAAATCTTAAATCAAATAGATTAGGTTTTTCATAGTTTGTTTAGGTTTGAAGGGGGGTGTTTCTACACTCCCCTTTTTCTATGTGGTAACTTACAATCTTTTATACTATTTATGGTTAAATTTTTTATGACTGCACAAGAAGCACTTTTGAAAATCAAAGCAATGTTTGCCGAGGCTCAACCCGAGGTAGTTGCCGCTTCCTTTGCCGAGTATGTTCTCGCAAGCGGAGCCAAAGTAATGATTGACAAACTCGAACTTGGCGGTAAGGTTTCTATCGTAGATGAGGCTGGCAATGAAGTTCCCGCACCTGCTGGAGAGCATACGTTGGCTGATGGCATCGTTATCACTCTTGATGAAAATGCCACTATCGTAGAGATTGAAACTCCCGAAGTTCCTGTTGAAGAACCCGTAAGTGAAGTTGAACTCCTGAAGAAGAAAGTTTCTGAAATGGAAGCACAACTTGCCGATTACGGAAAGAAAAAAGATGAAGCACAAGTAAAGATGGCTGAACAAGCAGACAAGTTCTCTAAAGCAATTCAAGAACTAACTGATGTCGTTATCGAACTTACTAAAACTCCATCTGTACAACCCACCGAACCTAAAGAGGTTTTTAACAAGCACTTTGAAAGCAAGAACGACAAGATTTCACGTTTTCTCAATTTGTACACTAAGAAATAATTTTTCAAACAATTAAAATTTAATAACAATGGCTTTTGATGTTTCAGCATTAGCAAATTATACCAAAGAGAACGAAGCTCTATTGGTAACTTCTTCCGTTCTCGGAAGCAAAACCGCTTCTTTGATTAAATCTCAAGGAAACGTAATGGTAGGTGTAAAATCTGCCGAGACCATCAACATTATGGATACTGACGCGATTTTCCAAAGCGGTGGTACTTGCGGTTTCAATGCCTCAGGTTCTACTACTTTCACTCAGCGCACTGTAACTGTTGGTAAGATTAAAGTTAACGAATCTCTTTGCCCTAAAGACCTTGAAGCTAAATATCTTCAGAAGGCTCTGCCCGAAGGAAGTCGTTACGACACAATCGCTTTCGCTGCCGATTATACCGACAAGAAGGCTGCTCGTATCGCTTCTCAATTGGAAACTGCTCTGTGGCAAGGTGCTACTGGTTCAGCTAACGTAAACCTTAACAAATTCCAAGGTTTGGTTACCCTGATTGGTACTTCTGCCGTAGAAGCAAACAATGCTACCTATTATGGTGGTACTGCCACTTCTATCACTACTGCCAACGTAGTTGCTATCTTCGATGCTCTTTACAAGGCTATCCCTGCTCAAGTAGTAAGCAAAGATGATATGACTATCTGGTGCGGTCAGGATGTGTTCCGTACTTACACTATTGCTCTGAAGAATGCTAACATGTTTAACTATGCCTTCGATGGTAAAGCCGATAGCGAGTTCTTCTTGCCCGGAACACCTATCAAGGTTGTAGCTACTCCCGGATTGAATGGTGTAAACAAGATTTATGCTATCCGTTTGAGCAATATGTTCCTCGGAACCGACCTGCTCAACGAAGAAGAAAGATTCGAACTTTTCTATGCCAAAGAGGCTGACCAAGTTCGTTTCGTAAGCGAGTTCAAGATGGGTGTTAACGTAGCCTTCTTGGATGAGATTGCTTCTTTCATTATCTAATTCAAAGGTGGGTAATCTTTCGGGGTTACCCACTCTTTAATAACTCTTAAAAATAATTAAAATGGCTTGTGCTTTAACACAAGGATACACACTCGATTGTCGCGAAAGTTTAGGCGGTATCAAAGCGGTATGGTTGATTGCTCACGCAAACGTGAGTTCAGTAACCGAGGCTTCTGGTATCGTTTCTGCTATCACGAAGTCAGCGGGTAAGGTATTCTACAAATATGAGTTGGTTAAGAATACAGGTGCTTTGACTGAAACCATTACTTCCTCTGTTGAGAATGGTACTGTGTTTTATGCTCAAGAACTTTCAATCGTTCTTAACAAACTGCAAGCTAACACAAGAAACGAAATCTTGTTGTTGGCAAAAAATACATTGATGGCAGTAGTGCAAGATGCTAACGACAAATATTGGTTGTTAGGTCGCTTTACTGGCTTAGATGTAACAGGCGGTACTGCCGCTACTGGAACGGCTCAAGGCGATAGAAGCGGTTACACTCTTACTTTCTCAGGTGGAGAAAAAGAACTTGCACCCGAAGTAAATAGCGGGATTATTGCAGGTTTAACCTCATAAGGCTTTCGTAGTTCGTTATAGGTAGGTAGATTAGAGCCATCCCTTTAGGGGTGGCTTTTTCTTTTGGTAAAATGCGAGTGAATTTCTATTTAGTTGTATGATATATCTTAATAAAGGGCAAACGAATACTATTATATTCACACTCAAGGAAAAGCAAACATTAGCTTCTCCTAATTATTTATTTGTATTTACGCATAGGGGTAGCAATATCGTGCGTAGTTTTGTTTTATTACAAGCGGCTAATATCTCGGCTCACAAAGAGCGATACGATGAATTTTCCGTAACTACGAATACTTATTTCCAAGGCTATGATTCTGGGGAATGGGAGTATGCTATTTATGAGCAAACCTCTACAACGAATACAAACCCAGCCAATGCGACTACGTTATTGGAGACAGGCATAATGAGATTAAATGAAGCTACTTCCTTTAACTACACTACGTATCAACCAAATAATACATTTATAGTACGATGATGGATAATATTATCATATTGAACTTTGCAGAGGCAAAGCAGCCTGAGTATAGAGAAAAGAAAGGGCAAGGGTATATCGAATTTGGCGAAAAGAACGATTACCCTAATTACCTTTTGGATTTATACAATAAAAGTGCAAAGCACAATGCTATTGTACGCGGTAAGGTAAACTACATTACAGGAAATGGTTGGGCATCTAAAGAAGATGATGCTACGGCTGAAACCTTTATTAATAGACCGAATCCGTATGAGAATCTAAACGATTTAACTCGTAAGGTATCTATTGATATTGAGGTTTTCGGTGGTGCGTACTTAGAGATTATCTGGTCACAAATTGGCGGTAAGATTGCAAGTATTTCTCATATAGATTATACCAAACTGCGTTCTACAAAAGACAATACGCAATTCTTCTATAAAAGTAATTGGCAAGATAGAAAAGAGGAAATAGAAGTTATCCCTGCATATAATACGGGAAATAAAGTAGGCAAGCAGATTCTTTATGTTAAGGAATATCGCCCCGGATTAGATACGTATGCTTTGCCTTCTTACATTGGTGCGTTGAATTATATTGAAAGTGATGTAGAGGTTTCTCGCCACGTTTTGGGTAATGCGCAAACAGGGTTTTCTGCAAGTAAACTTATTACCCTTCCAAATGGCGAGCCTTCGCCTGATGAGAAAAGAAATATCGAAAGAAGATTTACCGATAGGTTTTCGGGTAGTGATGGAAAGAAATTTATACTTTCTTTTGTTAGCGATATAGCTAAAAAGCCAGCCGTTGAGGATTTGGGTGCTTCAGATTTGACTAAAGAAGATTTCAATCAAGTAGATGGTATGATTCAGCAAAACATTTTTGCAGGTCATCAGATTACCACTCCTTCTTTGTTTGGTATTTTGGTTGAAGGTTCTTTGGGTACTCGTAGTGAGATTCGTGATGGCTACGAAGTGTTTAAGAATACTTATGTAAACGACAAGCAACAATTCTTAGAAAGTTTGTTTAATAAGTTAGCTAAGATTAATGGTGTTAGTTCGGATTTGTATATCAAACCCGTTGAACCGATAGGGTTTGAGTTTAGCGAGGCGGTGATTGCTGCTAACGCACCGAAGGAATGGATTCTTGAAAAGATTGGCATTGACCCTACGCAATATACAAATGTTACTACACCAGAGCCTACGCAAGCGATGGTAAACGAGCATTTGAAAGGTATGAAGGGTAGGGAATGGCAGAACTTTCAAAGGATTATTCGCGAGTACAATAAGGGTAAGATAAGCCGCGAGCAAGCTATATCGATGTTAAAGCAAGGGTATGGATTAGATGATGATGCCGTTAATACTTGGCTTGGCGATGATTCTTATGAGCAAAGATTCGATGATATAGATAGTACGTTGAATGTGTTCGCTCAATTTGGGGAAGATTCCGATAGCTATAAGGTGGTGTCGCGCAGAAAGGTGTTTGTAGGCGATTTAGAGGCGCAAGAATTGGCTTTCAGAGATGAAGTGGTAGATGATACCTTGGATAAGAAAATCCTTGATACAATCGCTAAAAACAAACGTATTCCACCCGAGGATATTGCCAAGGCTTTAGAGGTTGAAGAAACCGATGTTTTGAATAGAATAAATAAATTGGTTGCGCTTGATATTTTGAGTTACGATGCGGAAACAAAGGTCAGCAAGTTATTGAAGCCTTTGAATAAGGTTATTGATGAGCCTGTAAAGACAACCTTTTTAGTTCGGTATGAATATTCGTGGGATTATTTGAGAACCGATGCTGAAGATAGAAACATTAAGACATCAAGACCTTTTTGCCAAAAGTTAATGGCTATGCAAAAAGTATATACTCGTGGCGAGATTGAGCAAATCTCTGCAAGATTAGGATATGATGTTTTTGCTCGTGCTGGCGGTTGGTGGACAATCCCCGATACTGGAATACACTCCCCTAAATGCAGACACACTTGGAACGCAGTAGTAGTTATTAAAAAATAAACGATGAGTAGAAATATATTATTTATCTCGGTTGATACAATAAAAGATAGAACAGGATTGCACTTTAACACCGATGAAAAGTTAGTGAATCCAGAGATTTTAACGGCCCAAGATATGTATATCCTTCCCGCTTTGGGAACGGCTTTATATGAAAGGTTGCAAGATGGGATTCAAAACAATAACTTAACGCAAGTAGAAAGCAACCTATTAGATACATACATTACCCCTACGTTAGTGTATTATGTGATGAGCGAACTTCCTATGGGGTTGAGTTATCAGTTTTACAACAAGGGATTGATTAGAAAAACGGGCGAAGGGCAAGAAAATCCAAGTGCTGCGGAATTGATTGATGTAGCCGATAGATATAAGACAAGAGCCGAGTTCTACAAACAAAGATTAGTAAAATATCTTTTAGATAGAAGTGGGTTTAATACGTTCCCAGAATACAATAATCCCGGCTCTACGTACGATACAATCGTTCCCGAAAGACAAGCCTACACTACTTCAATTTGGTTAGGCGATGATGATAATTGCAAGGGAATGTCTTTTGAAGAAAAATATCAAGGTAACATAAATCGTTGCTGTGGCGAATAAGACCTATTCATTAAAAAATCAAAAGAAGTTAAAAATCTTCTTACAAAAACAAGAGAATGACCTTAAACCAAGTAGTAACCACGATAACAAATGTGGCGAACGCACACGAGCAGATAAAAAGTGTGTACTTCGGAGACCTAAGTGATTACCTATCGAGAGGTACGGAAAATATCTATCCTTCGTTGTTTTTTGATTTAACAGGTGGAAACATACAAGAGAAAAGTGTTGTCTTAAATTTTTCTTTGTATTTCTTTGATAGGATGTTACCCGAAGATACTAACGAGACCGAGGTATTGAGCGACCAATTAGAAATCTGCCAAGACATTATTGCGCAGTTAAGGTATAACAATTTTGAGTTCGATGAAGGCTTGAGTGCTACCTTGAATTTCTTTACCGAAGATACTCCCGATTTATTGGCTGGTGTTCGAGCCGATATTACAATAGATTTACCCTATACGGCAAATAGATGTGTTGTGCCGACAACATTCCAATATCCCGCTTAATTCTATATATTAAAAAGTTACAATGGCTAATAAAAAGATATCCGAACTTTCAACGCGAACCCCAAGTTTAAGTGATTTAATGTTAGTGGGAGACCCTTCATCGGGTTATTCCTATAAGTGTACTATTACTTCGTTAGCGACTATCATTGAAACCGACATCGCGGATGGGTACGTAACTTTATCTACTGCACAAACCATTAGCGGTGCAAAAACCTTTTCGAATAATCTTACCTTAACGAGTGTTTCAAATGCGGGTGTAGATACCGATAAATTCCTTGTTCTCAACGGAAGCAATGTTGTAAACTTTAGAACAGGAAGCGAAGTATTGAGTGATATTGGTGGTCAGGGTGCTTTAACTCTTACTACGACAGGCACAAGCGGTGCTGCAACTTTGGTCGGGAATACGTTAAATATTCCGCAATACCAAGCGGTTTTAACAAACCCAGTAACGGGAACAGGTACTACGAATTATATACCAAAATTTACTGGAACAAGTGCAATAGGAAATTCCATAATGTATGAAGGTACATTTGCTATTGGTATTGGAACTATTACTCCTTTTGGTGGTTCGAGTAACTATACTGCTCTTGATTTAAGGGGTACGGTAGGTTCGATTATTGCGCTTGGTAATACATCAAATAGCATTACGGGTAGGTTTTTAGAACTTTCCGCTACGAGTTCAAATGCGCAGATATTTTCATTGAATAGTGCGCCATTATCATTTGGAACGGAATCGCTTTCGAGGTTAAGTATAGACACTTCTGGTAACGTAACAATTTCTGTAATAGCAAATGCCACTACTGATACCGATAAGTTTTTAGTTTCTGATAGTGGAGTAATTAAATACAGAACGGGAGCAGAGGTTTTATCCGACATTGGTGCGGCTGCTTCTACCTCTATCTCAGGCACTACCAACTATATACCTAAGTTTACAAGTTCAAGTGCAATAGGGAATAGTATTGTTCAAGATAATGGTGCAACTGTTACAATAGGTGGAAGTTTTACATTAAGTGCTTCAAGCGGTTTCCCAACTGTTGGTTTATTAAATAGAAGTTCAGATGCTTCATTATATATGGTATCTGCTGCGAGTGGTTTTATATTATTAGATAATTCGCAGAACACAATGTACCAAGCTACTCCAACGGCTCACAATTGGAATATTAGCAATGCACAAAAAATGACCCTTGATGCCTCTGGCAACTTAGGTTTAGGAGTAACACCAAGTGCGTGGGTAGCAGGTGCGGGTCGTACAGCCGCTCAAATAGGTGTAACATCGGTTTCTACAAATGTAGGAAATGATGCCTTCTTTGGAACAAACTATTATGATGATGGCACTAATAACAAGTATATTAATAGTGATTTTTCATTAATATATGCACAACAAGGTGGCGAACATCGTTGGTACAATGCCCCCTCAGGCACCGCAGGAAACTCTATCACGTTTACACAAGCTATGACCTTGGATGCTTCGGGAAATCTTGGTGTAGGTACAACTAACCCAGACAATAAACTTACAGTTTGGGGTTCAAATAATTCCTTAACAAGCTCACAAGGAAACATAAATGTATATACTACCGAAACTGCTGCTGTTGATGTTGGGGGAAGTCTTGGTTTAGGTGGCTATTACAATGGGACATCATTATACATACCTTTTGCAAATATTACTGGTAAAAAAGAAAACTCAACCGCTGGAAATGCTGCTGGATATTTAGCTTTTTTAACAAGAGATAATGCAACAGGAACAGGGGAGCGAATGAGAATAACAAGTGGTGGCAACGTAGGTATAGGTACAACTAACCCAACAACAGCATTAAACATTGTAAGTGCAGTAAATGCAAACATTGGAAATGTAAGCATAACTTCTTCAGATAACGATGCGTCAGGTATATCCTTAAAAGTAAGAAGTTCACCAAGTGACCCAACAAATTCAAGGTCTTGGATGATTCATAATAACTATTCGGCAGCAGGAACTTTGGAGTTTTTAAGTAGTACAACTGCTACGGGAAATCCTACTACTCCAAGAATGACCATTTTAGGAAGTGGCAACGTAGGTATTGGTACGACTTCCCCTAACAGTCAATCAATTTTAGAGCTTGCATTTAATCAAAATTTATCTACACTTGGAGAATCAAGAAGATTAATATTAAATGATTTAAGAGGTGGGGTAAATGAAAGAACTGAAATAGGTTTCGGATATGTTGGTGCAACAACACAACCAGCAGTTATAGGTTATCAAACAACCGATGCGACTGCAAGCACTAAAGGTATTTTATATTTTGCAACCAGAGATGTGACTACAAATACAGCCCCTACCGAGCGAATGAGAATAACAAGTGGGGGGAATGTACTCATTGGTACAACAAGCAATTCGGGAGTAGATAAAGTAAGAGTTAACAACGATGGAACAACATCTTATTCAACAGTAAACATTACAAACGCAAATTCTACTGCAACTATGTATGTAGGTGTTGGGGGAAGTGCCGTAGCTAATACTCCTTTGCAAAATAATGCTTATGTGTGGAATGGGGGAGCAAGTGCCTTAGTACTTGGGACTTCAAATACCGAGCGAATGATAATAACAAGTGGGGGAAATGTAGGTATAGGTACGACTAACCCCAACGCACCACTTTCTTTATCAGGTTCTGCTGATGTAGGAATGAGAATAAAAGCAGGGGCAAGTGCATTAAGTTATATTGATTTTGATGAAGCAGATAGCGGAACACCAAATGGTTCAATAGCATACAATCATGGAACAAATGCTATGACATTTGCTACGGGTGGTAGTAATGGCGAAAAGATGAGAATAACAAGTGGGGGGAATGTAGGGATTGGTAGCAGTTCTCCATTAGCAATAACAAACTTTACAACATTAACAATTAATGGAACAAATTCATCATTAATTGAAATGCAGGCAGGCGGTACTTCTTATGCAAGAATACAGGCATCTTCAACTGAAATGTCTTTATTAGCAAGAGGTAATACTCCAATGGTATTTTATACTAATCCGGGAAGCGACACCGAGCGAATGAGAATAACAAGTGGGGGGGATGTACAAATAGCAACAGGCTCAATACAGACAGGAGACCCAAGTGGGGGAACAAAGAAGCCTTGGAAACTTGGTGCAGCAACAGTAACCTCTGTTTCACATTATGGATATGCACAAGTTGAAATTGATGGAGTAGCATATTATGTTGGATTAGTAACCGCAAATTAAAAATAAAATAAAATGACAAATTACAACTGGGTTATCGCCCAATTAGACACCGCCCCTCAAGATGGGGAATTGCACGATGTTATTAAAACAATCCATTGGAGGTATCAGGGAACCGAGGTGGTAGGAGATAAGACCTACTTTGCCGATGTGTATTCTTCTATGGCTTGTGGAACCCCTTCTGGAACCGACTTTACCGCCTACCCAGATTTGACCGAGGAACAAGTTATTTCTTGGCTCGAAGATGGCTTAGATGTAACTTCGTTAAAAGCAAACATCGATTCGCAAATTGAAAACCAAAAGAACCCACCGATTGTGAATCTTGGCTTGCCTTGGGTAAATAATCAAGAATAATCTATATAAAATAAAAACCTATGAATCTGAAACTACACGAAGTAATCGCACTCTATTACGAACTTAACGGAGTAACAAGACAAGGGGAAAGCACCGAGGTTCTTTCTCAAGGTATGTTAAAACAGAAAATGTCTTTGAAAACGAAGGTTTACTTGCAACGACTGAACAAAGTAGTAAGTGAAGAACTGAAACTTTACGAAGAAGCCAAGAGTGAACTTTTCAAGAAGCATGGCGAGGAAAAGGAAGGCATGATTGAAATTGCTTCCGAAAAGGTTGCCGACTTTAACAAAGAACATTTTGATTTGCTAACGGCTGAAAAAGAAATCAACGTAAGCGAACTTTGGGGTGCAGACCTCAAATTGGAACACCTTGAGAGTGTAGAAACCGACGAATATTACCCTGCATTATTCAGTTTGATAGATTCGAAATGACGCAAGTAATGTTATTTATCGCTGGTCAAGCCATCATCATTATTGGTGGCTTGATTGGCATTTATGTTAAGGTTTCTTTGAAACTTAAAGAATTAGAAATTAGAGTGAACGTAGTTGAAAAGCAAGATGACCAAATCTCAAGGAAGTTGGATTTAATTACACAACAATTAAACCAGCTTTCTATTCAATTACAAAACAAACAAGACAGAGAATGAAAATAGGATTAAAAGAATATTTTAAGCCTACTCCCAAAAGAATAAGAATCTTCGGGGATAGTTTAGCGGCTTCGGGCACCTTCGGTGCTTCTATTGTTATTTTGAATGGTCATCCGTTAGCGGGTACGATTATTATGGTTATTGCGGTCGTGGGTAAGTTTATCTCAAACTTTTTCAGCGATGCGGATACTACTGCTTAGTTTATTATTTTTGTCTTGTAACCCTGTAAAACAGGTTTTACGCGATAAGCAAAAATTGGATGCCGTTGCCGAGATTGTTGTTTCTTCGGGGTATTGCGCAAACGATACCATCATCCAAACCAAAAGCGATACCTTAATCACTTACGATACCTTTTACCAAAGGGGTGCGGATATTATCCGCGATGTTTTCCATACCGATACACTTAGGCTCCCACTTACAAAAAAGATAGTAAAAACCATTAGGATAAGAGATACTATCAATCAAGTAGTGGTTGATAATGCCCGTATAAAGCTATTAGAGGCGAAATTAGCCGTTCAAACCGAAAAGACAGAGGAATATAAGGCTAAAGCTAAAAGCCGCTTAAATTGGCTTATTTTGCTTTTACTCGTTATTTCTATTCGGCTACTCTATAAACCTATACTAAAAATAATAGCATGGCACTCTTAACCGATGCTCAAATCGTTAGCAAATACGGAACGGCTGGCAATCCCGATAACTTTACGATAATCGGTTTACCCTACCCGATGCGGATAGCTTGGGATACCAAGGTTAAGGTACAAAAGATGCAATGCCACGAACTGGCTGCCGATAACTTCACGAATGTATTTAATCAACTTTTGGCTCAGTATGGGTTAACCGAACTGCAACGATTAGGTATTGACTTATTTGGGGGGTGTGTGAACGTAAGAACAATGCGAGGCTCTAAAACAAAATGGAGTAGGCACGCTTTTGGTATAGCTATTGATTTAGACCCAGCACGTAACGGGTTAAAGGTTAAAAAGCCTATTGCTCAATTTAGCAAGCCTGAGTACAAAGCGATGATTGATATTTTTTACGCGAATGATTTTATTTCCTATGGAGTAGAAAAAGATTACGACTGGATGCACTTTGAGTTAGCAAAATAGTCAACAATACCTACTTACATATATGAAACGAAAGCGGCTCTACTTTGATATTGAGACATCCCCCAATATCGGTCTATTCTGGTCGGCTGGCTACAAACAAAAGATTGATTACTCGAACATCATTAAAGAACGTTCCATCATTTGTATTTGCTATAAGTGGGAAGATGAAAAGCAAGTACATTCTTTAAGTTGGGATAAAAACCAATCCGACAAAAAACTTTTACAGGAGTTTATCAAAGTGGCTAACCAAGCCGATGAACTCGTAGGTCATAACGGAGACAAATTCGACCTTCCTTGGGTGCGCACTCGGTGCCTGTATCATAGAATAGAATTATTCCCTAAATACGTAACGATAGACACATTAAAGCTATCGCGTAGGCAGTTTCGTTTCAACTCTAATAGGTTGGATTATATTGCTTCTTTCTTGGGAATAGGAAAGAAGATTAAGACCGATTTTAACCTTTGGAAAGATATCGTACTAAATAAGTGCGAGAAGTCAATGGCTAAGATGATTGACTATTGTAAGCAAGATGTTAAGCTATTAGAACAGGTACACAAAGAACTAAGGTTGCACGATACTCCTAAAACGCATTATGGGGTTGTTTTAAGCAACGATAAGCGGCTTTGCCCCGAGTGTGCTTCAAATAACGTAGTCATAAGTAAAACAAGAATAACCGCTGGTGGAACGAAGCAGATACAATATAAGTGTAACGATTGCGGTAAATACCATTCACGATGAGTAAGATATTAGCTAAAGTGTTTGCAGAGTTCATTGAACGCGAGGAACGTGGTGTTAAGAAATACGGAACAACTATGGATAGGAAAGACCTATCTTTGGATGAGTGGATTCAGCATTTGAAAGAAGAATTATTAGATGCAATTTTATATCTCGAAAAAATACAAACTATTTATGACGCACAAAGACCTTCCGATTATCAAAAAGCAGATTCAAGAAATGATGAAAGTGTTAACACCGATAGAGAAGTTGACTATCCTCGAGCCTCTTTGTGATAAATATCGGAAGCAATCGAGAGCCGAGGTGGAGAAAGATGTAATTGAATTTTCAAGAAGGAAGGGCATACCACGAATAAAAACTGATTACTAATGGAAGAAGTTATTGAGCCGTTGAATATAACACCGCACGAAGATATCGCTGCGTGTACGAATGCTCTCAATGCTATTGGCGAGTACGATTATGCGATGTTGGATGAGGAAGAAAAGGAGTTAGTGATGATGATACGCAAGATGGCTCTTTACATTATTCACATAGGAATCCAAGAAATTTATACTTCAAACTTTTATGGCGAAGAAGATACACCAAGTAGTTCATCGTAAGTTAGGCAAAGAACGTGCCTACGGCATCGCCTATACTGAAGATAATAAATTAGAGATTGATAGCCGCTTGCATGGTTACCGTTATATGCTTTATCTTTTGCACGAGCATTTTCATTTGAAGCATCCCGATTGGTCGGAAACTAAGGTCAGTAAAGAATCTTCTAAGACCGCAAGATTTATGTGGCAGATGGGGTTTAGGTTTGTTGAGTTGAAGTAATTAAGGTCTGCCAGCCTTTTCCATTAGTTTAATGCGATACAATTCGAGCCATAATAAGGATTGATAAATCTTTTTCATTTTCTTGTTGTTATTGTTTTTTATATTTATTGTATGTTTCGTTGTAGTAATTAAGGCCATGTTTAAAATCCCTTGTGCCATCATAAGCAATTATTTCATCACTGCTTCCTTGTTCATAAGCATCTACTATCTGCTCCTTGTGCATTTGGTTGGCTTGTTCAAATACTTGGTTTATATCTTTTGCTAATATTCTTTGATAGAACCATTCTACTGCTGTTTGTTGTGCCATATTATTTGTTTTTATTTTTTATGATACTTGTTATATGTATTAACTGAAACCAAATTACCATTAGTAATATGATTCCCAAATCTTCTGTGTGCATATTATCTTTTATATTTATTATTTAATCCATTCATTCGTAATACCAATGTATCGTAGGTGTGCTTTACAATTAGTAACGTGTCTGGTATTAAAGGGTTTGAGTAGCGGTAAATAGTATCCTTATTAATCTTTGCTACAAACTTATTGTCGTTTACATCAAGCCAGTACAAATCTTTACAACTACCATACAAGGGGTTACAAGGGTCGTAATCCATCAAGCTAAAGTAATAGTTAGGGTTGCTTACTGAATACCACCTAACGTAGGTTAGCTTATTTGGTGGTTCAATCGCTTCTGGTCGGCAAGCTATCAACGATAGCAGAAGCAGGTATTTAATTGATTTTTTTAATAGTTGTTCCATAATTATTTATTTCTACTTGTAATTGTTTTTTCAAAGTACATATGCCGCCATTCTTCCTTACCTACGAATAGGTTATAGAAACTTTCTGGGTGTAAAAAAAACGTACTTGAACCTTTGGCACAGGCTCTACATTCTTTATTGCGATAGCCTTTGAATACGGCATATTCCCCAATGGCTTTAACTTGCTTGCATTTTTTACATTTCATTTCCTAAGTATTGAATAAATGATTAGCATAAACTCAGCTAAATTCTTCTTGAACTTTTCATCTACTTGTTGCCTATTTGCCCACTCGGTAAAATCCTTTCCAAGAGTTTTACATTCATCAAACGCACCGATGTATTTGTAAGTAAAGACAATCCAGTTACAAACCAACCTAATAGATAAATTCTTTTTATAGGTGCTAATAAATGCCTTGGGGTTACGTTCATAGGCTCTTGCATAAGTCAAACTTAATTCCACAAAAGAGTTGTTAGTAATCTCTTTGAATACTTCGTATCGTTGACCTGCGTTCATTGCTTAATAAAATAAATGTAAGTAAATCCTTTTGCTTTGCAACCTGTAAAGTATTCCTGTAATACTTTTTGTTTGGCGATAGTAATATCTGAGGTGTAGTGGTTCATATATGCGTTAAGTGTAATCTTATTATCTACCATTAGCCTATCGTAAATATGAGGGTGCATTTGGTTTGTGCTTACTCCATTCAAAAAAGCAGTATAGGCTTTGTTAACTTCTTTGTTCCAATCTTCGTGCTTTTCGGGATATCGATTATCATAGATTGAAACATCAGCCGTTAGCAAGGGCGATTCGTAGTAGCTTCTTTCTGTTCCTTTTTTTGTGATGTGTTTCCTTATCCAATCTAATATTGTTTCGGGGTCGGCAGAATATACTTTACCATATTCTCCCGCGATGCCGTTTTCAAATATCTGCACGAGTTCGTTCAAACCAATTTCGGGATATTTCTTTTTAATAAACTTGGTTACGAGTTGCTCGGTATCATCGCTAATCTTTTTGAATTGTCTTAGGTATTCAAAGGCTGGGTTATTCATAGTTCACTAAATTTTTTATTTCCTAATATAGCTAATTTTTCGGCAATGCTTTCTTTTGGTGGCTCTATTTTTGTTCGTGCCATCCATCCCGATACTGCGTGCCGCCAAGATTTCATTCTGTTTTTACCAACGAACCATCCGTTGCTTTCATAATAATCATAAAATCTATTGGCTTGGTAGGTGGCATTCTTCTCATCCCACTTATTCATCATTTCAAGTTTGATATCTTCGATAGTGGGTTTGTTAAATCCTTTGGCTTGTACTTCTTTGGTATCGTGTTCTATTTCATAGCGAGATAGTAATTCTATAACCTTCTTATGAATAGGACTTGTAGGGTTTAATTGGCTTCCGTATTGGAATCGTACAAAGTCAATGCAAAGAATCTTACCATCGGGTAAACATTGAAATTGCTTTCCGTTATCTATATTAATAAGCATTTCTTCGCTTACCTTTTCGCCAATCACATAAGAGGCTAAGATAAAGTTAGGCTTCCAGATACCAGCTAAATCGCATTTATCGCGTACATATTTTACAAGGCATTTCTCGGTAGGTGTTAAACTCATGAACCATTCTTTCTCCCAGATATCGGTGTCAGTAAATCGTTTAGGCATTTTCATAGTATTTTATATTTTCTAAAAAAGAGGTTTCTGATTCATAGCGCATAAAAGGAATGGCTTGCGTGCAGGCTCGCTTATATTCCGTTGATACACCAAGTTCCGTAGCCAAGTTATACAATCTCGAATAGTAAGGCATAAAGTAACTATCGTTATTTTGAATATACGAAGTTATTTGTTTCCGTTGCGAACTAAGTGTTGAGTGGTCGGCATACCCGACTAAGGTAGCTACTTCTTTAATACGTAAAGGGAAATGCATAAACAAAAAATATCCTAATGCCATTCGCATTGAAGCGATATTGATATAGTTGCCGTTCTTAATTAAAACCTTAAAAGGGTAGGCTGATTTTCGTTTTAAGTTCTTCGGTTGGATTCCGTAAAGGTCACAATACTTTTCTACTAACTCTTTTGCTTGATTTGGTGTGTTCATTGTGTAATTAAATTTATTGGTATTAAAATTCCTTGCGAGGTATCTTCATCCCCACCTTTGGTCAATCCGTTTATTTGATGCATAACTCTGCAAATATCCCTCAACTTTTCCACATTTACAATTAAAGCATAATCTTTTTCTTCGATTTTGAATACCCAATAATTTGCTTTAGTGGTTGAGATGCCAGATGCCTTGCCTCGTGAATAAACCTCTACATATACGTTGCCTGTTATGTGCGCCATTCGGTCGGTCTTAACTTCTATCTTTTTACCATCCTTAAATAATTCGTTAAGCCAATCTTCGGTTCGTTCGCCAAAGTCAAGGTCGTAATGAAAGCTACTTGAATGTTTCATTTGTAAGTTTGGATTATGATTTCAAGTTCATCCCTGCTCCATTTTTTGAGCCTGTTATTATCGGCTTCGGCTTCTAATTCTTTCACAAAATCTTCGCCATAGCGATTGACTAAGCCTTGGCGATATTTTATTAGATTACCATGCAGGTACATATTGCACCGAATGCATTGCCCATTCGTATTGTGATACGCGAGTGTGTGAGGTAATCCGAATCTAAGTGAAGAATGATTGCCTTGCGAAAAATAATGCCCTGCTTGCTCTACCTGTGCGCCACAAGAAATACAACCTAACTTTTTATCTCGTTCCCGAATGTGAGTATTGTATATGGTTTGCGCTTTCTTTAGTAGTTTGGGGAGTGGGGTTAGTTTCTTTGCCATTAGAACGGAAGGTCGTTAGGTGGTGTATTGTCGTGAGTGAAATTGCTTTTTGGTTCGGGTTTCCAAGTATCAATCGTGATAGCGACATCTTTTCCGTATTGGTCAGGCTCAGGCTTTACGTTGATGTTCACTTTGATAAACTTGCTTCCATTGTACTCTTGGATGTGTTCTTTAATCTTGTCGAGATTGATAGAGGCACTAATCCAGTTGTCGCTTCGCTTTTTTCCGCTACCGCAGAAGATTTTCTTTTCCATTTGATTTTTGTTTTAAGTTAAAGAAAGAACTCGGTACAGGGTTCGAACCTGTGCATTTTCAAAGAAAGGTGCTACCAATTACACCAACCGAGTTGCCATTACTAAACACCGAGTTTCTTACGGAACTCCAATGCTTTCTTTCGGCTCGTGAAAGATTTGCTTACACGTTTGCCGTTTTTCTGAACTCGTACTCTGTACGAATTGCCGACTTTCTGAATGTTCGCTAACATGGCTTTTATTTTGAGGTTAACAATCCATTATATCAAATATACTTATTTTATCAATCTCAAGCATGATTTCTTCTTCTGCTATTTCTTCGGGCGCATCGTGCCAAATGATTTCATAAGTAAAGTCGTAAGGCTCGCCATAAGGGTTTTCGGGTGTCGGCTTAATCTCTGCAAAGTAATACCATTTAAGGAAAACCATTATCGTATAGCCTTCGATTAAAATTGGGATATTGCTTTTACCTTGTTTCATTTTAAGTTAACACTTATTGTGGTGGTAGATGATTTGGCTGGTGGGTACAATGTAACTACCTCATCTTCGATTAAGGTTTCTAATCCTTTAGTGGGAATCGCTTTTAAGAACTTTTGCCGTTCTTTAATGCGTTCTTCGAGTTCGGCTTGCTGACCTAATAGGTCATTCATTATTGGGTCATTACAAGCACCATAATCGTATTTAACACCCATCTCTTTAATCTCAAACTTGGCATTATATTGCTCAAAGGTTTTGCCGTACTTATAGGCTTCGTCTAAGGTTAGTTCTTTGTAGTCGGGATTGCTGGTTATTTGCTTAATCAAATCTTCTAAGCACTTAACCTGTAAATGTAGTTTTAAGGGGTTTATTAAGCCTTCCTTTGCGTTATTTACGACAACTTGAGCAAACTCTTGCCTTTCGCCTTTTGAGGTCTCAAATAGGCTTAAATCGGTGTAGGTAGTAATGTTCATTTTACTGATTTTTTGAGGTGGTTAGTAATATCCTTTTGCGAAGGATTAACGATTTGGTCGATTGGTTCTTGTAAAGATTCTAACCGATGTTGTAATTGCTGATATTGTTTATAGTCAGTACAAGAATCTATCGAAGCAAAAGCATTAGTTGCACCCGATGTAGTAAGTGTTGATGTATGTACTAATTTACGTAGTAATTGTTTCTCTTGTTCCGTTGGTGTATCGTGGTTATTAGTAGCATCGGCATCCTTGGTATCATCGATTGCGAACAATCCGTTAAGCGCATACTTACGAGCATAGGAACTGGCTGCGCCCGTTACTTGTGCCGCATCCATTCCTTTTTTGGTTTCTTCTTCTCTTGCGTAGGCGGTAGCTGAATACGTTTGCTCGCCATTCGATAGAGTAGCGGTTGCCTTAACGTAAACCCTTGTACCGATTAAAACGATTTCATCTATCAAGGTAAGGTAATAGCCAAGCGGATTGATTACGAGTTTAACGGCTTCTACAATATCCTCACAAGAACGATACTTATAGTTACCAAATTTGTTTAGTTGCCCTTTGGGTGCTTTTACAAGCGATTGAATCTTTGCTAACATAGTTTTTATTTGTGGTGTTTAGAATTGGGGAGTGGCGACCATAACCCATTGAACCACTCCCCTTTGCTAATCCGTTGCATATTTAACTCCTTAACGGCATGGAGTATTCAGTAGCGAGTAAATGTATTTCATCCACTCGTTAAAATCTTTTGGGGGATTAGGCGGGTATACGGTTTTCATTGAATAAGGTTTTAACTTGTTTCATAGTGTAAGATTGACCTGCGAGGAATAATCCCATCGCTAACCATTCGGCTTTGATAGCATCAAATTCAAGTGTGATTTCGCCCGTTACTGCATTAGCATCTACGAACTGAACTTTGAATAATGAGGTCGGATTGTCTAATAAGTAAGTGGCGGTTTCGGCTGAGAAGTTTAATTGGATTTTCATTTTTCGGTGTTTTTATAGAATATACAAATAGTGGTGTAGAGAACTAAGAATATCGGAATGCATACAAAAATGAAGTATGCTACTTCGAATATAAACTTTAATACTTTCATAAGCAAAATTTATCTTGAAGTAATCCGATGAGGTAAGCTACCAAAAAGAGGGCGATTAGGAGTTTGACTTGTGGTTTCATAGTGTTTAGTTAAGATTTGTTAATATGTATTTGCCTGATGCTATTTTCTTTTCTGTTTCTTTTTTGGTTTCACCCAAAAACATATTCCTGTACTTTCCTGTTGTTTTTGAATAATCCCAAGTTCTTTCATCAAGTTGAATGGGAGTTCCATCGTTTGGAATGAAAACAATGTTTGATGAATAACTTTGAAAATACAATCCTTTTTCTGTTCTAACCGAAAATTGATTTGCTGCTGCATTACCTTTTGATGTTTCCAGGTTTGTTACGTTAATCATAGTTTTTTGTTTTTGGTGTTTAGTAATTGCGGTTTTGTTGCCGCTTTCGATATCAAATATCAAACCTATTATCCACATAAACAAATAATTTATTGATTTTTTTTTGCCAAATTCCTAACTTATTGATAACCAAATAGATAGTATATTGTAAATCAGTCAATTATACCCTATAAGATAGCTATTTGATAGGTATGGCATACCCTATTGGGTAGGCTATAATAATAAGAATAAGAAGAAGAATAAGTAAAATAAGAGGTATAATATGTTAATTTAGAATACGTTTTTATGAGTAAACGTGAATCAATAATACAGGAAATGTACCTATCTACCGATATCAACGATGCTATCGGTAAGATGAATCCTATTGATTTGCAAGATGACTTACGGCAAGAAGTATTCTTAGTACTTTGTGAAATGGATGAAGCCAAGTTATTTGAAATGTATGAACAAGGATATCTCAAGTATTTTATAGTTCGTACCATTCTCAATATGGCTAAGAGTGACCGAAGCAACTTTTACAAAAAGTTTCGGCAAGTATATCAAGAAATCCCAGTACATTACGAGATTCAAAAAGAAGAATACAACGAAGATTTAATAAACAAACTTGAAAAGGGATTAGGTGTTCTTCATTGGTATGAAGCAGAATTACTAAAACTCTACGCGAGTAATGGAAAGAATCTATTAGCCATAAGTCGTGAAACCAAAATACCTTATCGGTCGTTGATTAAGACAATTCGTAAAGCTAAAATACTAATGAAATATAAAATTCGAAATAATGAACTTAATTGAAATTATATTAGCGGCTAACTTCTTTAGCTTTTATTTTATCGTACAAAATGAGTTCCCTCGTAAATGGAAGATAAATTTTAAGCCGTTTAATTGTACATTATGCTTAACCGCTTGGGTGGGGTTAGCTTTGTATTTATTGCCAATACAAGTAACCGATGCGGTAATTTGTATGTTCGGTGCTGGAGTGATAGCACCTTTCTTTAGAAACTTCTTAAATAATTTATACCGATGAAACCTCAAGACATTGCATTTTGCCAACAACACATTATTAATTTTGAATCCGTTAAGTTAGGATTCACTCGTAACATTCCCTTTGAAGTATTAGGAGAGTATGAAAGAATGTATCGCGAATACTTAGACCCGCAATTTATTTTAACCTATTGGTGTGGGGAGTGTGTATTCGATATGCTCAAAAGATTGATTACGTTTTATGAAATTAATTTAGCGGCACAACAATCTGTACAAGAATCTGTACAACCTGATGTACCTAAAAAGAGAGGCAGACCAAAGAAATGAGAATACTTGTAATAACACAACAGAACTCTGGTGTCGGCTATCATAGGCTTATGCTACCTGTTTACTATTTGGAAAAAACGTATGCGTATTTTACCGATGTATTAACCGAAGAAGTATTAGAGGAAAAGTTCGATATTCTTTTAATCAATCGTTTTATCCCGAATACGCACATCGATAAACTCTTAGAATATAAAAGTAAATACGGCTTTAAGCTAATTGTTGATATCGATGATTATTGGTATTTAGATACTTCTCATATTTTATACTCGGTATATCCAAGCCAAGTAATTATTGACCACATTAAGATAGCTGATTTAGTTACTTGTACCAATGAATTACTTTGGAATGAGATACGACCTATTAATTCAAACGTAGCTATCTTACCAAATGCCCTACCTTTTAATGAGGACCAATTTGTTGATGTTAGAACCGAAAGTGATAAGATAAGATTCATTTATACAGGCTCCATTACACACGAAGAAGATATTAAGATTATTCAGTTCCCTTTTAAGAAAGTCGCTTCGGATGTGCAATTAAAAAACAAAGTGCATTTTCAGTTGTGCGGATTCAATGATGAAGGTGCTGGCTCCGCTGCTATCTGGCATAGGATGATATCAAATTTTACTTGTGGGTTAAAGTTAGGGGGAACGAGAAGATACTTGCCTGTAACGGAATATATGAACTTTTACAACGATTCCGATGTCTCGGTTGTTCCTTTGCGTGCGACCAAGTTTAACGCAATGAAATCTAATCTAAAAATCTTAGAAGCGGCTTGCAAAAAGATACCTGTAATATGTTCAAACACCCCACCTTATGATACTGCGCCTTATGTCTATAAGGTAAATAAGCAAACCGATTGGTACCAAGGAATTAAAAAACTTGCCACCGATGCTATTTATAGACAAGAGATTGGGTTAGCAAATTACGAATGGTGTAACGAGAACTTCAATCTCCATAAGGTTAATAAATTAAGAAAAGAGTTATATGCCAGTAATTAAATGTTCGAACGGAAAGTGGCGCATCGGTAATGGTGCGTGTGTGTTTGAGACAAAAGAGAAAGCCGAGAAAGCATACAAGGCTATACTCGCACAAGGTAAATTCAAAAAGAAAAATGGTCGTTGAGTTATGGCTAAATCTGGAACTATTGGAAAGTTATCATTTGGAAAGCGAAGAAAAGGAAAGGCTCATAAGAAGCATAATAAACACAATCGAAAGGAAAGAAATTATAGAGGACAAGGCAGATGAGGAAATCGACTACCTAAAACTAATGAACTAATGTATATCCATCCTACCGCAATAATCTACCCAAATGTAATTATCGAACCCGATGTTTACATAGGTCCTTATTGTATTATTGGTGCGCCTGCAGAGTGGAAAGGCTATGAGCATTGTGAAGGGTTGGTAACGATAATGTCGGGTTCAAGATTAACGGGAATGGTTACAGTAGATAGCGGAACGGATAAGAGAACGATTATTGGGAGAGGTTGTTATCTTATGAAACACGCGCACGTAGGTCACGATGCTATCTTAACTGAGAATGTTACATTAAGTTGTGGCGCAAAGGTCGGAGGGCATACGATAATAGAAAAGAATTGTAACATAGGATTGAACGCGGTCTTACATCAAAAGATAAGAATACCCGAAGGTTGTATGATTGGCGCATCTGCATTTGTAGGAAAGAAATCTATTTTAAGACCTTACTATAAATATGCTGGAGTACCTGTAAAAGAAATCGGAAGCAATGCTCGTTAATGTAATCTTATTAAACTACGAAAGAAAGGAACACACCAAAAGGGTAAAGAACGTAAACTTTTCCAATGCGGGGTTCAATTTTGACTTTATAGAGGTTGAAATGAAAGGCATATCAAAAGCAATAAACTACGGCATAAGTAGAAGCTATCAATACGATGCAATAGTTACGATGGCAAATGATATCTTAATGCCCGAGAATTGGCTACAAAGAATGGTAGAAGCCGCACTAACAATTCCTAATACTGGTATGTGCGGTATTCATTGTGTAGAAGGATTAGAAGAAAGAACTTATATAGATGGAATACCAATTCATAAAGCCGATGCGGTGTTTGGAAATGTTTTAATACCGATGAAAGCGATTGAAACCATAGGAAAGTTTAACGAAGTGTACGACCCGTATGGAATGCAGGATAGAGATTATTCATTTAGGCTTCAGCAAACAGGGCATTTGAATTATTACTTAGGTGGCTTAACGGCTGAACACATAGGTCACGATGTAGGGCAAGACACACCTTATAGAAGAATGAAAGATGAGGGATTAATGAAGTGCGATAAACTATGGGCAGAACAAACAGGAATTTATCTATCAACTAACAATTACAAAATAATATGAAAACAGAAAAATTTGCTATTGGAAAAATCAAACTAAACCCAAATAATCCGAGAATAATCAAGGATGGTAAGTTCCAAAAGTTGGTAAAGTCAATCCAAGAGTTTCCGCAGATGCTTGAAATTAGACCTATCGTAGTCAATGATGAAATGATTGTTTTAGGGGGTAATATGCGCTTACGAGCCTGCCAAGAAGCGGGATTAAAAGAAATACCCATCATCAAAGCATCAAACCTAAGCGAAGAACAACAAAAGGAATTCATAATTAAGGACAATGTATCCTTCGGAGAATGGGATTGGAACGACCTTGCGAATAATTGGTCGGCTGCAGACCTTGATGAATGGGGTTTGAATATACCAGATTTCCAACCAATCACAAAAGAAATAGATTATTCTATCCTTGACGAAATTGAAATAGATGACCAAATGAATGAGATGGCAAGTTCGGTTCGCAAAGCCATTCAAATAGAATTTGAACCTGAACATTACGAAGAAGCGCAAGAACTGGTAAAATTTTGGCGAGAACAAAAATTATATATCGGCGGGTTTTTGATAGAAAAATTGAAAGAAGAAAAGAATAAGTTGTGAAAGTATTTACATTTTTTTACAATAGGTACGAAACTGCAACTACATCAAAAGCATTGTGGGAAAATGATATAGCTCATAGCATTTTGATACATTCTAACGAAGATTATGACAAATTTGTGAAAGGCAAAACCTTATATGGCAAGCCGTTCATTACTAATAATGAAAAGGGTTTAGCCTATCAAAGAAATACCGCATTAGATATGATGGATGAAGGCGAATGGGCAGTATTTATGTGTGACGATTTTAAACAAATTAAATCAGTTCCCGAACAAATTTTACAAAGCAACCAAAAAAAGATAGATATAAATTTTGGGAATCAACACATATATCGGTTCAAAAACAAAGATATAATTTCTTTGAAAAAAATGTTTATATATTTCCCCAAATTAATAGAATTAGCAGAGAAAAATAAAATACACTTAATCGGTTTCGGTTTGCACGATAATCCATTAAACTTAAGGAACAGATTTACAACAAGAGGATTAGCTGATGGTAGGTTTTGGCTTGTGAAAAAATCAAACTATAAATTTGATATAAGAGCCCAGCTAATAGATGATGTAGCATGGACGGCAGAAAACCTAATACGACACAATAACGTATTAGTATTAAATTGGATTGTGCCCGAATTTCGAAGATATACAAAAGGTGGTTTTGGTTCAACAGAAGAAAGGAAGTCTTTGCGTAAAGCGGAATGCACTTATCTTGCATATAAATTCAATCCACTTGTTCGGATAGCAGAGAAAAAAAATTGGGATTATGGAACGCATATAAAAATTTTTGGCAGCGACAACAATATAGAAATAGCAAGAAAAAAATTACTTCTATGAAAACATTAGAACTAATCCAGCAACAACACAACGTACAAATAGGAGATATATGCGGGCATATAGAACCTAACATCACAGAAGATACAATCTTTATGTTTGAGGGCGAGCCTGTTGGGTTTTACATAAAACAAATACAGGGTAAATTGCGGCAGTATATTGAAATAGCAAACGCAGAACTTTTATCAGATAGAGTTCCTAAGAGTGAAATGCGACGTTCCAGTGGGTTGCGTGATAGTGCAGCCGAAGTCAAACAATATAGCACAATCATTGGCTCTTGCCCGCCTAAACCACATATGCGCAGACCTTACCCAAGTATGTCGAGTGTTCATCAGGTTAAAACCGCACAAACATTTATTAAAGCAATGCTATTGGCTTGTAAAGAAGCCGAAGAAGTTGTAAGAGAAATAACACCATCAATATTTGAAAGGCAAAAACATATTATAGAAAGTAATATCCCAGCAAAATGGCGCTTTGGAAGATTATTTACAAGTTCTATCTCAAACTTCAACATACCTGCACCCTTTCATCGCGACGCAGGAAATTTAGAAGGTTG
>Ga0209229_10000076_pt1 | contig 34213 bp, 21 predicted proteins | sample SanBayMetagenome_FD_187466 | JGI IMG/M metagenome (GOLD analysis project Ga0209229, IMG submission 187466) | Freshwater and sediment microbial communities from dead zone in Sandusky Bay, Ohio, USA (SPAdes) (version 2) | ecosystem: Environmental > Aquatic > Freshwater > Lentic > Sediment... | reverse complement strand
CCCCGCTACACCAGCAAGCAGGTCCGTGCAGGCAAGCGGGTCGTCGCAGGCGGTCTCGCCGTCGGCGGTGCCGTTGATGGCTACAACTACTACCAGCGACAGAAGCGTCAGTCCCGATGAAGGTTCCTAAGAAGTTGCTCAAGTCGGCGTCCAAGATGTTTACTAAGGGCGTCTCCGCTTGGTCCAAGAAAAAGCAAGGCATCCCGTTTTCCAAACTCGAAGACCTTCGTCGCTCCGAAAGCAGCCTAAAGAGGGGCGTTAAGATGAAGAAAGACATCTACGGAAATAAGCACACTCTCAGCGTCAATGAGGAACTCGGTAAGGTGAACCAATGGCGACGAGGCGAGACATATGCCCCCGGAGAAAGGTCCAAATTTGACCCTTTCAAATGATTACCCTAATTGCTTCTGCTATCTTCTTCCTCGGTGGCGTTTATGTCGGTGCCCGTTACGCCGACAGGCTTAAGGCCATCTGGTATTCCATCGTAGGCTAAATGGCCGACGACAAGGACAGGTACGTGCAGGGCAGGGGCAACCCAAGCCTCGACCCTACACGTCCTGACCCTTTGGCGTTCACGCCTTGGAGCAAGAGCCTAGGCGGTTCCGAGTGGGACAAAGGTCCCGACAAGTATAACGCTGGCGGAAGCGACAAGTCTTTTGCCACGGACCCCAGACTTCTGAACCTCAATACCAAGGAGGGCTCCGCCCTTCTTGCCCAAACTTCGTTCGGTAGGGACAGTTCTGGCCTTCTCGCCAGCAAGGATACCCTTGACGAGCGTAACAAGGAACTGGCCGCAAGGAACACTTCCTCGTTCGTCAGGGGCAAGAATGGCCTCCTTACCCTTAGGGACCCTAATGAACCTATCCCCAAGACTGAGCGAATGCCTACCCAGAGAGACCTCTCTGGGGGAGGTGCGAAGTCTGGGATACGTCCGTCCAAAAAAATTTCGTCCTACGGACGTGGCGACCCGACTTTCAAGAGTTACAACCCGCAGGTGTTCCGCTCGGGCTTCTTCAAGGCGGCGGTCTCGTCCGCCAAGCACTTCATCCCGCAGTACGGCCTTTTCGGCACTGGATTCCACGGCGGTGCCATCAGGATTCAGCCCATGCGGTGGCAGGGAGCCTTCCCAGTCATGGAAATCCAGCAATGGGACTCGGCTGGTGCAACCAGTTCGTATGTCGAGCAAGAGGAGGAGGATGATGAATGAGCACGGACCAAGTCACCGTGGCTGGGATGCAGTTGACCAAGCATCCCATCATCTATCTTCCGTCTGAGGACGAAATCGTCCAACTGGCCAAGACGGTAGGAGCCGAAGGTGCGGCTGAAATCCTCAAAAGGCGTGAGGAGAAGATTCAGGCCGAGCAGAACGACCCTTACAGGCATGGCTACGAGCCCGACAGTTGGGCCGAAGCGGACAAATTGCTGATGTCAGGCAACGAACTGCTCATCATGGGCGGAAACCGTGCTGGAAAGACCGAATATGCCGCCAAGAGGGTGATGCAACTGCTCTGCACGAGGCCCAATTCCAGAATTTGGTGCTTACACACCACTTCCCAGACTTCCATCCAGATGCAACAGGCCGTCATCTGGAAATACATGCCACCAGAGTTCAAGACGGCCAAAAAGACCAAGGTCACCAACATCCAGTACTCGCAGAAGAACGGCTTCACGGACGCAACGTTCGTCCTGCCCAATCGCTCGCAGTGCTTCTTCATGAACTACGGTCAGGAGAAGAAGGTCATCGAAGGTGGCGAGCCCGACCTCATATGGTGCGACGAACTCGTGCCTCAGGACTGGATTGAGACCCTACGGTACCGTCTTGTCACCCGCTCGGGTAAGATGATTCTCACCTTCACGCCCATCACTGGCTTCACGCCTGTCGTCAAGGACTACGTCGCTGGGTGCCGCATTAAAAAGACGCTTCATGCGGACCTTCTGCCCGATACACAGAATGTCCCAAGCATCCCGAAGGGGCACATGCCCTACGTTGCAGAATGCAGCAAGGGTTCGGCCAATGTAATCTGGTTTCATTCAATCCTAAATAGATACTCGCCCTTCGAACAAATCAAGTTAGCACTTAGGGGGCGTGGCCCCTATGAAGTCAAAATCCGTGCATATGGCTGGGCGGAATCGCTCGCAGGCTCGCAGTTCCCGAGGTTCGGGGAGCCGAACATCATCCCCGCCGACCAAATCCCAGAAGAAGGAACCAATTACATGGCGGTGGACCCTGCTGGAGCCAGAAATTGGTTCATGGTGTGGCTACGTATTGACGAGTACGGCAACAAGTTTGTCTACCGAGAGTGGCCTGACATCAGCATGGGAGAGTGGGCTTTGCCTTCCGAAAAGTCGGATGGGCGTGCTGGGCCTGCCCAAAAGCAGGGTGCTGGCATGGGCCTTACCGAAATCAAGGAGCACATCCTCAACCTTGAGAACGGCGAAGAAATAGCCGAACGCTACATAGACCCTAGGGCGGCTGGCTCTCCCGTCATCAACAAGGAAGGCGGCACTACGCTCCTGCAACTGCTGGACGAGGAGCCGTTGCCCATGTACTTCACCGCTTCTGCTGGCCTAAGGCTGGAGGAAGGCGTGTCCATCATCAATGACTGGTTCTCCTACGACCAGAATCAGCCTATCTCGGCGGTCAATCAGCCGAAACTTTACATCTCCGAAGACTGCAAGAACCTGATGTGGTGCCTGAGAGAGTGGACTGGCATCGACGGCGAGAAGGGCTCAAGCAAGGACCCTATCGACGCACTTCGCTACATAGCCGTCATGCAACCCGACTACGGCGGTAGCGACTCTTACAGGGCTTTCGGAGGAGGCTCTTACTGAAATGACTAACAAAATCCCACCCCTCATGAGGCTCGCCGAGGCCGCAAGGCACTACGGCTTGTCCAAGACCACGCTAATTCGACTCCGCAGGCAAGGTGCCCTTAGGGTGTTCACCACCCAAGGCAAACAGCACATGTTCTACCGAGACGACATCGAATCTTTCCTTAAACTCAACTCCACCCCTCCCGTAAATGAAGCAAAAGCATAATCAGGTCGGCTCCGACCCTCTGGCCTACCATGAACGTAAGCCAGACATCAACACGCTCCTAGAGGAGTATGAGCGTTCCGCATACCACGGCACCATGGTTTCCAAGATGTCGTGGGCCGACGACGTCCGCTACGCTCGTTGGGCTGGCCAGACCGACGACGGCAAGAAGCACTCTTGGGCCCGTCCCGACGGCGACCCTGCCTTCCCGTTCGAAGGTGCGTCCGACGTCCGTGTCCGACTCGTTGACAGGCTGATTCGTGACCAGAAAGCCATGCTGATGACCTCCTACAACGCATCCACCCTCAAGGTGGGCGGGACCGAGGTCAACGACGCCATGGCCGCTTCCTCCGCCACCAACCTGATGCGTTGGCTCGTAGAGACCAAGTTGCGTACCGAACTCCAGCGTGAGGCCGAACTTACCGCAGACTACATGCTTACCTATGGCTGGTGCTGTGCCCAAATTACGTGGGATAGGCAGATTGGCATCAGGCGTCAGACCATGACCATGGAAGAATTGTTCGCCGTCGCCGAACAGGAAAAGGCCATGGGTGCTGGCGGCGTCACGGGGGAACTCATTGCCGCAATCCAGAATCCCCAGAAGGAGGAGTACGCCATCGAACTCTGCAAGCAGGTGCTTCCGCAGATGAAGCAGAAAGACATCCGCAAGTTCGTGACCAAGATGCGTGACGAAGGTCAAGGAGAACTGGAAGAGGTCTACATCCAGAAGAACCTTCCCCGTGTCACGGCCCTAAAGCCCTTCGACGAGGTGTGCTTTCCTCCAGAGACGTCCGACCTACAGCAGGCACGTGTCATCTTCCGCAGGCAGTTCATGACCGAAGTCGAACTCCGTGGCATGCAGAAGAATGCTGGATGGGACCCAGAGTTCATTGAGGCGGCGGTCAAGACGTCGGGTAACCACTTCTACTTCAACGACCCGAACCTCGTGCCTACCACGACGATGCTCAACTCAAACATCCAGCGTGGCGACAACCTCATCGAGGTCGTCTGGGCCTACTACAGGCAGTTGGACGAAAATGACATCGCCTCCATCTACTACACCGTTTTCTCGCCCCATGTCGGCAACGGAACATATGCCATCCAAGACATGCTTAACTACGCACACGGAGAGTATCCGTTCGTAGCAATCAGGTTCGAGATGACCCGACGTCAAGTGACTGAGAGCCGTGGCATCCCAGAAATCTCCAAGACCGAGCAGGATGAGGTCAAGGCACAGCACGACGCATTCCGTGACAGGACCGCACTCGAAATCATGCCGCCCGTTAAAGTGGTCAAAAGAGTAGGTGCACTGAACAGGATTGCTCCGGGGCAAGTGCTCCCAGTTTCGACCAAGGACGACTACACTTGGATGGACCCTCCTCAGGGCAAAGCCGAGTACGCAATCAGCATCATCCAGCAGATTGAAACCAACCTCGGCAACTTCTACGGCTTCATCGTCGGAGAAACCATCGACCCTAACAAGGTCCGCATGATGCAACAGTTGCAGGTCAACAACTGGCTTCACTTCTGGACCCAGTGCTACAAGCAGTTGTTCTCCCTGTGCCTACAGTTCATGCCAGAAGAAGAAGTCACCCGAATCACGGGTGCCCCCCTCAAGCAGAACATGTCGGACATCCATAGCCAGTACGACTTCAACGTACGCTTTGACGTGCGTGACACCGACCCCGAGTTCGTGATGGAAAAACTGAAGGCCATCGTCGAGACCGTGGTGCCTCTGGACAGCGGCGGCGTCATCGACAGGAACAAACTCGTCAAGTTGGTCATCGAGGCCATCTCTCCTGACGCCGCAAGGGAACTGGTTATCGACCAAGCCACGGCCTCCCAGAAACTGTACAAGGACGTCATCAACGATGTCGGCATGATGATGCTCGGCAATGAAGCACTGTACGTCGAAAACGACCCTGCGGCGGAATCCAAGATGCAGTACCTTCAGGAAATCCTCCAGAAGAACCCCAAGGCGGCACAGGCGGCACAGGGAGACCGTATCTTCCAGATTCTGCTGGAGAACTACTCCAAGAACCTCCAGATGTCCGTCGAACAGCAGAAGAACAAGACCATCGGACGCATCGGCGTGTCCCCTGCGTCGGAGCAAATCCAGCAAGAGATGGGCGAAGCCATGCAGGAACAGCAGGCGGCACCCCAGCAGGGAGCCCCACAGCAGGCGGCTCCGCAACAAGGCATGGGCGGGGTACCCTCTCCGCTCCAAATGGGAGGCATGATGTAATTTATGGCAGAAATCGACGATAACACAAAGGCGTTCGGGTTCTCGAACACCGACGCCGACGCCCTGTACAAGGCTGTTTTGGTCATCACCGACGAGAATTTCCAAAATGACCTCATCAGGGTCATGGAGGCAAAGGTCGTCGGAGAAGAAAGAGCGTTCTACAGCGGCAGGGTTGCCGCTTTTAACGACCTGCTCCGTCTTTTTCAGGCAAACAGGGACTTCATGACCAAGGTCAGGGAAGGAAAGCACGTCAATCCCACTCAAAACGGGTGACGAGCACTCTCACACTTGCCTCCAACCCTAAACATACAACCTTTCGACTACTTCTGCGTGCCAAGCAACGCTGACTATGGACCCTAACAACACGGATAACACCGAATCCCTCGGACTTGAGCCCGAGGTTAATCCGCTCATGGCCCAACAGAGCGAGCGTACCGACCTCGCCGATGATGAAAAACTCTCCCAATTCTTTGGGCGAGCCCTCGCTGACGGTCAGCAGGAAGCAGAACCTCAGGCTGTTGAACCTGAGGAAGCGGTGGACGAGGCGTTCTCAGAGGAAGCCGAAGTCGCAACCGAGGAAACCGAAGCAGAATCGTATGAGCAGGAAAACGAGGAGCGACAGGTCCAGCCCAAGGGCGTGGACAAGCGTATCTCCAAGTTGACCGCACAGCGGAAAGAGGCTGAGGAGCGTGCAAAGAAACTAGAGGAAGAACTTGAGTCGTTCAAGCGTCGTCAGGCCACTCCCCAGAATGCCAACAACCCTTTCGGCAAACTGGATACGGAGGAAAAAATCGAGGCCGAGTACGAGCGACAGAAGGAAATCCGCCTGTTTTGCGAACGCTACCCTGACGGGTACTATGAAGACGGCAAGGAACCCATCGACAAGGAGCAGATTGCGAAGGCCAAGGTCAACGCCATCCGTGCCACCGAGGATTTCCTGCCGAAGCAGTTAGACTACGTGGAGAAGAGCAAGACCTTCAAGGCCGTTGCTCGAAAGGAATTCCCGTGGCTTAATGACCCCACCGACAAGCGAGCCATCATGGCCAAACGCTTTATCGAGGCGGTTCCTGAGGTCACCAAGTTCCCTGACTACGAAATCTACGCCGCTCACCTTGCCACTGGCATGGTGTCTTACCAACAGCAGAAACAGGCCTCCCGTACGGGAAATCCTGTCCAGCAGAGGGTCCCCGTCCAGCCGACCATGTCCTCACTTCCGACGCCGAAGGCCCAAAAGCCCGACGCATTGAAAGCAAGGCAGGCAGAAGTCCGTTACAGGCAGTCCTCCTCACTCGACGACTTGAGCGACGTTCTCCGAAATAAATTCCTCTGAGAAACCCAAATCATCATCAACATGGCTTCTCTATTCGAATCCAACTTCCAGAACGACAGGCCCCTCAAGGGTGCCCGAGTCGGTATCCGTGAAGAACTCTCCGACCTCATCACCAACGTCGACGCCAAGGAGACCCCCATCTCCTCCATGGCAAAGCGTGGTTCTAAGCCTGGAAATACCACTTTCCGCTGGCAGGTCGACCGCAATCCCGACCCGTCCGTCGAACTCGGTATCCTCGACGGCAAGGACGTTGACCCGAACGTTCTGACTGGCCCGAACGCTGGCCTCGGCAACAGCGAGTTCAAGCAGTACACCATCGGCTACAGGACTGAAGTGGAAAACAACATCCACATGTTCCGCCGTGCCGTGCACGTGTCCAACCTGACGCAGGACATCCTCAACATCGCTGGTGTTAAGGACGAACTCTCCCGTCAGTTGGCGAAGGCTACCATCGACCTCAAGCGTTCGATGGAAATCACCTTCACCTCGGACATCCTGCCTGCCCTCGACGATGGCACCACCCCGTATCGCACCCGATGCCTGACCTCGTGGATTAAGAAGGACAAGGCCACCGCTACTTACAACAACGACAAGTACGGCGTCCAGAACCAGCAGATTCGCTCCATCGACGAGAACTTCTGCACCCCTGAGTCTTCCATCGTCGGCACTGGCACCTCCGTCACCGACCTCAACGAGAACACCGTTCAGGACCTCATGACCTCGGTCTATGAGCAGACTGGCCAGTTCAAGAACCATGAAGCCGTCGTCGGCACCAAACTGAAGCGTCAGTTCACGGAACTCGTCTACACGACCCGTGCTCCTGCCGCCGCTGGCGGTGCTACCCCGTCTGGTATCCGCTCCACCCGTGATGCGTCCTCCGACAGCATCAAGGCGTCCGTGGACTACTTCGAGGGCGACTTCGGTAAGTTGGCTCTTATCCCGACCCAGTTCCTGCATGCAGGCGTCAACCCGTACACCATCAAGGAAGTCGTCAACAGCGGCATCCTCACGTGCACGCTGTACGACGGCCATCTGGGCACCGAGAACAACCGAGTCAAGGCTCTGACGAGCGATGGCAATACCTCTGGTAGCATCACCGTCTCCGCCGCTGGCCTTAACACCGCCAAGGCTACGATGCTCGCCGCCGCTGGCAACGCCCTGACCGCCAACAACCTCGTCATCGTTGCGGCCACGGGTGGCGATACCGCCGCTCAGACCGCCAACAACGCCGCCGCTCTGGCTCTCGCCAAGTATCGTGCTAACCTGCACCTCGAAAACGCCAAGTGCAAGGGCTTCATTATCCCGTGGGACTATCTCGAAGTCCGCTACGGCGGTAACATCGCTCAGGTCAGGGAACTCACCGAAAACGGTGGTGGTCCTCGCCGCATGATGGAGGCTATGGCCGCTCTGCTGGTCCACAGCCCCCTGACGTTCGGCATGTTCGACTACAAGGCTAACAACGCCTAATTCGACGGGACGTGGCTGGTCTTGAATCCATCCACGAGCACATCCCCGACGAACTCATACCAGAAATGGTCGCTGAGTTCCGTCGGGGGTGGGCACTCCGTAAAGCAACGGCAATCGCCACTAAAAAGGCGTTAGCCCAATTCAACCAACTTCAACACCGTCATGTTGATGGACTTGGACAACTGTCGGCACGTATCCCTGAGGAATCCTACCACTATTGGGGGACGAGACTGGGGTACGCATGCTGGCGTGACGATGGTTTCATGAAGGACTTCCTTCGTGACAACCCCGAGTGCAAGGTGAACTCCAAAGCGGAGAACACCACGCTTCTCGTAGACGGCTTTGGCCGTTCACTTTCTTAATGCGTACGGTCAATTTCAGCGACATCCTGCATGCCAGCCTGCAACTCTGCGGTCTGGACAGGAACCTGACCACCCCTGAGCGTTTCGCCATGGTCAGGGACCTTGCTTCCATGCGTCTGAGGACCATCTGGGAGACCAACGAATGGACTGACCTCAAGACCCTGACCTACTGCCCCGTCGTTTTGACCAACGAAAGGCGTGTCGTGACCTTCGACCCTAACATCGGGCAGGTTCTGACCATTTGGGACAAGGACCCGATGTCCAAGTCTGCTTCCCAAAAGGACTTCGACCTCATCGGCAACGTAATCAACCTCCGTGACAAGAACGCCAGCAACGTCTGGGTCGAGAGCCGCAAGGAGTCTCCTAGGCTGTATGGTGATGCTTGGGCTACTGGGACCTCCTACAGGCCCAATGCTCAGGTCTATTATGACGCTGGAAGCGAAAGCGGCTCGCTTGTCCCTGTCGCTGGCTACCCTGTTCAGGGTGATTTTTATGTCTACACTGGTACAACTCCGTCAGGCACTGGTTCGATTCCTACGATTGGTTCTTGGTCCCGAATCTCAATCCCCAAACTCTTTGCCAACGCCCTCATCCACGGAGTCCACGCCGATTATCGACGTTCCACAAGCGAACTTGAAGCCGCACAAGCGGCGGAGGCCGATTACGCAAAAGCCCTCGACTCGGCCCTTGACCAGACGCTCCGCCAGCAAGGCTCGACGAGGCCGATAAATTTCCGAAATTACTAAAATGAGCAAAGACCTCCCCTATCAAATCCCGAAGGTCAACGTAAAGACCTTCAATGTCGCAACCAAGACCAAGATTCTCGACTCCGCTAGGAACAGGAGAGTCTTCGGCGTGGTCAACGTCTCGGACGACACCCTGCTTGAGATGTACCTTCAGCCTAATGGTGATGGTTACCCCATCAGCCTGACCCACGAAAAGAACGCCAGCAAACATGACGGCGGTTCGTTCGAACTCAACGGTTACAACGGCGAGTTTTGGGCCATCGGCGAAGGCTACGTCTACTACTTCGAGTCGTAATGCCTTTCAAGGGGGACATGCGTCTGGGTGGCCCTCATGACAACGAGGCCAGCCTTAATGGAGCGGGAGAAGACATCCCGTCTGGGAACACTTTCCTCAGGGCTGACAGGTATGTTTATCCTATCGCAGAAGGAGGAGCAGAACTTTCGTACTATTACGATGGGGTCACGCATTATGTGCCTACGCAGACCGCCGAAGTCGATGTCTACTCTGACGGAGTCGGAGGAGAAGTAATCGACTGGACGAGTGCGAGAGACCCGCAATACAGAGACCAAGGTACGTTTATTTACAATGACCCGTCTGGGGGTGGAAGTAACACCGCTTGGACGCCATTGGGATACTTCACGATAGATAGTTGGTCCTCGCTGAATTGGGAACATGACGGCTTGGGCGGAATCCAGAATTCGTTTGTTGACTACTTTTGGGCTGGGACTGCCACGGAAGGTGCTCCCGCATTCATTGGCAACGACCCGAATGGCGGCACGCTAGAGGCAGAGGTCCCTGTTAATAGTCTCAATTACTACCAATGGGGAACGTATAACGACGTAGACTATTTTTGGGACTTCGATGCACAAACGTGGACCGAAAGCAAAAATGGCGTCTCTATTCTCGTCAACCCATATGACTACATCACGTCCTACGACAACGGAGAAGGATTGTCGGATTACTATTGGGCGGACCCCGTAGACGGACAGTACGTCACTTCAGTTCCATCGCCGCCTGAGGAGTAACGGTAATGTTTCACCCTACCAAAAGGCGTCTCGCATCACCTCCCGCAAGAACGTCTGGGGTCGAAAGGCATTATCCGTTTCAGGTCGAGTTAGTGTCTGGCTTCCCGCTCAGGTGCCACTTGGGCAGGGTGAATGACCCAGAATCCAAGGCGGACTTCGGTAGACAGCAACAGAAGTCTTGGCCGCACTACGCCAACAAAATCAGCCAGAAGGGTCTTCCGAAGGCAAAGGCGTACAATAGGGCCGAACAACAGTATAAAGACCTGCAACTAGACACTGGTTCTGCCGTCATCCACCAGATTTCTGGGCAGGGAAGGGCTACTTACGGGTCTGCCTCCGCAATCAGCCAAGACAAGGCCTATGCCGAGTGGTCTAGGGCATCCATGAACGAGGTGAATTACGTCATCTTGCACAGGGAAGTAGAAGCCACTCAGGAAGAAGGAGAAATACCTCAGGCGAAGTGGTGCCTGTCGTCCGTGTCTCAGGCCAGCATAATGAACAGCGACATCGTGATTGGCATCGTTGTAGGGTGGAAAACGGTTCATCAAGTCTGGAAAAGTGACCTAAATTTCGTCAACATTCCGACTGAGGACGAAGACCCTCCGCCGACGCCTACAGGAGACCACCCGTTTAAGGTCATAATGACAGGCACGACGGCCAGCATCACCCAAGGCACGGTCAACAACGTCATGATTTCGAATGGTGCCGCCACCTTTACCGTGGATACAGGCGAATACTCCGTGCTCATTAAGGCGACTTGCGTCGGACTCACCTACCCGAACGAGGTAATCTGGAGCGTCGTACAGAACTGGAATCCTTACAACGCTAACACCGTCAACGAAGGCTGGGTAAAGGTCGCCCACATCAGCAACGGAGTGCCTTCGCAGTTTATTTTCACTTCCTTGATGAGCGAGCGAGTCAAACTTGGTCAGGGTCTAAACATGGCTAGGTACTATTTCAATAGGGTATGAGCGATTCCATCATTACAATAGGCTTTAACCTTGGCTGTCATGTGATGGCTGGCCTTTCAGCCGACATGTACGTTCAGAACGGCACCAGACAAGGCCTTCTATTTGAAACCGCAGGCGACAGAGAAGCATGGGTTAACAAATACCTTTCTGGCCTTGGCGGAATCTGGTTCAGCCCTACTGGTTGGTTTACTGGCTTTGACGGAACTGGGCAGAATGGACCGCTTTATCAGTCTGTGTCTGGGGGTCACGCACGGGTAAAGATTGGCTATTCTTCCGCTGGCGGTGGCCACCCTACGAATTTCGACTTTTCGGAATCTGGAACAAACAAGTTCGCTTTTGGATGTCTTTCTTATTCTTCAAACACTGCCTCTACGCAGGGAGTTTACTTTGCGGCAAGGACCCAAGGCGGCGACGTACCGTTTGGTAGCACTACTCGCACCACGGTACATAACGGACCGAATGGAACCATAACCACTAACCCGACTTTCCAGACCATCGAAGGCGAATTGTACAGCCCTTGGGCATTAGCCGCAGGCCTAGACGAAGGGAACACGGTATACGAAGGCCCTTATGCACCTAATACGGGGCCCAATTTAGGGTTTGTCGGGTCTCCGCAAAGCGGAAGCACGATGACTTGGTCGGGCTCATTCGACCACCCTCCGCAGAACTACTTTACAGAACATGCCTAGAGAATTCCAACAAGACGGAGAGGTCGCCTTTGGCGGCTTCGCATCCTACCCAAACTCCGCCAGCCTAGACCCGCAAAAGGGCATGCTGACCGAGTGCAAGAACGTGCGTATCGTGGAGGGCGTTCTTACGCCTAGGCTTGGGTGCACCAAGGTCCTGACGAACACTGGCGTTACGGAGGTCCAGTTTGCGTCGGCGGGCCATGGGTCATTGGAAGACAACATTTACATGTGGAGGGGGGCTACTGGCGAGTCGGTGTCTCGCTACCGCACCACGCAACCGACTGGAATGCTGGCGGTAACGGCTGGCCCTAGGTCATATAGGAAAGCCAGAGGTCAAGGCTACCAGACCTTAGCCACCATTGAGGCTTCCAATGCCGCAAATTGGAGCGGTGACGCCGACTTCACTGCTTGTGCTAATGTCTTGGGGCGTCTGGCCTATTGCAAAAACGACCAAATCTGGCTGACGCTGTTTGGGGGTCTTCAGCCGTTCAATGGGGACACGGTTTCTCTTGTGCAAGGCACCTATGACAAGATTCAAGCCCTGCACTACTCCAACGCCGCACGCAAACTTTACGCTTTGGGTACTCGTTCTGTGTATGAGGTCACCTTTGGCCTTCCGTCCATGAGCCTAGAGTCTGGCAAACCGACGGCGGAGCACTTCCACAAAGTAAACCTGCTGACTTCGCAGGAAGGAATCCTTGCCAAAGACAGCGTGGCGGAGGTCGCAGGCCAAATTTTCTACCTTGGCCATGACGGAATTTACGCCATCGACATGCAAAAGGGCTTCGTCGAGGGGCAGGGGCCGATTTCTAACCCAATAGAAAATCTCCTGCAAAACATCCCCGCCGCTAAAATGCAAAAGGCCGTCGGGGTGGCCTATATGGGCAGGTATTACCTTCTTCTTCCGAATCAGACAAACAACAACATGACCAGAATCTTGGTCATGAACCCTCTTTTGCCCAGTATGTTCGAGTCGGTGGACGAATACCCGTTTGAGATAGCGTCCATCATGACCTCTAGGAACGCAAGTGGGGTGGTTTGCCTGTGGGCCGTGTCTAAGTTCGGGGACATCTATCAACTGGAGTCTGGCGATACCGACGCTGGGACGACCTTTGAGTCCTCCTTCAAGACCCGTAACTACAATTTCAGGACGGACTTCGAGAAAAGGTATGACGCATGCACCCTGACCCTAGACACAAAAGGGTCTGCGAACGTCGAATTTTACTTCCACCCTATCAATCCTGACGGAAAGATACTGCTAGACCAACTGAACGGCAACGTCGGCCATGCGGTTCGGCGTGCTTTGGCTGGGAAAAAGTCCGTCGGGGCTATGCTGGAAGTCGTTGTAAAGTCAGGACGACCCCTATTCTATTCGTGCACGGTGGACGGCAGTATTGCTGGACGCTCAATCTTTAACGTCTTCTAATGGCCTATCCTACTAAGCCTTACGCCGATTACACGCATCCTACTGACCCGAATGCGGCTGGCTTTACGTTTAAGACTCGTGACCCGAAGCAGGAACTGGAGTACACGTCGGCCCTGCTGAAGGACATCGTAGACCCTGATGGCGATTGGGCTGATGCAGAAAAGGCTGTCGGAAACACCCTAAAGACCCGCTACAACGACGTCGTAACTACGCTCGCTGGAGTCGCTCGCACAGAGTTTACGACCCTGCTTAACGTCATCAAGAATGACGTCTATGGCGGCACTCCGACGACTCCCAATGTAGCCTACGACCAATTCCTTGCTGGCATGAGTGCCGCAATGGGGGGTGGGCACACTAGCGTCGCCTCGTACGGCAACCTTGCGACTCAGGACAAGCAACTGATGGTGCATGAGTCCGCCGCTAGGCTCGCTCAGACCCTCATGGGTCTTACTTATCAGGCTACCTCTGGGATGCCTCTGGTGGTGCCCATCGAATCCCAACTGGTGGCCGACGTCTGTGCTTCGGCTGTCGAGGCACACTCCGCTGGCAACATCCGCTCCCAGCAGATTCGCCAGTCCCAAGCCGCCGCCGACTATCTCATCGACGCACAGCCAAACCTAGGCACCAACCCGACCCCAGTCGACGAAGTCGTAATGTTTGCTTCGTTGCACGCCCAAGGAGCCGCCGCCATCACCACTTAACATGCAACAACTATCCCTCGGAGACTACAGGGGCAACAGGGACACCCTTCAAGCGGCCTTAGGTCAAGAATACGGACCCCTCAGCGGAGCCATGGCTACTAATTCTGCCATGGCCCAACAGGGGCTTTCTGGAGCCAGCAAGCGTCTGTCTATGCGTCAAGGAGAGGCCGACATGCTTTCCCGTGCCCTAGCCATGAAGGACTTCGAGGGCCGAATGCTCGCCGACGCCGAAGCACAAAAGGCCATGGATGCAGAAGCCGAGGGTAATGCAGAAATGGCAGAGGCTGGCGAAATGCTTGGTGGGCGTGAGGCCGCAATGGTGGACTGGTTTGGCAACGTGCTTCAGAGTTACCAGCCTGACAGCCCAGAATACAAGCAGGCCAAGCGTGCCATGGACATGATTACTGGACGCAAGCGTGGCGGTCTTGCCGCAGACAAGGGGTACCTAGATTACATTGAGGAGTATGGCATTAACGAGCCCGTCAACCAAGGCACGTTAGGCAGTCTTTCGTACGTCGGAGGCAATCCCAAGGACCAAAAGCCCAAGACCCGCCCGACTAGAACTGGCGTAGACTCTGAATACGACGACAACGAATAATGGGTCTCGCTAAAGCCATCCTCAAGCCAACTCTCAAGGCACTATCCAAGAGGGGTCATAAGACTTTGGCTAACAGGATGTACAAGTACAGGAACCCTATCGTCTACGGCGGAGGAGGAGGCTTGGCTAATTCTCCGTTTTGGGAAACCCCAGACGCAATGGACGACGAGCAGTTCACCTCCGTATTCGACAAACTTGTCGCAGAAGGTCTCGTCAGGGACGACGAAGGACTCGGCGGAGGGGTTCTAGAACCTGACGACCTGTTGAAATACTGGAGGTCAAAGTCGTACCACAGGTCCAACCCAGTTAAGTCTTGGTTGCAAACCGCCGCAATCGAAGGCTCTTCTTTCGTTCCGTATGCTGGCATTCCTTTGACAATGGGTGCCAGTACTTGGGCTGGCAGTCATGCTACTGACGAGAACGAAGCACTTTACAACGACATTAGGAGGAAGGCCTACACCCACATGGGAAAGCCTTTCCCCGAAAAATTTGAACCTGAATCTGAATAAAAATGGCAACTACCAACCCTGTTACGCTCAAACTTTCCGAGTCTGACAATAGCCCAGTCTCTGTATACAGAGGCACTAAAAAGCGTAAGATGCCCGACGTTTCGCAATGGGCTGGAATGAACATTCCTGACATTGAAGAAAGTTTCTACCAAGATGTGGCTGGAAACCCCATCACTAATTTTGACCCAAAGACGCACACGATAGTTGGCGACATCAGGGACGGAATCAGGGTTCCCCATGGGAAAGACCAGCCTATGCCCTCGTGGATGCCTAAGTTCGCACCTGCGTATTCTGGCCCCATGGCTAGGCAACAGCCTTATTCTGGCCCCATGGCTAGGCCGACTGGCAATCAGGCGGCACCGCTTAAGATTCCATCCCTTAAGCCCCAGTCTACGCCCGATGCCGTAAGGGCCAGTGCACAGACTAGTCCCGCACAAGATTCACGCCAGAAGACCATCGCCGAAGAGCAAGCCGATTACATTAGGCGTAAAGGTGGTCGTCTTGCTTCCGATGCAGATGCAGAAATGGAACAAGGGCTCAGGGAGATGTACAGAAAGTCCACTGGCTTTGACCTTAATTCCGCCGCAGGCAGGCAAGCCTCGTTTGAGGCCGCACTCCAGCGTGGCGGTCATGCTGATGCGATGGCTAGGAACCTCAAGGCTGGCAAATACGCTTACCTTGACACTAATTCCGACGCAGGCATGAGGGCCAGCGAAGCAGCACGCCAAAAACTTTTCACTGGAAACGACTGGGTTGGAGACAACCAGTTGACTGGACAATACAAGGACGTTGAAAACAACGTGTGGGATAGTCAGGACGCCTACAACCAAAGCGGAATGAACCCCAATGCACCAAAAGTTGAGCCCTCTCGGGAAATCCTTACCGACGAGCAAAGGGCGGCAAGCACCATCAGGGGCTTGGAAACCAACTACGACCCAGAAATGATGCAGTTTTCTTTTTTCAGAGACCAACTGAACCCCACTGGCCGCAGTATGCGTAGGTTTCAGGAAACTGAAGCACAAGACTACGCCAATAAGGCAATCGCAGACTCCATTAAGGAAAGGGACGCACCAGTCATGGGCCCAGACATGAAAGGCTGGAGTAACCAAGTGGCAAACTTCCTGAGGGCTAGGGTCGGTGCGAACGCTGAAGGAGACGACTCTCTCGATAACATGGGCACTGGCGAATACTTTGACCCTAATTTCCTCCACAGGACCAAGGGCAACGCCGTCAACGACCTAGGAAGGGACCCGTCTGCTGGATATGCACCAGACACCGATAACGTCTCTGGATTCACCAATGGATTCGGCGTACGAGTGCCTCTGCCCAATGAGAACTTCAGGTTGCCGAGCATGCCTCAGGGTGACGTCGAAGACGCCATCGACGCTCGTTCGTTCGGAAACGCCATGCGTCCGTCTCAACCTAGGTTTGCCCCCTACGGCAGGCCGCTTGGCCCGATGAACCTCAACAAGCCTAGCATGAACATCAGGGTGCCTATGGACCGCCCAAAATTTAAGTAAACTAACATGGGAATTCTAAAATCAGCCGCTCGTGGACTCAGGAACCTCACTAGGAAAGGTAAGGGGAAATCTCTCGGTGAATGGTTTAGCCAAAGCAGGCTAAATCCTGGCTCTTGGGGCGAAGACATTGCCTCTGGCCTCGGCGTCAGGACACGTGGTCCGATGCAGTATAAGAACGTTGGCAGGCCTGAGAAGCGAGGCCCTAAGTTTAGTTTCGGCTCTGGCGGAGGCTACGAGCCTGACGCACTCCTTGAAAAGGCCATCCCCTCCACTGGCGGATACAGAAACCTTACTGGTGCAGGATATGCCGCACAGGCAGGTGGCTATGGTGCTCTTGGTGGCCTCGGTGCTTACATGATGTCTGGCGAGCCTACGCCCAAGAAGGACGCAAGAGGCACCCCAAACAAAGGCTTCGACGAGAAGCGTGCCAAGGCTGTAGACGACTACAAGCAGACGAAACTTCTCGGCTCCAGCGGCTTTAACGCAGAACTTTACGGTTCCGTCACCAAGGACTCCCAGTGGGTCAAGACCGCCGTGGACAACATGGGAAAGGAACGCTACATGCAGTTGCGTAGAGCGGCCTTGAAAAACCCGAATGCTGGTCAGGCTGTCCATGACGAACTCGTAAAGGCTTTGGCCAAGACAGCCGACACCAAGGCTCTTGAGAAAGCCATCAAGGAACCTTACGTACTTCCGGGGCTTGCTCGCACCGAAGACGGCAAACCTCGTGTCGTAGTCATCTCCCCAGTGAAGGGAGACGACAAGAGCACTTCCTACACCGCACTTCAGTTCGACTGGCAGGAGCCTGAGGGTCAGGAATAATGGACTCTGGATACGACGAAGAGTTCAAGGTCAGCCCTCAGGACGTCCTTGGCCAGTCCCAGCGTGAAGGCGGTTACTACCCTGAGCGTTCCATGATGGCCAAACAGGCTGGGTTCAACCCGCTCATCGAGGCGGCTCCGCTGTTTTCCAGCAGGAAGCGTGGCGGTGGCCAGCCCAGCATGGGCATGGGCATGGGCGGTGGCGGAAGCCAAAAGGCCTCAGAGGAACCGTCTAGGTTCGCCCGTGACGCAGAGTTCTACGCCAACGTCGTCGACGACATGGGTGCCGCCGCATCCCTGACTGGCTCAAAGACAGGCAGGAACGTGTTCCAGATGTACGACTCCTATGACTTTTCAGATGGGGTTGACGAAAAGAACCCAGACAGGGTGAAACGCAGTACTTTCAGGATTATCCCTAAGGGTAGCAGGCAGGTTCCCACCCCAGACGGCATCAAGGAACTCCCTGTTCATGCCTATGCCTCCCAATACGGTGTCACCAACGTGCCGTTCAAAGGCGGGGATGAGGCGGCTGACGCCTTCAGGGGCCTCATGACCGACACCCAGACCCTCTTCGGAAACCTGACCAAACTGGAATCTATCTACAAAAAGAACGCCATGCTCACTGGGTTCGGCTACAGCGAAGCCTCCTCCGAGGCTAGGGCCCTTGAAGCCAGCATTGCCATGAACTTCATGAAGGTCATGCAGGGAACCAAGGGCGTCGGCGGAAACACGTCCGACAGGGACTTGGCGATGGCCTTGTCCATGACCCCTCAGCGTGCGTCCAGTTGGTTCACTAGGTTCAAGGGCAACGAGACGGCCCTTATCAAGCAGGTAAGGACCATGGCTAAGGAGAAACTCAGGAGTGCGGCTAATGCGAACGGTGTGGACTTCCTCGTAGAAGACGAAGAAGGTGAGTCAGGCCCCCGTAACGAACTTTACGAAAACAGTAGCACCACTCTAGAGTAATGGAATCCGACCCCCTCCTCCCGCCGCAAGAAGACTACAACAAGACCGCCCAGTACGCAGAAGCCCTGCGTATGGCTGGCGGCAGGCTTAGTCTAAAGCCGTCTGCCCCAAAGGCCGACGAGTTCGGCATCCCTAAGGCGTCCGAAGAGGACAACTTGGCCGAATGGTATGCGGCCAATCCCAACAAGATTATCGACCTTAGCAGGTCAGACGCCAAACAGCACTGGGAAAAATTGGTTAAGGGCATGCACAACAGGCATGTCAACTGGATGGAGCAAATCGCCGAGGTCGGCGGCGAAATCGCAAAAGTTCCAGCCGCATTCATTGAGGGCGTCGTGGAGGAGAAAGGCAACCCACTGACCATTGCGGCTTCTTCGGCTGAAGGCGTCGTCCGCTCGGTCCGTGACCTGTATGGCATGATTGGAGAGTCGGAGAACCCGACCTCACCGCTGTTCTGGGCCAAGTCTACCATCAATGCCATCAAGAGCGGCAAGATTTCCCAGAACTGGGAAGAAGAAGCCCAGCAGTGGAACGAAACCCGCAAGTTCCTTTGGGATAGTTACAAAATCCAGAACGGAGACATGTCCGTTTACGAAACGCTTCCGTACGTCAACATGTCGGAAGCCACCGCACAGAAACTTAGGTCGCTTTCCAACCCTAAGATTGCCCATGCTGTTTCCTTTATCGGCCTCGAACTTCCGTCCCTGCTGACCGCTCCGTTTACTGGCGGTGCTGGCGTCGGCATGGCTATCGCTACCGCAGGCAGGCAATCGGTCATGCAGACCGCCGCACAGGCCGCAAAGGCTTCTGCGTATGCCCGAGTCATGGGAACCCTTACCGAGACTGGAAAGAGGCTGGACGCCCTCGCCTCGGGTGCGGCACTTAGGGCTACTGGTGCCGTCGCCACTGGCGTTTCCAAGGCCATCTCAATCCCAGCCAATCTCGTGGAAAGCGTCGTCGGAAAGAACATCGACGCACTTGCGGCAAGGGGCGGTGTCAGTTCCGCTCAGGCTAGAAACATCACCGCCGCAACCGCCATCAACGGCATGGCTGACGTGGGTGCTGGCGAAATCAGGCAGACCGTAGGCTATCTCGGCTCCCTTGGTCTCAGGACCACGGCTGAACTGGCTGGTGAAATCGGCGAGCAAGCCAGCCTTCTGGCAAGCGGTGCCATCCCCGCACAGGCCGTCAATGGCCTCTCCGTGCTGGAGCGTGTCGCTGGCAACAAACTCTTGAGCGGTTCCGCACGTAACGCCGCCAAGTTCCTCAACGTCACGGTGGACCCGATTCTCCAAATGTCCACCTCCGCACTGAAGCATGGCTACAAGGACGCCGCCTTCTTCGCTGGCCTAGGTTACATGAACGACAGGGAGCGTGGTGCCGTCGGCGGTGCCGCCATGGGCATGGTCTGGGGCGGTTACAGCGGTGCAGTCCGTCATCTTTGGAGCAACATCAACGGCTTCGTACAGCACGAGAGGTTTATCAAGGATTTCGACGAGCGTCTCCTTCCCAAGTTGGAGCAGGGCTGGAGCCCAGATTTCGCATCTTTCGCACGCAAGGTCGTCGCCGACGCTGACCTTGGAAAGTCCAGCAAGACCTCCGCCAATGCTAGGATGGTCCTTCAGCAGATGCACCTCATGCTTGATGCCAAGCAGAAGAAGCAGGTCATCGCAGGCACCCTGCCCGCACAGGAAATGGCAAAGGTCCTCGCCGCCCGTGGCGTCGTAGACCCGATGCGTTATCTCGACCCTAGGGGCAGGGGTCAATTCAGCCTAGTTAGTGACACGAGCGGCAACATCATTCCGCTTATCTGGCTCAACCCAGAAAAGTACAGGCCTGCCGACTTCGGACACGAAGTCTTGTCACACATGGCAATCTGGAATCTCCAGACCCGTGGCCAACTCGGAACTCACCTCATAGAGTTCTTTGGAATAAAGGAAAACGAGGGTGCCATCCCTGACGAAAAGATGACCGAGGTGGCTCTGCGTATGTCCCTTGAGGAAGCCCTCAACAGGAAGCAGGGCATGACCATCGAGGAGGCAAGGCAGGTCGCCAACGAAATCTACAATGCCAACGCTGATACCGTCGGAAGCCGTAAATACTTTGAAAGGGCCATTAAGGAATTCAGGGCCGCAACAAAATTCAACGATTTTCACCAAACTCAGAACATCGAAGGCGAGCAGGTTCCCAACATCTACTTCTCTACTATTGGGAGAAGGGGAGAGCGTCAGTCTCCCATCCAATACATCTTTGAGGAGTTTATTGGTAAGCATGCCGAAAACATGTTTATCCACACCAATCTTCAGGACCTCATCCTTGCCCCAGAGGACAAGCCGCTCAGGATGTACTTTGAACGCAAGTTCACCGAGCGTCTGGCGAGGAACCAGACCGAACTAGAACTTGCTGGCGTCATCGCCAAGTATGGTGCACCCCTGACTAAGGATAACAGGCCTACCATTCAGGCCATGATTTATGACGACGGTGTCTACTACAGGCACCCCGCCATGGACAACGTCCTCAAGAACATGCTTGAGGCCGCTAGGTCCGTCAACGACGGCCCCATCAGCAACCTTTCCCCTGAGATGCAGTTGGCTGTCGCCAAAAAGCACCGCAAGGAGTTCCTGTTCAACATCCGTGGGAATGGTGCCACGCTCAAGGGCGAAAAGGAACGCAATGAGATGTCCGCCAACAACGCCAAGGGTGCGTTTGAGGTCATCGACTCTCTGCCCGACGACCTGAAGCCCAAGATTACGGTAGACGAGCATGGCAACAGGTCCGCCGACGTTTACACCATGAAGGACGAGGTCATCGACGCCATGGTGGATGGCGGCTTCCTTGACCCAGAATCTGGCCGTGTGGCCAAGGTGTTCAGGGATACCTACATGCAGTACGAGTCCAGCGGCTTCGCCACTGGCAACCTTGTCTACGGCATCAACATCGGCGACAGCCACCGCACTTCCGTCGGCAACCTGTTTAAGCGTATCTTCGGAGACGACGTGCCTGCCACCAACAGAGTGTTCGTCCCGTTTGAACTTAAGGTCTACCTCAGGACTACGGACGGAAACGGCAAGAGCCTCAGGGCACCTAGGGGTGGCTTCACGGCCACCGTGATGGACTACACGGCCATTCACCGCAGGCAAATCAAGACGTGGTCCCGTGCCGACGTAAAAGCCCTCTGGTCCAACATCGGCGAGTTCAACGCAGACTTCCATGAGTATCTGCTGAACTTCCTCAAAGACCCTGCTAATCGTGTCGATTCCGCCACCCTGTTCAGGGCAAAGTTCGGTGCCGACGCAGAGAAGGTCAGAGACATCATGTATGAGACCTTCGGTGCCAGTAAGAGGAAGGACGAGTCGTACCTCAACGCCCCTAGGGAGGGTTATTTCAGCAGTCACGAGAACCCCAACTTCCCGATTCACTCGCTGAAACTGGAGAACCTCATTGGCGTCGAGCGAATCTCCGCCGCACCGTTCCCGTACCACCACGGCAGGTCCTACGAGCCCCTTAGGCGTAACCTTTCCGTCGCTGGCTTTGAAGAAATCTCGGCCAACATGTTCGGCAACGGACAGGGCTACAGGGTAATCCGTGAACGCAACAGCGAGTCCAGCGGTTGGAAGGTGTTCAGCCCCTTCGGAGGTCTCGTGGGCAGGTACAGGGACAAGGACAAAGCGTTTAAGGCGGCTCAGAAACACCTACGTAAGGACATGGACCCAGCCGATGTGCTGGCCATGCCCACTGACGAAGAGTGGTCGCAGATGAACAGGCCCGAAAGGCTGAAGAGGATTCAGGAAGACAAGTTGAACTATCAGCAGTCCAAGATTCTCAAAGCAAGGGGAAGCCTGTCTGTTGACGGAGTGAGGGAAGGCGGAATCGGCATTACCCTACAGCGTAACGAAACTCCCGATTTTGTAAGGAAGATTTCCGACCCTAGGATGATTGGCAGGGGGATGAACCTGTTTGATTTTTACCCTGAGAGCGAAAAGCAAAAGTTCAGCCAGTACGCCATCAGCAACGGACTGCCTGCGAGGTTCTTTGAAAGCGTCCGCATCAGGCAGGATGACATGCCTAGGGACAAGAGGAAGGTCGACTTTGCCATTCTTGGCTCGCCGATGGAAATTACCGAGCACAAGTCGGACTCGCTTCCGACCATCACTTTCGACAAGGCATTCTTTGACGTCCTGTCTCAGGAAAAGGCCAATGAGGTGTTCACTAACCTCATGGAGTCCCACCTGTCTAAGATTGCACGTTCTTATCACGACGGAAACCTCCTTACTTCTACCGTCGTCAAGAGGGTAGACAGTCTTTCCATCCAGAACAGGCCTATTCAGCAGTCTATCGCAGAAGGCTGGAAGTTGCTTGCAGACGCAAGGCTTGAAGGCAAAGAACTCCCGAAGGAATACAAGGAGGCATACGACAGGGTTATAGCCAGACACGAGTGGTGCGAAGACGCAAAACAGCCTAGGTGGGAGCAGATTAGGAAGTCTTCAAACGCTACCGAGATTAAGAAACTGTTCGACGAAGCCCTCTTTGAGGGAAAGAGCGACGTCAGGCAAGCGACTGTCGAAAAACTGGATAAAGTATTTGATGGAAAGTGGGATAAGCCTGAAAACAAGGCCGTAATCGAATCGCTCAGGCAACTTAACTTGGTGGACAAGGACGGCGTCGCCGTTCCCGTGGTGAATTCGGGTGGTCTTACCGTGTTCATGTCCCCGAACATGGACTACTCTAGGAACGCTAGGACGTTCAGAAAGTACCTAGAGTCTCTCCCAGAATCCAAGAGGGCCGACTTCCTGTACGTGGCAAAAGAGGCTTTCAACCATACGCTTCACCAGCAGTACAGCGACGTTCAGTACGCAGACCTTGGAATCGACTCTTCTGGAATGCTCGATGTCGGCCCAAATCACAACAGAAGGACTGGCGGCAGACAGGTTATGCCAGAGGTTGAGCCTATCGCAGGAGCGGCAAGAAGGTCTAACTTTGTTTCCGTCAGGTACGAAGGCGACGCCAGCCAGTTAGTAACTGGCATCGGCATCGTCTATAAGGTTTACAACAACAACAGGAGAGATTCTGTCAAGGGTGGCACAGAAGTCCCGACTGGCCAATTGCAGAACAATGCCAAAGCGTTGGCTCCTCTGCCCTCGTTTTCGGCACTTCCTAACACTATCGTAGACTATCTGACTGGTGCTAGGTTTGAAAAGTCCGAACTTCCCAACGTCGCAAGAGACCTTTCCTACATGCTGGTTTCTTCCGTCAAGGAAAGCGACCAGAACGTCGTAAAGGTGTGGTCTGAATTCGCAAAGGACAACAACCCGATGACCCTTGCACAGGGCCTGTTCGACGTTGCCTTGGATTCTGGAAATCAAGCCAGCCTTGAAATGGCTATTTCTTTCAAGAAATTGGCGATGGCCGCAGACGAGAACATGGCAAGGTCTAGGTTCGCCTCCAGAGGATACGATGCGAGCCACCCCATGTATCAGGCTGAGTTGCAGGCCGCACCCACCCGCTATTGGCATGAGGCAGTCGCAGACCACAACACGAGTGCGTCTTCGCTGTGGGATGTCGGCGGAAAAAAGACGCTCATTGAACTGCACTACGAGTACGGAACCTCTTCTGAGTTTCACAGGCTGTTTGGCTACAACGCCGAAGCCCTGACCAAGCGTGTAAATACAAGCAGGGCTCGCCAGAAGAAGTTTCACGAAGCCGCAGAGCAGACTTACAGGCGGAGTTTCTCCGTCGGCGGTGTCGACGACCTAAGCCCTAGCAGGCGTGAGGAGGTCATCCGCTCTGGCTTGGCCAAGGAAATTAAGTTCGGCGGCAAGAACCTGCTCGTTTTTGAGTTCTCTGATGCAGATGCCTACCTCGACCTGTCTTCCGTACAGAACAAGCCCCACCTGCTTCCTTTCGCTGGCATGCCTGACGCAGAGCAGGCCTTTTCCGATTACGCATTTGAGGTCAAGCGTAGGGCGGCTGACCCTAAGTCCGAGAAGTACATCCCCTTCCACAAGCAAATCGGAAAGGACACCACCCTAGGAAAGGTCTTCGGCCACGAGACCATGTACTACTACTACCCCGAAATGCGAGACGTCAGGGTACGCTGGGTCGATAGTCATGGCGGTTTCGCCTCTACCCTTCCTAACGGAGAGCACCTAATCGAACTTGGCATCAGGTCTTTCGCCAACTCGGAACTGAACATGAAGAACGACCCAGAAGGTCTCATCTTCAGTGACCGTCAGTCCGCCACAGCCAAGCATATCGCCCAGAACCCGCTTGCGTCCGTCGTCCTGCACGAAGCCCAGCACGTGCTCCAGTACAGGGCAAACATGAACAGTGAGCATGGACATTTCTTCCAACTGAACAAGGAGGTGACCATCGGTCATTTTGCCAACCTTCTTGGGCTGAGGACCAACTTCGCCGACGGAGAGGTCATCAGCAAGGCTATGAAGAGCAACTCCATCTGGTCTGACGCAGACATCACAGCCACCAAGGACATCAACGCATTGGCCAGCAGGATTGCTTTGGCCAAGGATTCGCCCGTCTTCAGGGAACTCAGCGGTAATGCAAGGCCCCTGCTCAAGACAGCAGTACGCAACCTTTCCGCATTCGTGGCCGCTGAAGTCGATGCTGGCAGGATGGACGAGTCGCTCTCCCGCAGGATGCTGGCCCTAGACAGGGCTCAGGACGGGGTACAAAACGTCCAAGACGCCCTCGCTACCTACAAGGAGATGATGGCCGTCAGGGAAGAACTCAGGAGCAAGTACCCGAGTTACTCGGCACACTCCCATTTCGACGTGGAGTTCAGGGCGGCCATCTCCGCTCTCGGCCTTGTCAGGAGCGTGGTGGCCATCGAAAAAGCCACGCCCCAACAGCGTAAGTTGCTCATCAGGCAGGCCTTTGACGAGTTCATCGACTTGGATTACATCATGGCCCCCTCCGAAAGGATGGCCCGTGAGACCGAGGATAGGCGGATGCTCAGTCAGGAAGACCTAGCAAATACCCCTAGAACCTATACTACGGACGCACTTCCGCAAGGCTCGGTCCTTAGCATCGTCCAGAGGGCCATGGATTCGTCCACGGTGGAAACGACAAAAGGGCTCATGGAGAAGCAGACTGCTTCCTTTGACGCATTCGACAGGGGTTATGTTAGCCCCATTAAGACGGTCATGATGTCCATTGGCGGCATCGGCGAGAGCAAGGACTACGCAGACAACACTGCGTTCACGTTGCTCGGCAAGATGTCACTGGCTAGGTTCTTCCTCTCCAAGGCCAGCACCGAATACACCAACATCAGGAGGTTCTTCGTCCAGCAGAAGGGATGGGAAGTGGTCGACGGCAAGATGACGCTGGTCACTGGCAACTACGTGGTCTCTGGAGATTTCGATTCCGCAGTCAAATCATTGGCCGCAAAGTTCAGGCCCGATTCCGTGGAGACAGGTGACCGTACCGCTTACGCTGTCAGCGGCGTGGCCAAGGAAAGCGGAACCTACACCATCGCAGACATTGCTGAAATCGCAGGAATCAAGATTGAGTCTGAAGACATCCTGAGCCTCGGCAATTCCGTCATGGACAAGGTGGCAAGCGATGACTTCCCGCCAGTGTTTTCTGTAAAGGAAATCAAGGGGTTGCTCGGCGACTATAGTCAGGAATCGGCGGCAACCGTCCTGCTTGACTACGTTGTCGAGAGGATGAACCCAGACAGGGTGCTCACCAAGAACGACCTGCTCAACATCATGGCGTTCAACCATTCCGACATGGAGATGCTTTACAACGTGTCCGAGGCAAACATCGGAACGAACAGGGCGAAGCCAGTCGCTGGAAGGCCAATCACCAAGGAGATGAAGATGAGGGTCCTTAAACTGTACCCTCAGTTGGTCAGGAGCAAGGTCGTCAGGCTACTTGAGGCGGTTCACGAGGGCAACCACAGCAGGCCTTTCTATGGTCGTGGGAAAGACTACAAGTATGGAAGGTTCAAGGTATCTGGAGGACAAATCACCTTTGAGGCACCTCATTTCAACGATGCGTTGGCGGCTGGAATCCCTCCTGCGGACGTCGCCGCATTCAGAGAAAGGCTGTCCAAGGGAGTAAGCCAGAGAATCGTACAGCACAGCGTCAGCATGACGAAGAACGAGGCTTATGACATTGCCTCCAAGATGAACGACAGGATGGTCAGGCTTTCCGTCCTGATGGAACCTGTCATGGAAAAGGCCTACGAGTTCGTGGTTCAGCAGAACAACCAGAGCCCTGAAAGAGCCCGAATCCTGTGGATGAGCATGATGGAGGACGTCGAAATCGCCGCACTCAGGATTGCCTTCTCCGACCAGTACTCTGGACAGAAAGCAAACACCATGGACATCTACGCTAGGATTGGCGGGATGGAAGGCACGGTCAACGCCACCGAGCAGGCCGCACGTGGACTCCAGAGAGTCTTCGGCGAAACCTCGCCAGCGGCTAAACTTAGGGAATCTGGCGGTATGAACCAAAGGGGTCGAAGCACGTCCCACCCAGTCAGCGGACTCATGCCGTCACTGCACATGCTACATGGCAACTTCCTGTTTGGTAGCGTCCCAGCAGAAGGACTCGCAAGAGTTGAATCAGGCGTGACCGTAGCCCCCGCTCAGGCCATGCAACTCAAGGAGAGGAGGTATCTTGGCATCGTCTCCGAGGCCAACATGTCCAATCAAGACACTGGCGGAGGCCTTACTGACTACCTCACTGGAGCCCAGCACGCCCTGACCGAGCAGTTCAAATACGTCCATGGCAACTGGAGCGACGGCGACATGGGTGGCATCATGGGCAGAATGCGTGGCTACGTCGAGGCTGTCTCCAAGAGGGCCGAAAACACGGCGGACATGAAAGAAAGGCTTCTGAGGGTCCAGACTGGCCTCAAGATGAATGAAAGCAGGCAAAACCTCATTTCGGGAGAATGGCAGGGCGAGCAAATTTTCAAGAGACTGGACGCCCTGATGGCCGAGGGCATGTCCCAAGACCAAGCGTTCTCCAGCCTCCTAAACGAACTGGACAAGAGGATTGAGATGGCGAAAGCCGACGAAGCGGACCTCGCCGAAGTCTTAACGATGCAGTTGGACTCGGTGTCCGCATTTGCGGCCAACCATGGTGCCGTGATGGTAGACAAGAATGGCATTCCTAGGACTCGTGGCGGCGACGAGGCTCCGATTGAGGTAATGACTCCCCATAGGTTTGTCATGAATTCCTCCGTTCAAGCGGCTGGAACCTCCGCAATTCAAATCAGGGACAAGACCTTTGTGGACGTCGACCTGTCCCTTGCCGAGCCAGACCAGCCTACATCCGTCGTCGTTCCTGCGATTGGCGTCGAACAAGGCATGCCGTCCGCCGTGCAGAAACAGATGAACATGACGGCACATGCCATCGAGGGCGTGATTACTGGGCTCATCGGCTCCGCCGTGAAGCGGGACGAGCAAATGGTCCTGTCTCCGCTCAGGCAAAACCCCCTGATGCTTGGGTATCTTGAAAGACTAAATCCAGAAAATCAGGTAGCCCAAGGCCTTAGTGGCGAAATGACCAGCAACGCTTACACCGTTATCGGCGGTCTGATGTACGCAAGTCACAACACGTTCCTGTCGTACCATGACATGATGACGGCTGGTAGCCGAGACCTGCTTCGGTTTGCAACGGATAACCTTCGTGACCAAATCAACACGGACTACCAGACGGGCGGCATCTTCAGCAACCATGCTATGACCAGAAACGCCTTCCTGAGCGGGAGGAATCTGAACTACGGAGTGCTGGGCCTGATGATTGCTCCTTATTTGCTGGCACATGATTCGCTCGGCTTCCCAGTCACTTCGGGAGAAAACATCTTGCACAGGTCTCGTGGCATCAGGACCGAGAAGTTCCTTGAGTTGGTCGATATGGCCAAGGAGACCGACATGCGTGACCAGACGCAAGCCGCCGCCTTCAACTCAAAACTCACCGAGTGGATTGGTGGCATGGATGCTGGATACCTACAGCGTCTCCTTTATGAATGCTCCAGTGCCTCCGTAATCGACGGAGTCGTCCTGAGAATGAACATGCTCCAGATGCACGTTTTGGCGTCTGAGCATCCGACTAGGGCCGACAGGCTTAACAAGGCCAACGAAATGGGTGCCATTCATGGCTTCGACGATTACTTCGGCGACAGCCAGATGTACACAAGCGACGGACTCAAGGGCAAGCACCCTGAGGTCAACCGATACATGCACGCCAGAATCAAGGAGTCCTCTCTGAATCCTGACATGTGGCGTGGCGTGTTCTTCGGCCTTGCCGCCGCAAAGGAAATCGAGACCCGCAGGCCCAGTCTTCACCCCTATGTGGGACACGGCAAGGTCAGGAACAGGTCGAAGGCGTACATGCAGGGCGAAGAGACGCTAGTCTATGGAAGGCCGATGCCTTCCTATAGAAGAAGCACCAGCGATGGCCTTGACGTAGATTCCTTCCCTGTCGACAAATACGACACTGAATCTGGTTTCGGTGGTGCGTTCGGCACGACGAACAAGCGTAAGAAAATCTCCGAAACTGACATATTCGGTCTCGTGGCAGGCAATGAAAGCACGAGGGTTCACGTTCAAAGCGAGACCCCCGTCAGCCTGTTCGATGCCATCGGACACCATGTAGACTCCGTCCGTCAGGCGATGCCGATAGACGTAGAAGGAACCTCGTCTGGAGTTAAGGACGCTTGGTATACGACGGACATCAGCGGCAGTGTCCTCACTCCCTTCATGGTAGGAACGGGCGACAGAACGTCCAATGTCACGGTGCAGACACGCAAGCATCCGCTCGGCGTCGTATCTAGGCGTAAACTGCTAGTGAACAGGCTCGCCGCCGCCGCAGAGCAACTTGGCTCTGCCGAGGTCTCGGTACAGCCAGCCCGATTCACGTCCTCAAAGCGTGTTCAGGCTACGTTCAAGGGTATTTCCAATAAGGACAGGAGGGCTGAGATGTTCTACGAGCAGGACGCCGTACCCATCGCTTTCAGCGGACAGTCTTTTGTTTCTGCAAGGTATTCTGAGAGGGACAGGCCAAGCCTTGGCTTTGCATGGAAGCGTCTTGAAGACGGACGCATCATGCTGAACATCGCTCCCGACACCAACATTGGCGGCTATCTGGACGTGTCAAACGGTACCGATTACAGCACCCCGCTAGGTTTTTCTCACAGACGTACGTTAGGGTGGGACGTCGAATCTGGCATCCTGACCCCCATGTCCCCCTTGTCGATAATCAGAAGGTTCGCCTCGACTAGGGACAACAACCCCATCGCAAGCCGCTCGGCTTCGCACATGGACTTCATCGACCCGATGGTAAGGGCCCAGTACGAGGCCAGTGCAAAGGCTATCGCACAGCGTGTCTACGGAGGCTCCAACATCAAGAGCATGTCGAAGCAGCAACTCTCTAAATATGCCGAAAAGCCCGACGCTATCTTTGACGCATACCAGAGAATCATGAGCGGAGACAGGGTCATGGACTTTGACGACTTCACTAATGAAGACGCCAAGGTTGCTAGGGTTCTTGCCATGGCAGAATTCGCTTCCATGGCCAGCCCTGAGGATGGTTATGTCACCGTCATACTACCTGCCAACGCAACGGCGGCTGACATACAGCATGCGTTCTTCACTCAAGTGGCACACAGCAACCTTCTGCTTACCAGCGAAAGGTATGGGGTAAACCAAAAGAACGGTGCGTACAGGAGGGGCGGAAGTTCATTGCCTGCGGACGGAAGCCCCCACTTGAACGGTTACGCCACCTCGAATGAGATTGCGTCAGTCAAGTCGGCCATCGACAACTATCTCGCCATCAGAATCGACAATAGGGCCGAAGCAAGGGCAAGGCCTTCTGATTTCGGCTACGCCGACACTGGTGCACAAAAGAGCACTTCGTCGACTACGCAGAACATCCAGATTTCTGCACAGAGGTATGGCCTCCTCATGCCGTCGGTGTTTGCAGACTTGGGCAAATTGCATGAACGACTGACGTCCTCAGAGGGCGGATACTTTATGCCTGACGTTGAGAGGTCTATTGCACTCAACGGAGACAGGTCCGCAGTCATCGACCTTATCATGCCCAACTCCCCGCATCTGCAAAGGTATGCTTGGGACGCCCAGAGCAAGGCCAACGTCTCTATCATCAGGAAGAGCGACAAGAGTGGATATCTCGTCGGCCACGACGTCGTCAGCGGCGTCGACAAGGCAGGCAACCCGATTAAGACCCGAAAGGTCTCGGCCTTCAGGACAGAAAGCGAAGCGAAGGCACATGCCGATAGGGTGTCTCAAGGCGGCATCGAGGCTGAAATCCCCTCTATCCTGTTCAGGGAAGGCCAGTTTAGGCTGGAGGACATTGACCCCTCACTTGCCCACAGCCGCACAAGCGGCAAGGCTGACATCAACGCTGGCCTCAAGTTCAACCCAGAGTTTGTTTCCGACGCCGCCGCAACTTACGACGGCAATGAGAAGGACATCTTCACAGCCGACGGCACCTACTTCGTAGGCAACGTCGACAAGACGTTTGCAAGCCGTGCGGAGGCAAAGGCCGCTCAGGAAATGCTCCTTAGGACCGAAGCAATCACTGGCAAGGCACCGTCTAGGGACAGGATTAACCTTTCCGTCGGCGACGTAGGCGTGTACGAGCATGACATCCGCCGTGGCCTACAGTTCGCAGTGGGTGGTTCCTACATCCAGTTCGCACCGAAAGCCCTGAGCATCCTCAGGACTGCCATGGTGCCCATGATGGAGAAGAACAAATCTGGTGCCCTCAAGAAGGTCAAGAAGGCCGTGGACATCGCTACTGGTAGCGAATGGTACGAGATGTTCATGGAGAATCAGGTTTCCAAGGCCGAGATGCGTGTCTTGGGTCTGGCCGAGTTTCTCTACGACCACAAGGAGCACAAGATTACCAAGGAGGAAGTAGCCAAGTTCATCTGGGCGATGTACCCGACCACTGGACGCCTCAATCACGAAAGGTTACAGACTCCCTATGTGGGCAACATTACCTCGCCCACTGTCGCAATCAGGTCTGCCGCACACAGGCTTCTGGCCGAACGAAATAGGCACCTGAAGACCATTGAAGCCGCAATCGAGTCTGCACCAGAAGACCAGAAGGGCGAGATGGTCGCCTATCTGGCCAACATCCGCAAGATGCACGACGATGCCCTCAGGTCGGCACTCGAGCAATTCTACGAAAAGGACAGGGCTGAGAAGATTGGTTCGAGGCCCGACCTTCTTGAGAACGCATCCGACATCAGCAAGGATGCCCTGCCCAAGCGTCAGGTCGCAGACATGATGCTCCAAGAGTTCAGGAACTTTGACGCTATCACCGAGCCAGTAATGGCGACGTACAGGCACCTGTTCAACGACGCCTTCGCTAGGGCTAGGCTGGAAGCATCCGCTCGTCTCTCTGGGTTCGACCTAGCCATCGCCGATTTCAGGACTTCGGACACCACCTTGAACGAGATTTCAAACTGGGGTCTGGCGATGAACACGTCTTATCATGGCTCTAGGATTGAGCCTCCGCCCACGAGGAAGGTCACTGGCAAGGGCGTGCAGAACCAAGCGACCCAAGCAGACGCTTCTGCGTATGGCCTTCAACAGGTCGATTCCGTCCCTGATTATGTCGGGTACACCAGCGGCATCGGCTCATACAGGTGGGATACCCTGTACACGGAATTGGAAATCCAAAAGGGAGAAAACTACGTCCGTGGCCTCAAGGACATGGCCAACCTCGAATCCGACCCAGCCAAGAAGGAGGCTTTGTTGCGACAGCACAAGTCCGCCGAGCGAATCATGTCGGTCAGGAAATCTGCGAAAGGGGCGACAAGGAACAGCGGCCACAAGACCACCCCGTCTGGCACCATGCAACTTGGCCATGCACGCCACAGCGACGTCATCGTGACGGCGTATCACCGTGCCAACGCACCTATCGGAGAGGTGGCAAGTTCCCTGAAACTAAGCCGTGACACCCTCGCAGTGCTGGGCGTCGAAGAACTTCAGTCGGACCCATACCAAGGTTCCACCTTCGGTCCTAAGCAGGACGCCATGCTCGGAGCCACCTTTGAGCAAGTCGAAGCCACGTCCCTAGTAAGTGAGTTCAGGATGGTGGAACAGAAAATTGCCGACAAGGAGAACGCAAAAGCCAACGTCTCCGCACCGCTTGCGTACCTCACCCATTCCACCAAGCACAAGCACAGGGACGCACTGTATAACTTCATCGCTAGGTACGAATGGGACAACGGAACTCCGCTGTTCAGGTATCTGATAGCGAGGGAATACCTCAGCCAAAACAATGATACTTCGGTTGCTTTCAACCACGAGGTCCGCCACAAAGTAAGCAAACAGGTTCAGGAGCAGTATGGCATGAAGGAAGATTACGTGCCAGAAGTCGTGTTTGACCTGAACTATGACGGCGGCGTGCACATGAGACTGTTTGAAATGATTCATGAGGACTTGAACGGCAACATGGCCCCGATGGAGTCCGACCTGTATTCTTTGCTCTACGGCTACGGCAACAACGAACACGCTGGACTTGTAGGAACATCGACGAGGGCAATGTTCAGGTATTCAAGCAACACCAACCCGCATGGATTGGCCATGCTTATTGCAAGTATTGGCCTGCAATTCAACAAGGAGTTCATGGCTAAGGTAGACGAACTCGGTCAGTTCTATGAACTGGACCTAGACAGCGTCCAAAGGCCTCCCGTAGACTACGACAAGGTCGCAATGGAGACCTTGATGGACTTCAGGCGTAGGGTCGAGAAGTTAACCCCTGACTCACTGCCTAGCGGCCACGCAAGGCGTGAGAATCATATGCTTTTTAAGCAGTGGAAATCCACGACGCTGAGGGCCGTCAGGTACCTTGAACTCGCTTACTACGAAGACGGCTCTCAAATCGTCGACTTCAAGAACAAGCGTACCTCGCCGCACATAAACAGGGGCGAATACCACACCGCCGATACGCCTGAACTCTTGGGCAGCAAGATGCCCGTCATCCTTTCTGCCGCTCGAATCAATGACTATGTCTCTTCCGCAGAATCATATAGCGGAGGCAAGGTCAGGCACAGCCAAGCCGCTGAAAACGCAAAGAAGATACTTGGCAGAATCCATTCAGGCATGGGACACAGGTTCCTTGAACTCAGGCCCGTACATCAGGTCGCCTTTGACCTCAGGCTACGTGCTCAGATTCTAGGAATGGAGCCGTCCGCTTTCGTGGACCACTTGGACAGGTCCAAGTACGCAGACGGCGATTGGCCCTCTGGCTCGGTGACCAAGGAAAGGGCTGAAATCATGCGACTGACGCTGACCGAACCAGACAAGGTCACAGCCGAGCAATTGGAACAACTCGACGAATCGGGCCACAAGTTGCTTAGGGTCACCGACGTCGACTTGGATTCGACCAGCGGGTACGCCCTGTCTAGGTCTAGGGTCTCTCAGCCTGCTCATGCTAGGACCATGCTCGGACGCATGTTCGAGAACAACGCCCCAGCCATCGTCAACACGTACCTTGGCCACACGCCAGACCCTGAACTGGACGTCCTGAAGGCAAGGCACAATGAACTCAAGGCCAAGTTGGGCGACTCTATCGCAGGTGATTACGACTTCCCAGACACCATCCCGCTTGGCGAAGACAATGCCTACCGTGGCGTCATGACCAATTGGTACGCCATGAGGGCACTCCAGTCCAGAAAGGACGCACTCGTCGTCATGGACGCTCGCCATCACAGGGCAAGATACTCGTCCAACAGCAACTTCGTCACCCTGTTCAACCTTGGCGGCGGTCTCATCGCACCTATCCCTACTGG